>SDBV01003869.1_pt1 | contig 21771 bp, 20 predicted proteins | sample 2277081 | NCBI WGS metagenome assembly SDBV01 (sample SAMN10402039, study PRJNA504765) | marine sediment metagenome | isolation source: marine sediment core GS10_PC15, 223 cmbsf | place: Arctic Ocean: Southern Knipovich Ridge | collected 2010 | reverse complement strand
TGGCTATATTGACCGTAATAGTCCGTCCAGCCAGATCGGTACCGTTTAGCCCTTCAATAGCAGCTGCTGCTTCTTCGTCGTTGCCCATCTCTACAAAGCCGAAACCACGCGATCGGCCGGTCATCCGGTCGGTAACCACGTTAGCTTTGTCGACGCCGCCGAAGGCTGCGAAAGCCTCCTGCAAACTAGCGTCCGTAACGTCAAAAGACAGGTTTCCTACATAAATATTCGTCATAACAATAACTCCAGGCGACCCTTCGGATTGTGATTTACAGATAACCAAACCAGAAAAACGTCGCAGAACAGAATAAACAAGCCAAAACGCTAGCATATCCCGCTTGTCATGTCAACAGAAATTAGAAAAAATTTGGCGGCTGCTATGGATTTACCAAATCCCCTATCTTTCCTGACTTCGCTCTCCTCTGGAACTTTTGAAAGCCCAAATCTCTCTAGCCTCCACACCCAGAGGTCCCTATTGACCAGGCTTACCAGTTGCCATATAACCCAATTTGGATTTGATGTATCTTGGTCTGGCCGAGGATTCTTTCAGACACTCTTAGGAGATGCCGATGACCGCTGCAAATGAGTTGAATCCCCCTGTTCGTTTTCTCATGGGCCCGGGCCCCAGCGACGTCCACCCACGCGTTCTCAAAGCCATGGCCACCCCCCTGATCGGCCACCTCGACCCTCAGTTCATTCACATCATGGACGCTGTAAAGGACATGCTCCGCCAGCTCTTCAAAACCAAAAATGACTTGACCATCCCTGTTTCCGCCACCGGCAGTGCTGGTATGGAAACTTGCTTCGTCAATCTTCTTGAGCCTGGCGACACCGCCCTGGTTTGCGTCAACGGCGTCTTTGGCAATCGCATGTCCGACATCGTTGAACGCTGCGGCGCCAAGCTCGTTCGCGTAGACGCACCTTGGGGCAGTCCCATCGAGCCCGACCAGGTGAAACAGGCTCTGCAAGAATGCAGTCCCAAACTCGTGGCCCTCGTCCATGCCGAAACTTCTACTGGCGTACTCCAACCCCTCGAACAGATCAGCAAAATCGTCCACCAAGCTGGCGCTCTCTTGCTCGTCGATACGGTTACATCTCTAGGCGGAACAGACGTACGCGTCGATGATTGGCAAATCGATGCTGTCTATAGCGGCACTCAGAAGTGCCTCTCTGCCCCTCCCGGCCTTTCGCCCGTCTCCTTTAGCCCCGCGGCCATCAAAGCTATGGACGATAGAAAGACCAAGGTCGCAAGCTGGTATCTTGACATGACCATGGTCAGAAACTACTGGGCCGGTGCCAAACGCGCCTATCATCACACCGCCCCGATCAGCATGGTATATTCTCTTCACGAAGCTCTCAGGCTCATCTTAGAAGAGGGCCTTGACGCCCGCTTTGAACGCCACCGCCAAAATCACCAGTTACTCCGCGACGGCTTAGAAGAGTTGGGTTTTGAGTTTCTCGTTGCCCCCCAGTATCGTCTGCCCATGCTAAATGCCGTAAAGCTTCCTCCAGGTCTCGATGACGCTGCTGTTCGCGCTAAGTTGCTAAACGAATATAATATCGAAGTCGGCGGCGGGCTCGGAGACTTCACCGGCAAAATCTGGCGAATTGGACTCATGGGTTGCAGTTGTACCAACAATCACGTCAACATGCTCTTAGCTGCCCTGCGCACCATAATCAAATAGTTTACGGGTCCATAGCAAAATGACAAAACCTAGCAACCTCGCAAAGTTTTACCAGGAACTTGACCAGCAAATACGAGGTGAAGTTTCCTGGGATCCCATGACCCTAGGCCTCTACGCCACAGACGCCAGCATCTACCAGATCACGCCTATCGCTCTGGTCGTCCCTCGCGATGCTGACGACGTCCTCACCGCCGTCCGGATTGCTGCCAGCCACAATGTCAGCATTCTACCCCGCGGCTCAGGCACTAGCCTCAACGGCCAAGCCGTCGGCGCCTCTATGATCCTGGATTTCACCAAATACATGGCCCAAATCCTGGAACTAAACGTTAAGGAAAAATGGGTCCGCGTCCAGCCAGGCATCGTTCTTGACCAGCTCAACGCTACGCTGGCCCCCCATGGCCTGCACTTTGCTCCTGACCCCGCCACCAGCAGTCGAGCTACTATTGGCGGAATGATCGGCAACAACTCCTCCGGCACTAAGAGCATCGTCTACGGCACCACCCACGACCACGTTCTTGAACTCAAAACCGTTTTCTCCGACAGTACAGTTATGGATTTAGCCCCGGTCACCTGCGATAAACTTCACACCCAGCCACAAATTGTCAGCGACTTCAAAAAAATCATCGACGCCAACCGCGACGAAATTGAAAAAAGATTCCCAAAGGTCATGCGCCGCGTCCAGGGATACAACCTCGACTCCTTCATCAACACCGATTCTTGGAATCTCGCTCAGCTCATGGTCGGCAGCGAAGGTACCCTCGGCGTATTCCTAGAGGCCAAGCTCAATCTTGAACCCTTGCCCAAGCACAAAGCCCTTTGCGTCGCCCACTTTGCTGACCTTGTCGATTCGATTCGCACCGTAGCCCCAATTCTTGAGCATGGCCCATCGGCAGTCGAAATCCTCAACGCTGATGTGTTGGTCCTGGCTCGCAAAAACCTAAACCTCGCTCCTCTCTGCAGCTTCGTCCAGGGTGAGCCCGAGGCTCTGCTCATTATCGAGTTTTTCGCCGACACTCCACAACAGGCCCAAAGCAAAGCCCAATCCCTCGCCGACACCCTTCAGGACCAGAATCTAGGCTACGCTTGGCCCGTCTTCACCGAGCCCGACCAACAGAGCAACGTCTGGGCTCTACGCAAAAGCGGCCTCGGTCTCATGCTCGGCATGAAGGGAGACCGCAAACCTCTAGCTTTCATCGAGGACGCCTGCGTACCCGTCCAGGTCTTGCCTGAATACATTGACCAGATATTGAAATTTTGCCAAGCACGCGACGTCCCCGTGGCTATGTATGCTCACGCTAGCGTTGGAACCATCCACGTTCGCCCCGTGCTCAATCTCAAGGAGCAGCAGGACATCGACCACATGAAGGCCATCGCTGAATATGCCTTCACCCTAATCACCAAGTACCACGGCTCCTGGAGTGGAGAGCACGGCGACGGACGCGTCCGCAGTCCCTTCCTAGAACGTTTCTTTGGCTCAAAGCTCTATGACGCGTTACGTGAAGTGAAGGCTCTTTTCGACCCGGCCGGCCTCATGAACCCAGGCGTCATCATTGACCCAAATCCCATGGACGTCGATCTTCGCTACGGGACCGACTACAAGACTCCCGTCGTACCCAGCGAGTATCATTACCGCGAGGACGGCAGTTTTGTCGCCGCCGTTGAAATGTGCAATGGCGATGGTGCTTGCCGCGAACGCCTCGTCAAAGCCATGTGTCCCAGCTTCAGAGTTACTCTCGACGAGGAGCACACCACTCGCGCCCGAGCCAACGCTCTTAGATTAGCCATGACCGGCCAACTGGGCCCCGATGCCCTCACCAGCCCCCGACTCTTTGGTGTCCTCGATCTTTGCATCTCCTGCAAAAGTTGTAAGTCCGAGTGTCCTTCTAATGTCGACCTCGCCAAACTCAAAAGTGAGTTCCTTCAAAAGTATCACGACACTCATGGCACAGGCCTGCGCGAAAAAATGATCGCCAACTCTCCCGGAATGGCCGCCTGGGTTGCCGGATGGAAAGCGCCCTTTGTCAATTTCGTTCAGAGAAATTGGCTCTTTCGAAAGCTTCTAGAGATATTCGTCGGCTTCGATTCCCGCCGCGTCGCTCCCGCTTATGCTCGCCTACCTTTAGCCAAATGGTTCGCTCGCCGAGCTAAACCCAATGGACAATTCTCCAAAAAGGTCGTTCTTTTTGAAGATACTTACATGAGCTACCATCAGACCGAGGTTGGCATCTCAGCCGTCGAGTTGCTCGAATCATGTGGATACGAAGTTATCCTCGCCAACGCCGGCTGCTGTCAGAGGCCCAAAATCTCCCACGGCTTCTTGCGAAAAGCCAAAATCCTAGGCGAAAAAACCCTCCGCAATCTCGACGTTTATATCAAGCAAGGCCTAAAGGTAGTCGTCTGTGAGCCAGGCTGCTGCTCTGCTCTGGTCGATGACCTACCCGACCTCATCGACGACGAACAGCTCGGCCAACGCATAAAAGAAAACGTCATGATGATTGATGAATTCCTCGATAGCCAAATCCAGCAGGGCCAGCTCAACTGCAACTTCAGTTCCCCCTTCACCAGCATCCTAATTCACGGCCATTGTCACCAAAAAGCACTCTTTGGCACCACCGCCATGAAACGCCTTCTCGATCGCGTCCCTCACCTATCCGTCCAGCAGATCGACTCCGGCTGCTGCGGGATGGCCGGCTCCTTCGGTTACGAAAAAGAGCACTACGACCTTTCTATGCAAATTGGCGACGAGCGTCTCTTTCCCGCCATTCGCAGCCGTCCCAGCGGAGCTGCCGTCGTAGCTTGCGGATTCAGTTGCCGGCATCAGATCGCCGACGGTACCGGCGTTAGACCTCTCCACTGGACCCAAACCATCCGCGGACAGGACGTGTAAACCCCAGGCCTTCCTCCCTCTGTATTGAAGCGCCTGCGTTTATCTCATAACGCCCCCAGGCAGCGCCCTGGGGGGGGGCATATAAAATCCGTCTAAATCTCTTTCTTTGATGGGGCTGGTTTTGCACTTGGCGCATCTGCTCCCACACGTTACAAACAGTAGGATGCTGGAAGCCCCATTTCAAATATAAGGAGCGAGTTGTGGCAAATGACAAGACGACATTCGCGTTGTTTTTTGGCAATAGAGGTTTTTTTCCCGCGTCTCTCCAGGCTGACGCTCGCAAAGAGCTCAAAGCTGCCCTGAACAAGCTCGGGCACAAGACAATTACTCTTGCCACGCAAGCCACTCGCAATGGTGCCGTGGAAACCCCTAAGGAGGGGGAAATCTATGCCCAGTTTCTTCGCAAGAACCGTGGCAAATTCGGAGGCGTTATTCTTTGCCTACCGAATTTTGGTGACGAGACCGGCGCCATCGCTGCTCTGAAAGACTGTGGCGTACCCATCCTGATCCAAGCCTACCCCGATGAACTGAATAAAATGGCTCCGGAATTTCGCCGAGACGCCTTCTGCGGCAAATTCTCGGTTATGGATGTTTTCTATCAATACGGCTTGACCTTCACAGCCCTCAAACCCCATACCACCCACCCGCTCAGCAAGACTTTCGCGGGAAACATCGACCACTTTGATCGTCTCTGTCGGGTTTATAATGGCATGAAGGACATGGTTGTCGGGGCCATCGGGGCTCGCACCACTGCCTTCAAGACCGTTCGCTTCGACGAGTTAGCTCTCCAGCGATACGGCATTACCACAGAAACCCTGGACTTAACCGATATCTTTGCTCGCCTCAAAGCCCTCAAAAGCACCGGCAAAAAATTCAATGCCAAAGCAGCCCTACTCAAAAAAACAGCTTCTTGGAAAAACGTGCCCGAAAAAGCCTTCGATACTCTGACAAAACTAGGCATAGTCTTGGACACCCTTATCAAAGAATACAATATGGACGCCATCGCTCTTCGCTGCTGGTCTGAGCTTCAACAGCAGTTAGGCGTTTCGCCCTGTGTGTTGCTCGGATTGCTCAATGACCAAGGCATTCCCGCTGCCTGCGAGTTGGACGTGGGCAATGCCGTTACCATGCGAGCCCTAGCACTGGCTTCGGGAAAAGCTCCCATGTGCCTTGACTGGAACAACAACTATGGCGACGCGGAGAACAAGTGCATCCTCTTCCATTGTGGTCCAGTGCCCCCGAGCCTCATGAAAGGCAAGGGCAAAATCACCGATCACGCTATCCTCGCCACCGTTTTCGGCGAAGGATGTGGATTCGGCTGTAACACCGGACGAATCGCCCCAACCCCCTTCACCTTTGGCAGTATGATGACCCAGGACGGCGAGCTCTGCTTCTATCTAGGCCAGGGCCGATTCACCAAGGATCCCATTCCCGCCGATTTCTTCGGATGTGCTGGCGTAGCTGAGATCCCCGATCTTCAAAGCAAGTTGCAGACCATTGGCTACATGGGCCATCGACATCATGTCAGCGCCACTGCCGGGCACGTTCTAGAGCCGGTTTTGGAAGCCTTCCAGGACTACCTCTGCTACGACGTAACATCGCTCTAAGGTTTTGGCTATCGGGCCACAGCAGTTGCCTTCGTCGAGAGTTGATTTTGGGATTATATTCTTGTTTGAATGCCGCAAATATACTCTGGTAGGAACCATTGCGCATGTCTGCGTCAGAGGTGGTGTTTAGCCAAGGTCTATTTGAACAGTAGAGCAGGAGACCGCAGTGTAACGGATTTCCCTGTTTTTCTGTTTCTGTCTCTTTCCTTCACCTGTTCTCCTGCTCATCTGTTCCACTGCTCTGTTTTGAGCGATTGCATCGATCAAAACGGAGGGAGGGGGATTCGAACCCCCGGTACCGCAAGGGTACAACGGTTTTCAAGACCGTCACCATAAACCACTCGGCCATCCCTCCGAAATTTGCGCCAATGACTATTTTCCCTGAGGATCCGTTTTGCCGCTTCTATCATCGACTGTTGTTATTCTACGCTGCTTCGCCCTGCTGAGTCAATACTGACCGATCTCGAGCCCAAATCACAATGAGCACAAAAAGTAGAGATGCTTCTCGAGCACTAATCCCCCCCCCAGATGCCCTGATATGCTCAAGCCTGCAAATAGCTCGCAGAAGATCATCCTGGTTATTCTCATTCGTAGGGCAAATAATAGATTAAAATAGAAATTCGCTCAAAATCCTTTAACGGTCGTATAATAAACAGGGCAGCATGTTGGTAGGCACTGGCATCTTGGGCGGGGGCCTCGACGCCGCTGTGTGGTTCCGCTGGCCGCGACAAAGGCAAGGACCTCGTGAAATATTGCAAATCGAGGAGATCGCCATGATCAACTGGAACAGGTTTCAGACGCTGGATGCAGTACGCTCGCCCCGCTGGCCAAGGCTGGCTATGCTCGTTGTTCTATTACTTCTGGCAGGTTCCTGCGCAGTCGACGAAGGTGCGGATAGACCATCTGTTGCACATATATTGGTTCGGGTGGCTGCGCACGACTTCCATCCGCTCGCTGGCGGTGACTCCTTGACACTGGACCGGTCGTTGAAGCAGCATGGCATCGCGGACTTGGAGGACAACGATTGGAAGGTTAGATTACTCGCGGTCAGGGATCTAGTGAGAGCAGGAAGTGGGGCCGTTTCAGAAATTGCCAACGGCTTGGGGGCTGAGAATGCGGACGTGCGTCAAGTCTGTGCAATGGCTTTGGGCATCCTAAGGGCGAAGCAGGCCGTTGGGGAATTGGAGCGAACAGCTCAAAATGACGGAAATACTATAGTCCGATCACAGGCGGTGATCGCCTTAGGGCAGATTGAGTCGCTCGGATCGCTCGAGTTTCTGCGCGAACGGCTCAAGGACGACCTGTCGCGGGATGTGCGGTATCAGTGCGCTCTTGCTATCGACCAAATCGAAAAGCGTATGGGAACAACCCAAGCGCAGCTAAAAGCGTTTCAGGACTTGGACGAATCGAGCTTCCAAACCCTGAGGGTCCGTAACCCTGCACCCGATTTCGCGTTGGAGGATACGGATGGTAAAGTTTGGCATCTGAGCGACTTCCGAGCGAAGAAGTGGGTGGTGTTGATTTGGGTTTTTGCGGACTGGTGTCCGGTCTGCCACGGAGAATTTCGTGAGCTCATGGCCAGCAGAGAGGAATTTGAAGAAAACCAGGTACAGGTTTTCACGATAGAGTGTCATGATCGTTACCGGGGCCGGGTAATGGTAGGAAAGGAATTGGAGCCTGAACACTGGTTTGCAAAACAGTCATTCAAGGAGGCTTATGGCAAGCAGATTTGGTGGCCGCATCTGCTGGACAGAGCTGGCGCGGTCGGAGCTATGTACGGGGTGGACCCCATGGCTTTTGCTGTTCACGCAGAGTACATCAACCGCCCGTCGACTGTGATCGTGGACAAAGAGGGGATCGTGCAACTGGCATATTACGGCACCTTCTGGGGTGATCGACCTACCATTGCTCAAACGCTGAACATGATTAAAACAGGGCGATTTGATTTCGAGCACCCCAAAAGACTTCACCCTCGGACCGCGGAGTGATCCAATGGCACATACTATTGCTCGCGACGTCTTGGTCAGATTTGAGCAAGTCGGTCGAGTCCACAACCGATTCCTCAAATGCCCGACCCCCGCCCTGGCTCAGGTGGGTGACAAAACACCCAATTTCATGTTGGCCACAGGGATGTGGATGGAACGATGCTTATTTTCGTTACTCAGAATGATCGCCGGAGCCTTGATTGGCGAGTTAGAAGACAATCGAGGAATACCTACTGAGTAAGGAGTATGCTGTGAAAGTATTAGGTGTCAGCGGTAGCCCACGTAAGGGATCGACCACGGAGAAGCTCGTGCAGGAAGTATTAGCTGGCGTAGAAGGATGCCAGACGGAGTTCGTGTCTTTGGCGGGCAAAGCCATCGGGCCATGTGTCGCCTGCCTCGGATGTGTCGAGACGAATGTCTGCGTGCTGAAGGACGACATGGCCAGCATTCGCGCCAGTATCGTCGACGCCGATGCCTACGTAATTGGCGGAGCAAATTACTTCGCTAATCTCAATGGACTTGCCCACTGCTTCATGGAACGCTGGTATCAGTTTCGCCATCAGGAAGGCAAGAGCGTTGCCGGAAAAATCGGCGTGGCCGTCGGCGTGGGCGGGGGCGACCCCAAGCCCGCTACGCAAGCTGTTCGGACTTTTTTCCAGTACAATCAGATTGAGTGCATCGGCGATGTCACTGCCCAGGGGCCAGCCTGTTGCTTCGTCTGTGGGTTTGGCGAAACGTGCAAGGTCGGAGCCATACACATGTTTTTCGGGCCTGGCACAAAAATCACCGAGAAGATTACTCCTTCGCTCGATAAACAGCCCGAAGCCCTGTCAGCCGCCCGGCAGCTTGGCAAGGACCTGAGCGATCGGCTCCGACAGTTCGCCGCCGGAACCTGAATTATCAATAGTTGATGACCCAGGCACCTGAAATAGAGTAGAGCGCACCCATGGTAAATCTGAATGCTTTTGAAAATCGTTTGGCTAGCTGTTGTGACGGGGGGTTGTACGCGACAGGGATCGACATTGTGCAGGTCAATTTGACTCTGCGTTGCAACCAGCATTGCAAGCACTGTCATGTAGAATCGTCTCCCCAACGAACCGAACAGATGGATTGGCCGGTTATGAAAATGGTCCTAGCCGCCACCGGTCTCGCGCAATGCTCTCTCGTAGACCTCACCGGTGGCGCACCAGAGCTCAACAGTTATTTCCGCCGCTTTGTCCAGGCCCTGCGCGACGCTGGCCGTAACGTCCAGTTGCGCACAAACCTCACCGTCATGCTCAAGCCCGATATGCGGACCATGCCCCAGTTCCTTGCTGATCATAACGTCCATATTGTCGCCTCCATGCCCTGTTACCTGGAAGAAAATGTTGATGCCCAGCGAGGGCCCGGTGCATATCTCGCTAGCGTAGAGGTCATCAAGCGACTCAATGCCCTTGGTTATGGCCGCCCAGATGGCCAGCTACCCTTGAACCTGGTCTATAACCCCCCTGGTGCGGTTTTACCATCGTCTCAGGCCCAGCTCGAGGACGACTATCGTCGTGAATTGCGACAGCTATTTGGCATCGAGTTTACTAAACTACTGACCATTACCAACATGCCCATAGGGCGCTTCAAAAAAATGCTCCGCCGGGCAAATCAACATCAACAATACATAGATCTGCTGGGCGAGTCCTTCAACGCCCAGACCGTCAAAAGCCTGATGTGCAGGCACCAGATAAGCATTGGCTGGGATGGCACATTGTACGATTGCGACTTCAATCTAGCCTTGGGTTGTCCTGTGAATCACGGCGTCTCGGATCAGTTGCGGCTGTTTGACCAGGCTGCCCTTATGCACCGGAGAATTGTTACCGGAGAACACTGCTTCGGATGCACAGCCGGGTCCGGCTCGTCCTGCGCTGGGGCCTTGGCGCCCTGAGATCCCATGAAACCCGACCACTAGATCGACGTGATGGCAGGGATAGCTATGAACAGACAAACCAAAATCATCTCTGCAGCACTGGCCCTGACGGTTGTCGGAACTGTTATCCTTGGACTGACCTATTATGAACTACATAGCGGGCCGGGTTTTAACAGTGAGTTTTACGCCAACCCAAACCCTCAGACAGCTAAGCCGTTTTCTTATGATGACCTTGCCTCAGCACTGAAATATGTGGATGCCGATGGCATGGTCAATTACAAAGCCCTCAAGGACCAGCGGAACAGGCTCGACAGCTTTTGTCGGTTAATAGCAAATCTAGACCGGAAAGGGTTCGACAAATGGCCCCGGAAAGAAAAAGTAGCTTTTTGGATAAATGTCTACAATGCCTTGACCCTCAAGGCCATTATTGATAACTATCCGATAAAGGCGAGCTTATTAAAATCGTTGACCTATCCCAAGAACAGCATCCGGCAAATCCCCGGCGTGTGGGATAAACGCCAGTTTCTGGTGATGGGACAGAAGATGACTCTAAACCAGGTTGAACATGGAGTTCTGCGGAAAAAATTCAAGGAGCCCAGAATTCACGTTGCCTTAGTTTGTGCAGCCATGAGTTGCCCGCCCCTGCGAAGCGTGCCTTATGTCAGCAAAAAGCTCGATCAGCACTTCGACGATCAAACCCGCAAGTTTCTCTCGCAGCCAACGAAGTTTCGCGTCGATAAAAAGGCGAAAAAAGTTTACCTGTCCAAGATATTTCAGTGGTTCGGCAAGGATTTCGTTAAAATATATAAACCAGCACAGGGTTTTACTGGCTATGGCGAAACCCAGCGATCCGTGCTAAACTTTGTCAGCAAATACATTTCACCTGAGGATGCGAAATATCTGCGAACGGGCAAATACAAACTTGTCTACCTGGACTACGACTGGACCTTGAATGAGCAAAAATCCAAGAAGGATAGTGATAAGGAGTAGCTGAATATGAGCAATATCGAAAAAGCAGTGGAGAAATTCAAGGGCGGATTGAACTGTTCCCAAGCAATTGTTGCGACCTACGGTTCGGCGCTGGGCTTGGATGAGGAAACAGCCGTAAAGGTCGCCGCCGCTTTTGGCGGGGGCATGGGCCATACCGGCAAAATGTGCGGGGCCATCACCGGGGCTATGATGGTGATTGGTCTGCACTGCAACAAGGATGCTTGCTCTACTGCCCAAGCCAAGGCTAGGTCCTATGCCTTGGCCAGCGAGCTTATAAAGACTTTCCAAACCCGGCACGTTTACACCAATTGCAAGGATCTGATTGGCCAGGACCTGAGCACCGATGAAGGTATGCGGACTGCACGGGAGGACGACTTATTTGGTACATTATGCGCAGCGTTTGTGTACAGCGCGGCTAAGATCCTGGAAGAATTATTGGACCGAAACTAAGCGATGCCAGCCATGGACGAGATCGCTACAGACAAAGCAAAAGCAAAAGGCAGCCGGGGATTCTCCAAGCTGATCATCCTGATTGTTGTTGTGCTGGGGCTCTTGGTGGCGGCCAAGTTTTTGCCCGTGAAAGACTACATCTTGTCAGCTCTCCAGTGGGCTCAGGGCTTGGGCATCTGGGGGCCGGTCTTTGTGGCGATCTTTTACATTCTAGCCTGTGTCCTAATGGTCCCCGGTTCGATTATCACAATCGCCGCCGGCTTCCTCTTCGGCTTGCTGGGCGGCACCATAGTTGTTTCTATCGCCAGCACCATTGGAGCATGTGCTGCCTTTATGGTGGGCAGAACCTTCGCACGAGCCTTGGTCGCACAGAAAGTTGCCGATCGGCCAAAATTCAAAGCCATCGATGAGGCCGTCGCTAAGCAAGGTTTTAAGATTGTCCTGCTCACTAGGCTAAGTCCCATCTTTCCGTTTAATCTACTCAACTACGCCTACGGTCTAACCAAGGTGGGATTCTGGCAATACGCCCTCGCTTCCTGGATCGGTATGTTGCCCGGCACGGTGCTGTTCGTGTATCTGGGCACTGCCGGGCGATCTTTGACCCAAATCGCTGCCGGCCAAGACCAGAGTAATTGGGCCACACGAATATTCTTGCTGGTGGGGCTGCTGCTGGCCATGGTAGTGGTGTTTTTTGTTACACGAGTGGCTCGCAAGGCCCTGGCCGAAGCTGTGGAAAATAGCGAATCGATCCAAGCACCGTGAACCGTGCAATGGCCATTAGGCAGCGGATCAGAGCGAATATTTTCAAAGGGCCACGCTATGAGCGAACATCTGGATGTACAACCGTGGGATGAATTCAATCAAACGCTTGTGAACAACGTTCATCCAGCGGATTGGTCTAATCCCCAACCGGCTGGACGCTACAACATGGTTGTAATCGGCGCCGGAACTGCAGGTTTGGTTACCGCCGCAGGGGCAGCGGGGATGGGCGCTAAGGTAGCTCTTATCGAACGTAATTTATTCGGAGGCGACTGCCTGAATTACGGTTGCGTGCCCAGTAAGAGCATTATTCGCTCAGCCCGGGCCGTTGCTGAGATAACCCAAGCAACAGAACTTGGTTTGCATATTAGCGGCTCAGTGGAAGTGGATTTCCCCGCCGTCATGCAACGCATGCGACAGATTCGCAGTCGTATCAGCGAACATGACTCGGTGGCGAAGTTTGCCGAAATGGGCATTGATATTTTTCTGGGTACTGCCAGATTCACTGGGCCCAACTGCCTTGAAGTCGAAGGTAAAGATCTGCGTTTTTCCAGAGCTTGCATCGCCACCGGCGCCCGAGCCGTTACTCCGCAGATTGAAGGATTGACCCAGGCTGGCTTTCTCACGAACGAGACGGTGTTTTCGCTGACTGAACGTCCACGACGGCTGGCAGTTTTGGGCGCTGGCCCATTGGGTTGTGAACTGGCCCAGACGTTTGCTCGCCTGGGCTGTGAAGTAACCCTCATCGAAAAACTAGACCATATCCTGAGCCGCGAGGATCGTGACGCGGCTGATATACTGGAGGAGTCTTTTCGCCGGGACAAGATCAAAGTGCTACTGAACAGCACTCCGGACCGGGTGGAAAAATCGCACGGCGAAAAACGCATCTGTCTAAACATCGACGGCAAAGAAGAAATCTTGGTGGTCGATGAAATCCTCGTCGGCGCTGGCCGCGCGCCAAATATCAAGGGGCTCAACCTTGAAGCCGCGGGCGTGGCCTACGATCAGCGAAAAGGGGTACTCGTTGACGACAAGCTGAGAACGAGCAATCGGCGAATTTACGCCGCCGGCGACGTCTGCCTGCAATATAAATTTACGCACACTGCTGACGCCGCAGCCAGAATCGTAATTCAAAATGCTCTGTTCTGGGGTCGAAAAAAGCTCAGCGCCCTCACCATACCCTGGTGCACTTATACTGACCCGGAAATCGCTCATGTCGGCATCTATGAACCCCAAGCCAGCGAAATGGGCATTGAACTGGATACCTTCACCCAGTCTTTATCGGACGTTGACCGTGCCGTTGCCGATGGCCAGGAGAAGGGTTTTGTGAAGATTCATGTCAAAAAGGGTACGGGGAAAATACTCGGAGCCACCATTGTAGCCAGCCATGCTGGTGAGATGATCAGCGAGATCACTTTAGCCATGATCGGCCAGGTCAGCCTCGCTACGATCGGCAGCGTGATTCATCCTTATCCCACACAAGCTGAGGCTATCAAACGCCTGGGGGACGCTTACAATCGAACACGTTTGACCCCTTTTCTGAAAAAGCTCTTTAGTAAACTGATGGCTTGGAAGCGATAACAAATAGATAAAGGAGTTGATCATGAGTAAGCTTCTCTACATTCAAACTTCTCCACGTGCCCAGCGATCGAAATCCATAGCCGCGGCTGATGCTTTTATCAAGATATATCAGCAAGCCCACCCGGACGATTCTATAGAAACGCTCAATGTCTGCGAGGCTGACTTGATAGCCTTCGATGGTTTGGCCCTGCAGGCCAAGTACACCATCTTGCATGGTAAGCAGCACACCGCCGAAGAAGCCGCCGCCTGGAAGGACGTTGAAACGCTCATAGAGCAGTTCACCTCAGCCGACAAATATGTCCTGGCTGTACCCATGTGGAATTTCGGCATCCCCTATCGGCTCAAGCAATACATCGACATTTTGGTCCAGCCCGGCTACACCTTCAGCTACACTCCCGAAGAAGGCTACAAGGGATTGGTATTGGACAAGCCTGCTTTCATTGCCTACGCACGCGGGGGCGAATACTCTGATCCAGCTTATGCAGCCCTGAATCATCAAAGCACCTATCTGGAAACCATTCTGGGATTTATTGGCTTCAGCAATATAAGCTCTGTTGTAGTTGAGCCCACCTTGATGGGTGGTGAGGAAGTGGCCCAGAAGGCGCTTGCCAAAGCTTGCCAGCAAGCAGGATTGCTCGCCAAGGATTTCTAAAAGCATTCAATAGTTGCCCAGCCGGTGCTATACTTGACCCATGTCACCAAGACTTCCAAAGGATAAGCTACTGGCCAAGTCCCCTTGGCGCACAAGGCTCTGGTTACTGTGCGGTATAGTCCTGGTACTGCTGTGCTTGGCTTGGGCTCTGGTGTTTCACCAGAAAGGATGGGCCATACCGGGCCTCGGGGCGATTGCGGGCGTAGTTTATCTGGTTTCTCTGTGGCTCAGTCCAAGAGGAAAAGCGACCCCTTGGCAAATAGCTATACTTCTAGCCGTGGCAATAGCCATGCGCTTGCTGATGTGGTCCATGCCGCCCGTTCCCGCCCAAGACTCCTGGAGATACCTCTGGGATGGCGCGGTTACAGCTTCTCGGCTCAGTCCCTATCGATATTCACCCCAGGAGGTCATGCAAGGTGACTTTGCCGAAGACCAGCTTGAGCAGCTTCGCCAAGAAGGCTCTCTGGTCCTCAAACAAATCAATCACCCACACCTGCGGACGATTTATCCTCCCGTTGCACAGGGGCTCTTTGCCCTTGCCTATTGGATAAAGCCATTTAGTCTGACCAGTTGGCATCTGGTGCTGCTGGGTTTTGATATCTTGGCCGCCGTGATGGTACTGACCCTCTTGCGAGCCAGCAAGCAGCGCTGGAGTTTGTGGGCCGTGTATCTGTGGAATCCACTGCTGATTTCTGAAGCCTATCACGGCGGGCATTTGGACCTGGTAGTCGCCGCCCTGCTGATTCTCTTCGCCTGGGCCCTGATAAAAAAACGCACGTTTCTTGCCGCGGCCGTGTTGGCCCTGGCAGTCGGAGTCAAAATCTGGCCCGCTGTGCTCGTGTTTTTTCTCTGGCACGCGGCAGAACATAATCGGCGAAAGCTGCTACTCAGCCTCTGCGTCTTTGTCGGTTTGCTGGGGATCATAATGGCTCCATACTTACTCGCTTTTGGCGACGAATCCAGCAGTGGCTTGGTTTCTTATGCCAAGAACTGGCAGTTGCGAAGCGGGGCCTATCGGTTATTTGCGGATTTCGGTTGGGCCTTGCAATGGAATTTGAGTCTGAACGTTGGCGGGCAAGTAATAGGGCGCTTTCTGTCGATGCTGATATTATTGGCCGTGGCTTTGTGGCAGGGGCTCAAGCGGACTGAGGGTATCGCCCGACTCTCTGCTGGCTTGGCCGTCGTGTCTCTGGTGATGTTGCTGTTGGGGCCTGTCTGTTGGCCATGGTATTACATCGCCCTAATTCCTTTAGCAGCCGTTGCTGGTGGACCAACGGTGTTGTTGCTGTGGACGATATTGCTGCCCCTGAGTTATTTACCGCAGAGTGTTTTGCCTGATTGGGCGTTTATTGTGTGCGGGCACGTTCCGATTTGGCTGCTTTTGGGCATCAGATGGTGGCGAGAAGTAAGGACTAGATCATTGGAACACGAGGCAGGGCATGTTTAAAGGACTAACCGTAAAGGTAATTATCCCAGCCCTGAATGAAGCCAAATCCATCGCCCTGGTTCTAAAGGAAATTCCCGACTGGGTGGACGAGGTTATCGTAGCCGACAACGCTTCCACCGACGCCACCGCCCAAGTCGCCCAGCACGCCGGAGCCACCGTCGTGCATGAACCCAGACGTGGCTACGGACAAGCCTGCCTGGCGGGAATGGCTGCCATCGATTTCTGCGACGTTGTGGTTTTCCTCGATGCCGACTACAGCGACTATCCCCAGGAGATGGCCAAGCTTCTCGAACCGATAGCCCAAGACCAGGCTGACATGGTCATCGGCGCCCGAGTGGCGGCTCGCCGTGAAGCCAAGGCTTTCACCTTGCCTCAGCGATTCGGCACAGCATTGGCTTGTTATCTGATGCGTCTATTTTGGCGGGCCCCTTATACTGACATGGGCCCATTTAGAGCCATTCGTTTTTCGAGCTTGCGAACTCTGCGAATGACCGACTCCACCTACGGCTGGACGATCGAGATGCAAATCGAGGCTCTCGTCGTTGGCATGCACGTAGCCCAAGTTCCGGTTAGTTACCGCCAGCGGATCGGAAAGTCCAAAATCTCCGGAACCATCCGCGGCGTGTTTGGTGCCGGAACTAAAATCCTCGCTACTATTGCCAAATATCTCCTTCTGCCCCCCCAACTTTCCACCGCCAAACGGGATCGGCTCATCATCTTTACCCGTTATCCCCTGCCGAACCGAACTAAAACAAGGCTAATACCTAGCCTCGGGCCCCTAGGGGCGGCTGAGCTTCAAAGGCGAATGATTGAGCAAACTCTAAAAAAAGCTCGCTCGCTCAGTTCCAACAAACAAATCGATATCGAGATTCGCTACCTGGGCCCTAATCGCCGGCTGATGCGCCGTTGGCTCGGACCGGGTCTAATCTTTAGAGCCCAGCGTGCGGGCGATCTCGGCCAACGCATGGAAGCCGCATTTTGCGAAGCGTTCGACAGCGGATGTCGTCGCGTGCTGCTCATCGGAACCGACGTTCCGGATTGTAGCGATCAGATTCTCCAACAGGCCTTTAGCGCACTTCGCAGCCACGACCTCGTCCTGGGGCCAACCAATGACGGTGGCTATTGGCTCATCGGCCTGCGCAAAGAGGCCAAGATGTTCACTAATATTTCCTGGGGCACCGATGCCGTGTTGGACCAGACGCTCGCACGAGCTTCACAGCTTCAGTTGTCGAGCCAATTGCTCGAGCCTCTTACGGATATAGATTGCCCGCAAGACCTACCTCTGTTGAAACCAGGCTTAGAGCCGGAGTCTCCGCTCATCTCCGTCATAATCCCAGCCCTAAATGAAGCCCAGAATATCGAAGCTGCCATACGATCCGCTCAGACCGATGGCGTCGAGATTATCGTCGTCGATGGTGGCAGTTCCGACGATACCGCCAAACGGGCCCAGGCTCTTGGAGCTCGCCTGATAGTATCTCCGCCTGGCCGTGCTCGGCAGATGAATTCCGGAGCTCGCTTGGCTAAGGGTAAGTGGTTATTTTTCCTGCACGCGGATTCAATTCTACCGCCCGGATATGCTGCCAATGTCTTTTTTGCTTTCTTCGATCAGCAGACAGTCGCCGGAGCGTTTAGCCTAAAATCAGACGTACCCAGCCCAGGATTATCGATCATAAACTGGCTCGTTCATATTAGGACAAAATATTTTCAAATGCCCTATGGCGATCAAGCCCTCTTTGTCCGCAAGAGCGTATTTCAAAGTCTCGGCGGATTTCCGGATGTGCCCGTCGCCGAGGACCTGCTTTTCGTACAAAGGCTCAGACGCCTTGGACGCATCGTAGCCATGCCTGCCGCGGTAATAACTTCAGCTCGCCGTTGGCATCGTGTGGGGATTTTGAGGGCTTTGTTGATTAACCAAATCATCGTAGCTGGATACTGCCTTTCGCTTCCTCCGGACCTGCTGGCCCGTCTGTACAAAATAGGCTATGTTCGCGATCGAAAATGATCGTGTGATTATTGCCCTGAAAAGAGCTGATAAATCTCGCTCGGCTCAAGCCGATAACGCGAGCCTTGCCCCTGATAAAAACCGTGAGCCTTAATCATGTGTACATTCAGAGCTGTGAACATGATCCGCAAGCCCGATTGAGTGTCCAAAATCTCGATGTATCCCTTGGCGAACGTCCCGCACTGGCCCCAGGGGCAGGGGATGCGACCCATAGCTTCTTTGTACACAGCACTGAGCCTGTCAGTAATAATCGCCTTGGTGCCCAACGCGGCTCGAGCCCCAAACAAAACTTTCTCCAATATTTGGCTAAGTTCCTGACCAGAACTACCCAGCCTCGCAACCTCAGCCCCATCGGCATCGATGATTTCTTCCAACGGGCGAAAATCTATCCCCAGGAATCCATCTCTCGATAGTACCCCCGCTGCCATTCGCTCGATGATAAGCCGAATATACGGATCTTCTTTCATTTGTTTGCTCTACCGACGCGTCCTGTACTATGTGAACTTATCGTAGAATATTCGCTCTTCGCTCATCCCTTTATCTTTGAGCATCTCAATGGAGGCCTCGATCAAACCTTCACTACCGCACAGGTAGGCCTCCTTGTTCGAACAGTCCTCAAGGTCCTTATCGTCCCTGGCCACCTGGGTAATCAAACCGGTTCGACCATTCCACTCATCTTGTTCGCTCGGCTCAGATAACGCTGCCACGAAGCGGAAGTTGGGCAACTCTTTTTCCATTTGTCCAAGTTCATCCACCAGGAACAAATCCCGCTTCCCCAGCGCACCGAAGAAGTAAGTACACTGCCGTTGTATGTTTTGTTCGCGCATATAGCGGACCATGGACCACAACGGTGCCATGCCCGAGCCACCAGCCATCCAAATCATCGGTCGCTCGTCCTGGCTCAGGCCGAATTCACCATAAGGACCGTTCAGTGACACTTCATCACCTTCTTTGAGAATATTAAACACCCAGCTAGTGCAAATTCCTTCCGGGACCAGCCGGATGATCAACTCAAGAGTGTTTTTATCGCTGGGCACACTGGAAATGCTGTAGGCTCGATAGACCGGCTCAGGCACCTGCCCGTAAGCTGGCGTCTCAAGCTGGATATACTGACCGGCTGTAAACTCGATACTATCAGGCTCAATCAGACGTATCTTCAACTCTTTAATATCATGCGTCAGGTCGCGGATGCCTTCCACCACCCCCCTGTATTGCTTGACCAGAAACAGCTCTTCTGGAATGACCACCGCCAGATCATTGCGAATCTTGACCTGACAACTCAGTCGCATGTTCCCAGCTCGTTCGGCTTCACTCAGCAGAGCCTCTTCCGTGGGAATAATCGGACCCCCGCCCTTGTTTCTCTCCAGCTAACAGTATGCGCAAGTGCCCCGTCCTCCGCAGGCAGAGGGAATGAATATTTCTTGCGACATAAGGCTATTTAGCAGCGTTTGGCCTCCCTTAACCTCCAGACGCTTGGCACCTTGGTTAACGTCAATGACGCATTGGCCGTAGTTGACCAAGCGGCGTTCAGCCAGAATGAGCAGAGAAGCCAATACCGCGCAGGCCCCACCTACCAGACCAGCGGCAATCAGAACAAAATAGACATCAGCCATTTGCTCTTCCATCAAAGTTACAGTTGGATCATCCCGCTAAAGCCCAGAAACGCCAGAGCCATGATTCCCGTAATGATCAATGCAATTCCTGCTCCCCCAAGCCCAGCCGGAATCGGGGCATTCTTAAGCTTCTCACGAATCCCCGCCATCAACACGATAGCCAACATCCACCCCAAACCAGAACCCAGTCCGAATATCAAAGCTGCCAACACATCGTAATTCTGGTTCACCATGAACAGCGACGTGCCCAGAATGGCGCAATTGACCGTAATCAACGGCAAAAAAACGCCCAGCGAGTAATACAATCCCAAGCTGATCCTCTCGATGATCATCTCCATAAGCTGCACGAACGCCGCGATGATCACAATGAAAAATATCAATTTCAAGCCGATGTGCAGCCCCAACGGTTTGAGCACATGCCAGTATAGAGCCGCGTTAAGACAGCAGGTGCTGGTCGTAACAAAGGTAACCGCCAGGCCCAGCCCCACTGCCGACTTCATCTGTCGGCTCACCGCCAAAAAGGGGCACATCCCCAAAAAGCGGGTCAAGAGAATGTTGTCAGTCAGAGCCGCCGAAAACAAAATCGCCACCAGACTCACAGTCCCACCACTATCAAACGATGTCTGAGCTAAGAGCATTTCGTATCCTCCGGCTCACCCCAACTACGAGCTATCCAAACTATAATTGCCAAAACAAAAAACGCGCCCGGCGGCATAATCATAATGGTCCATGAGTGCCACCAAATCTCCGTCCCAGGAAGCGTCATTCCGAAAACACTACCGAAGCCCAACACTTCTCTAACCAACGCAATGGTCATCAATACCCCCGAATAACCCAAGCCGCTACCGAGCCCGTCACAGAACGATGGCCAAACCGGATTCCTGCTGGCAAACGCTTCCGCTCGACCCATAATAATACAATTCGTAATAATCAAACCCACGTACGCCCCAATCACGCGATGAATTTCCGGATATCTCGCCTGCAGAACAATGTCCACAATTATCACATAGCAAGCGATGATCAGCACCTGCACCATCATTCGCACCCGCTGTGGAATGTAATTACGCAGAGCACTTACCGTAATGTTGGTCATCACCGTGGTCCAGACCAAGCCCACACACATCAGCAGGGTGTTGAACATCAGGTTGGTCACCGCCAGAGCTGAGCATATCCCCAACACCTGCCGAAAGACGGGATTTTCCGTCCACAGTTGTTTTAATAAAGCAACCTTAGGATTAATCTTGGCCCCAGGTAAAGGCATAGGCTGTTTTCCTATTTACGAACATTTGATCCGGCTTGCATCGCTCTGTGCAAAGCCTCCAAATCCCGATTCATAAACTTCTCCACCGCCAGACAGGTCTGCGTAGCTCCGGTGATGGCATCTACAGATCGACCGTATCGCGGATCACCCGGACTCTTGGGCCGATCCTTGCTTATGTAAATAAATCTATTTCCCTTCGTCGGAGCCGTGGCTCGCAATCCCTCGAATTGTTTCAAAAACTCAGATTCAGTGATTCGTCCGCCCAACCCGGGCGTTTCCTTCTGTTCCAGAAACACAACGCCTATGATTTCACTCAAATCCGGATTCAAAGCCATCATTCCTTTGATAGGCGCCCAAAACCCTGTCCCCGATATTCTAAACGCTATTCCCAACAAATCCGATTCACTGTCTTTGCCGCCCGCCCGATAGGCTCGAATCAATTGAAACTCCCGACCGCTCTGTGGATCGCGCACCTTCTGACCATCTCTAACTTGCTCTTGAACAATCTGAGCGATTTGCTCATCACTTAGTTCATTCGTCTTTGCCAGGCCAAAGACTTCCACTATCGCCTTCTCGTATCGCAATTCTTCATTACGGCTTATCTTGTCAGCCGTAGCCACTTGCACGGTCATCACCACAGCCGTAAACCCCGCGGTAATCAAAGCCGTGAAAACAATGACATAAGCCGGACGGTTGATATCCACGCTCAGCGAACCTCCCTTACCGAGTCCTCAACTCGCGGCCTCTTCCACGCTCGGACCAATATATCCAGTGACGGGGCGCATATATTTCCCAACAGAATAGCAAAAGCCACCGCCCCGGCAAATTGAGATTTCCAGCGCAAGACCACAATCAGCACCCCGATCAAAAATCCATAAATCCACATAGCCGAGTGTTTCTTGGGAGCGGAAATCGGCTCAGTAACCATGTAAACCGCCCCGTACATCAGGCCTCC
>SDBV01003868.1_pt1 | contig 21779 bp, 40 predicted proteins | sample 2277081 | NCBI WGS metagenome assembly SDBV01 (sample SAMN10402039, study PRJNA504765) | marine sediment metagenome | isolation source: marine sediment core GS10_PC15, 223 cmbsf | place: Arctic Ocean: Southern Knipovich Ridge | collected 2010 | reverse complement strand
GGAGATATAATGGAAAGATTATTTGACGATAACCTTGACTTTTTAACTATCATGATATCAGAGGAACCAGAGGAAGAAGAGGAATAGCTCCAGCGAGGTTGCCAGGATAAAATTACCAAAGAGGAGGAACCTTGTGGATATTGCCATTGATGACAGTCGTAGATATGGGAAGCAAAGGAAGTATTACATTATTAGAGAAGGCAGTAAAGAAAAGTGAATCCTGGGCTGGGGTTCTGAGAAGTTTAGGTTTAAAGAAGCTTTCTGGTGGCACGCAGGAACACCTGAAACGCCAGGCCAAAAAGTTTGGCATAAGCATCAGTCACTTCACCGGACAGGGGTGGAGTAAGGATAGGCCCGCCCGCAATAGATTGGAGCCAGTCGAAGTCTTCGTCCTCCGAGAAGAAGGGCACCGGCAGAAAAGACACATTCTCTGGCGTTGCCTGTTGGAAACGGGTCGCAAGGGAGTGTGTGAGAAGTGTGGCCAAGGTCCTCGATGGAATGGTAAGGACTTAGTGCTACAAATAGATCACATCAATGGAAATTTCTTGGATGATAGAGAAGAGAACCTTAGAATCCTATGTCCTAATTGTCACACACAGACCCCCACCTTTGGTCGGGGAGGTAACAATGCCGGGATGTTGGAACTGGTAGACAAGCGGCGCTTAGATCGCCGTGCCCTTGGGCGTGAGGGTTCGACTCCCTCTCCCGGCACCATTCAACACAGATTATTCCAATAAGGGGTAGAGATATGAGCGACAAAGATCAGGAACAAAGCACCACACAGGAGACAGTAGAAACCCCTCGGCCCAACGAGCCGGTAGAAGTGGATCTCACTGAGCAGAAATCGTCTGTAGACAGAAGCGCAAAACCCAAGAACTAGGAGAAGTTCGATTCCTCTCGTGCGCACCAGCAAAGGAGCCTTCGAAAGTAATGGAAGTTCTGAGATTCCCGGACCCCCGGCTCAAACAAGTTAGCACTCGAGTCGAAGGTTTCGACAACTCCACCTACGAACTAGCCAAGAAGTTATTGAGGACTATGTATAATGAAGGTGGAGTGGGTCTAGCTGCTCCTCAGGTAGGTTATCCAACCAGATTAATCGTCCTCGATACAGACTGGGCGACTACAGGAAAGCGCGCGCCTACCGTGGTCATCAACCCCTGATCTTCGAGCGCTCCGAGCAGAAGATCAAGGGGTCCGAGGCTTGCCTATCCATTCCTGGTTTTGAATCCGAGGTAGAAAGGCACTCTCATATCAAGGTCCAGTACCACGATTTGGACGGTGAGTTTAGAGTGGAATCTCTGATCGGATTGCGGGCTGTCTGCTTCCAGCATGAGATCGACCATCTCGACGGCATCCTATTCATCGACCGCATCAGCCGACTGAAACGGGATATGTACGTAAAGAAACGTAGGAAGCAGGAGAGATCTAGCAATCATTGAAGTCATGTGCAGTAAAGGAAAGGGAAGTAATGAAGTGGAGAAAGTGCAGAGATCCGAAGGAATGGATATGTGATAGCTGCAGGTGCTGCGGAGGGTGTAAACAGTGCCCCACACAAGTCATGTACCACAAAGACAGAGCGGAGGATACTCTCTGCGCAAGCTGCTTCTCCAAGAGGAAGAGATTCGTAGCGCAGTAGGGGCGGGATGCGCGAACCCAGACGTTAGCCCCTCTGCTCCCCATCGTCTCCCGGGGAAGACCCAGGCCCTCCTGATGTACAGAAGGGGGAGACACAAGTAGCCTACGAAAGGACTATAGAAAACTCAAGTAGGGAGGTCTGCCGGGAAAGCAGTGAGGGTTAGGAGTCGTAGGACGTGGGACAGACACTGTGCGGTTGCGCCAGCACGTCCGCCTTCAACTACGCCTAGGACCCCAGTGATGAGAGGTGGGGTATCCGAACACCGTAGGGGGCAACCCGGACGGTGAGGTAAAGATCGGCCTTTGCCCGTCCAGTGAGGTGCTGCCTGTAATCTGGGTCGCAGGCCTCCCTTTTCTTTTCGAAAGAATTGATATGACATTGGAGATCATAGTAATGAATTCCAAGCAGAAACGTCGGTGGAAAAGACGCGTTGAAGAAGCTGCTGGGCCAATGATTGAAAACCTACAGCACCTGGACATGGATCCAGAGCTATTGGATTACCTGTCTCACGTCATCACTGCTGACGTACTCTACACCATAGACCAAATGAAAAAGCCTGGGATAATGCATCAAGTTTTGCGGAGAAAATCGTGACTAAGGGACAAGTTCTATCTGTAGTCAAGCGGTACCGAACCTATCTCTCGCTCGCAGGTGACAAGCCCGGGCTAGCCAACTTCGATCTTCCTCCCACCCGAGGCGAAGGCATCCGACACCTGCTCTCGATGTGTGACCAAGTGGAGGAAATGATCGAGGCTGGCCGCGTCGAAAAGGCTATGCGCTGGCTGGGGTTCATGCAGGGAGTGCTTTGGGCCCAGGGATCCTTCACTTTGAACGAACTGAAAGGGCATAATATTCTCCCAGTCTTGTGAGTTTCTCCTTGACAAAGGGGGAACTGTATCGTATGATTATACTTGAACGCCCTGATCAGGGTGGGGTGACCTACCCGAGGGGCGTTCTACTATAAAACTCTTGAAAAGGGGTAATAAAAGCTCCGAGAACAGCGTATTGGTCAGGGTGCGCGTGCCCAAGCTGCAACCGGAGCATAAAGCTGCTACGAAGGCCAATCCCAGGGCCCGGGTTCGTAGTGGTGATACACCCAAGGAAAACAATATGGTACTCTGTTTAGTCTCGCATATAGCAAAGCCATCGTCCTTTAGCTATATTTGGGCCTCTAATCCGACGCCCAATAACGAGACCTCCATGTAGTACCACACCCACAAAGTGTACCACTTCAAAGCGGAGGTCCCCACCAGGACGCTCCGCTTTTTGCGTTTTAAGGAGTTATTATGAAACTAGTGACAGAACACCTACATATGAACAAGGAAGAGATGTGGTCCGCAGCTGATAGGCACGGTCTAACTGACGAAGAGGCCCATAAGCTCCGCTCCGCGCTCCTGGAAGTAGAGTTTCAAGTAGACGTAGAAGCTGGTAAAATAGTGGTAGTCGAGGGTCACCCTCTAGAGAGACTCCCTATAATAGATGAAGTTCTAAGCGAGGAACAGCTAGATCGGTTGACCGGTATGCCGTCCGTTAAGTACGAAGATACAAGATACAAAGATACACGCCCGTAGCTCAGTTGGTTAGAGCATCTGCCTGATACGTAGAAGGTCGCTAGTTCAAATCTAGCCGGGCGTACCAACCACAAGAGGAAGGAGAGATGTCTTGCTAGTAGATGGAGTCTTGAGGATCTTGGACGCGGATGAAGGACAAATATCCTTCTTCAAGGCAACACACAGGAAAGTTTTGGAAGTATGTCGGGAAACAGGTGCAATCCTTGACCTGGCAACCTCTGATGTCGTCATCTATCTCGAAAACGCTAACAGAGAAGTGGCAGAAAGGTGCTTCCCAGGCGCTACGCTTCATTCACAAGGGCCGAACCACTGGTGCGTTTTCTAAGCTGCACCAAAGAAGGAGAATGCGGTGGCTCAATTCAATGGTGATGCTGTGATGGCCGGGGCCCAGAAACCCCTTCCTGAGCTCGAGATCAAGGTCATCGACTGCCAGCCCAAGGTCTGGGACGAAGTCGATGAGATGTTTGAAGAGTTGAAGCGGAAATATCGAAAGGGAGGGGGCCAAGGACTACGGGCTGAGTTGGCCTCTACACTTGTCGGGGCCCGCCTGTCCGTGGTCTTCGACTGGGATGATGTATAAAGTATGATATAAGGTAAAGGTACTATCTAATGAGCGTATTGGTAGAAAAGGATGGTAGGATTAGAAAGAACACAGTTCTTGTTGAGTGCGCTGTCTGCTGCACTCAAGTTTTAAGCCGCAAGGACCAACTCCGGAAGTATTGTTCTCGCGAATGCAGTGCAGAAGGGCGGAAAGACGAGATAGAGGCCCGGTGTGGGTACTGCGGGAGGAGAGTGAAGAAAGCCAGGAGTAAATTCCTGAAGTCCAAGAGCGGCCTCGTTTTCTGTTCTCGAGAGCACAAGGATTGGGCGCAAAGGCTTGACAGTCAGATAAGGGAGATACAACCACCCCACTACGGAGATGGTAGAACTACTTATAGAGAACGTGCCCTGCGAGAGTACGGTCCGAAGTGTAGGGGATGTGGCTACTGTGAGCTTGAAGGTATGTTGGACGTACATCATCTGGACGGAGATAGAAGTAACAATATTCTCTCCAATCTGATTGTTCTCTGCGTCTTTTGTCATGCTCTCACCACCAGGGGATTTGTAGAGGTAACTCCTACAAGAAAGTTTGTTAGACAGGGACCATGGTGAAATTGAGATCACACTACCCTTGCAAGGTAGAATTCAGGGTTTGAGCCCCTGTGGTTCCACCAAAGGAGAAAGTATGAAAGGATTGAATCTAGAAGTCCTGAGGGAACTCTCAGAACAGCTCGGCATGGAACCCGATCAGGTGACTGAGGCCTTCGAGGCTTTGGAAGCAGAAGGCAACGTCTTCCGGGCTCTCGACGAGGTATCTGGCAAGGTGCTGTGGTTTCCCATCCAGGAACTGGACGGTCAAGATGTGCAGTAAGAAAGAGTGGAAAGCAACGGCTGAACGTAGGCTGGTAGAGAATCTGGCCTTGCGGGTATGCCTCGCCGAACTAGAAGTAATCCTTAGCAGACCTTCTGTAGATCGAGCCCAGGCCACGAGACGGATGCGCCGCGCTCTAAGGAAGATTGCTGTAGCTAAAGAGATTAGGAAGTAGGAGAAACCATGGATAAGGTTGAACTCCCCAACGGAGTAGTCGCTTACGAATGTAAGGCTCTACCTAGCTGGAACGTCAAGCCCGGAGAACCTGTCTACTCTTACTGGTCGTATGAGTCCCAAGGGAATCCATTATCTCCCCAAGAAATAAAGGGTCTAGAATTAGACGATCAAGGAAAGATCCTTGGAGTGATCTACCTGGGCGACTACTTCTTGTAAACAGGAGGATATCATGGCCAACAAACGACAAGTCAAGAAGAACCTCAAGAAGTATGGTCAAAAGACCAAGGGTAAGAACAAGAAGAAGGTGCTGTAGCTCAGCTGGTAGAGCGCCTGCTTGAAGAGCAGGATGTCCCTGGTTCGATTCCAGGCGGTACCACCATACAGGAGAAAAACGTGGGTCACCTTTTCGACTACAATGTGGGCTACTTCGCTCACATGCGGAGAGCCCTCGGGTTCTTCATCAAGTGTACACTCTGGACGGGAGAAGTGCTCGTCCATGCTTTCATTCCTGATCTGTGCACCCACACATCAGAGAAGATGAAGGCAGAGATCAAGAGACTTGAGGATTCTTGCTAAGGATGAGTTGGGCAGGTGGTGAGCCCTACTGTCTGTAAAACAGTCGCCTATTGGCTTTGTAGGTTCGATTCCTACCTCATCCACCAATACGGAGAACACCATGGATCTGTTCGGCTTCAAGAAAAGAAGGATGAAGGAGTATGCGAAGCAATATCGTAAGATGTCGCACAAGGAACGTCAGAGTTACTTCGAAAGGATAGAAATGCTTTCGAACTACGTGGCCGCAAACCCCTTCCGGAATAAGGCTCTGATTGAGATGGCTAAGGCAGCGCAGGCCGTGGACGAAGAAGATGCGGCTATTGCTCTTGCTGATCCCGAGGGCGATGGCTGTGGATGAAGAAGAAGAAGAGGCAGCTGAAAAGCTTCACATTTTTTTCGCCTCCCGCCAAGAAATGTGTGAGGCAGCAATGGCTATGGATGAAGAAGAGGCAGCTAGAAGGGATGAAGAAGAGGCAGCTAGAAAGCTTCACTAGGAGTGCTATAATGTTTGGTTTCAGCATTCGGGAAATCCTTCCGCACATCTACCACCTTCACTTTGAGTCCGCTTACGATCTAGCAATGCATTTCCTGCGGTCTTCGGAGTACTATGAATCTCCCAAGTTCCACCGAAAGATCTTCACTCTGGTGGATTACATGGAGTGGTACGCCAAAGAGCACGGTGAAGGAGCCTTCACCTACCCTAAGGATTGGAGTGGGTTCAACGTACCTAGTTGGGCCCTACGCAAGGTACGTGCGGCAGACATCCAGGACTTGAATAAGTACGACCAACGCATGTTCACGCTCATTGATTGGGTTGAAGAGCGAGAATCCTCCGACTACTACTTCATTGGTACCTCCTCCGCGGGGTATGCAAGAACCGACGAAGAAGATGAAGAAGACGTTCTCGATCACAAGATTGCTCACGCCCTCTACACCGTCAATGCAGACTACCGAAGTGAAGTAGGAGGCCTCTTCCTCGACTGGAAACATGAACCAGGACACAAGGGCGAGGAGATCGACAGCGCGGAAGTCGTACTCAAAGGGATGGGGTACCACGAGACCACCTTCACGGACGAGATCCATGCCTACTGTGCAACAGGTCTTTGCGACGAACTGGAAGGAGTAATCTCCAAGAAGGAAACGAAGCCCTTTCAAAAGCTCTTCAAGGAGTTCAAAGGGAAGGGTGTCCGAGAGGCTTAAGGAGCACGCCTGGAAAGCGTGTGAAGTGTAACAACTTTCGTGGGTTCGAATCCCACCCCTTCCGCCAAAAGGTGTAGGATTAAGGAGATAAGCCATGAACCTACCTGAAATAATCCACAGATGTTTAGACCACTGTCAGGACGACCAAGCGGGGTTAAACTCCCAAGATGAGAGAGTCGTCGGCAGGGTAGTAGGCCTCTTTGAAGAATTTGAGATCTATAGTCTCAAAGAACTCAGGCAAGCTCTAGTAGATTCAGGAAGTCTTTATGACTGAGGGGTAGATTCTACTCCTGTCAGTCACACGAGGTAATTCATGAAGTCGCCTTGTATTGAGGTCTGCATCTACAACCACGAGAAGAACTATTGCACCGGCTGCTTTCGTACCTTGAAAGAGATAGGACACTGGGATAGCATGACAGAAGAAGAAAGAGGGGACGTATTAGAACGATGCCATACAAGAACCCAGAAGACAGGCGCAGGTACGAAAGGGCACGGAGAGCGGAAATCCGGAGGCTGATCGAGAAGACCAAGTCCCAGCCTTGCCTTGACTGCGGCATCCAGTACCCTCCCTACGTGATGCAACTAGATCACGTCAGGGGAGACAAGAAGTTCCAACTCAGTGCAGCTGTAAGAATTACGTTCGACCTGGGGAAAATCCAGGAAGAAATCAACAAGTGTGAAGTTGTGTGTGCGAACTGTCATGCGGAACGCACACATCAACGTATGGAGGTCATCCGGCTGGATAAGGAACTTGTCTTGAAAACAAGTAGCAGGTGATGAACCTGTTCAGGGTTCGAGTCCCTGGGCCTCCGCCACAACAAGGAGTACAAGTATGGACTACGTAAGAGAAGAGCTTAGAAAAGACAAGGAGCGAGCCAAGGAGGTCTTGGAAGGCGTTCCCGGAGTCACCGGTGTAGGCCTTGGGCCTCAAAGTTCAGGTCTCAAGGAGACGGTGGTGCTTGTCAACGTCCGCTCTAAAGAGGACGTGAAGGAAGTTGCTACCAGGCTCGCCAGCCTCAAAGACGTATGTTACAACATCCGCGTCCTTGGAGACGCACAGAAGCAGGATTAGGAGTATTATCATGAAGTTCGAGATCAGTGTCCTCGATGTATTGAAACACACAGTCAAGAAGGCCTTGCCCTCCACCGAGGACGTGGAGGCAGCACCCAACAAGCTAGCGGGTGCTGCCAAGGATGCATTGCCCTTCACCGCAGGTGGAGCAGCGGTGGGTGCAGGCACCTATGCTACCATCGGGGGCTTGGGTCTCGCAGGCGGCTTCGGAGCCGTAGGAATCACCCTTCTCCCAATGATAGCGATCGGTGGGGCAGTTGCCACCGTAGGATACGGGTTATATCAGCTAGGACGTCAAGACCAGGAGTAAAAACCTATTACTGTAAGGAGTATTATTTGTGAGAGTTTGTATAGTATGCGGAGAAGACCTAACTGTAGAGGAGTGGAAGCACTTCAGTGGTGGTCTGGGCACCAAGGAACCGTGGTGTACCCCATGTGTAGGAGATGAAGACCAAAGGATGGTGAACGAGGAACAAATAGGTTACTGTTTGTACCGAACTTTACCCAAATATCTTATTCCTAAAGACGAGTGGGAGATTTAGCCATGCGAAGACGACAACCCGACAATCGAATCCACCCCGACAACCTGGGCATGATGCTTCTGAACGATAAGAGGTTTGTGATTAACCTCCGCGCAGGCGTTCCGTTCAACGCGGTCATCGAAGAGTTCCAGGGATCCCTCCGTTGCTGGGCCAGTTACCATTGGCTGGATAACAGAGCAGCGATGGTCGTGGATGGACACGCCACAAAAACTAAGGAGGACTCCTTCGTTTGGAACGACAACGTGAAACGGGGAGCAGTGGCTTGTGTCAAGGGAAATCACAAGTTGTACAAAGTAATCCTCCCCTAAAGACCTTGCCGCCCAGTGGAAAAAATCTGGGTGGCACCTCATTCTCCGGTAGCTCAATGGGTAGATGCGCCTGACTGTTAATCAGGAGGTTGGAGGTTCAAGTCCTCCCCGGAGAGCCAAACCAAACAAGAAGGAGTCCTAGATGGATATCTTCCTGCAACAGGCACTAGAGTCCTGGACGTCAGGTATGCACTACGGTATCTTCGCGGCCCTAATCACTGTCTTTCTTTTCCAAGTCAAACACATGGTCGTGGACTTCTTCATTCAGGGCAGGTTCCCATACATGTGGATGAACAAGCATAAGTTCCTCCATCCAGGCGGGTGGCTCCACGCAGGATCCCACGCCGTAGGGTCCTTCATGCTCTTCGCCGGGCTCCGTCCAGCCGTAGAGGGTATCAACCCCTGGTGGCACTTAGCGTTTGTTCTCTGCACAGCGGAACTACTCATCCACTTCCTGATTGACCTTACCAAAATGAAGATTGGTCGCTGGAGAGGGTGGAAATGTGACACCAGTCCCTACTTCTGGGACCTCTTGGGGGTCGATCAGTTCCTGCATCAACTCACGTACATCTGGATGATTTACTCATGGGTATTCTAGTACCTGCTATTGACGAAGATGTGGGAGAAGAAGGAAGCTTCCAATTTGACCTGGAGTACCGACGCAAAGGTGAGAAGCACTGGAATCTGGGCGGCGGCGGACCACTCAACTTTCGACGGGGGAATTTTTCTCGGAGAATAGTAGAGAGAGCCAAGAGGATCACCATAGAAGATGCGACCGAGTACCTCCCGAATAGGAAGGTACGAGTCCCCAAACTAGAGTTCCGAGTTGTCCAGAAGCAATTTTTGGTCAAACGGAAGCTAATCTCGGAGAAGGAATTGTCTTAATGGGTGTCTTAGAGCGGGTGGTCGGAACCTTGGACATCCAGGGAATAGTTAAAGAAGTAATGTCCGTACTCACCGTTAGAGGCATAGACATATACTTCGTGGTGTACCAAGCCCCACGTGAGGAAGAGTATACCTTTGTAGGCATGGCCTACAACGAGAACGCAGCCAAATTATTGGCACTCGATCATAGCAAACGGTATCGATCCAAAGTTCTCCGCCTCGACATGGGCAAACTCGTAACTCTGGTCGAGAAGATGGGAGGAACCGAAGAGATTACATGGTGATCAAGACCCGAGGAAAGCAAGCCTTCAACGTTCCCAACGACCCGTTGGGCCGAGTGTTCCTACACCTGCTCAAGAAGTACAGGAACCGCGGGTGGTACTATCGGGCCCGGGGGAGAGGCCCACGAGAACACCACGGGAACCAGAACGACATCCCGCAAGAGCATGCGGAATGGTTGGCAGTCTACCTGGGACACGACAGAGACTGGGAGTACACTCCAAACGTTGCTCCTCAGGAGATACACAAACCAGTCTTTAACCGGGCCCCTCTCGTAGACCCTACTTACTCCTTTAACTGGACCGGAGCCGGCGAACTTGGGGACAGGATCGAGACCAACCCCTGCGCCTCAGGTCGGGTTGGGGTGGGGTCACTTGCAACGGGGTCACTTGCAACCTTGGACGTGGTAGAGTGGAGCGCACCGATCTCTATCGGTGACCGGGTGGCGCTGACTCCGTTCGGAAAGGCCTACAACGCCGAGGCGCGAGGCGCGGACCCGCTGAGGCCAGTAGGACTGGCGGCGAGGGATTCCAGGGGCTCTATCGGAGAGGGAGAGGCTGAAGTCGACGTGGACTTAGGTACACGAAACCCCGTTGATCACGGGGAACTCCAGAATCTCCCCCCTGAAGTAGAAGCAGCTCCCCCCGAAGAAGACACGGTAGAGCTGACGCCACGTGAGCAGGAGATACTGGAGAGGGTCCTCGAGTACATGGACAATGTCGAACTACAGCACTGGGAGCCTGGGGACAGATTAATTTTCCGCCACCTGTTCGAGAAGCTCGTTGACTAACTTGACAAGTAGGGGAAAATTACGTATCATTTATCTATAGGAGAATTACAATGTCAGACAATGAAAAATATTCCACCCTCGGGGAGTTCGAGAGGATGTCCCGAGAAGAGAAGATAGATGCCGTAGGGGCGGAGCTCGTCGAGAAACAGGAGTCGCTTCACAAATCTCTGGCAGGAGCCATCAAAAGTTTTGTGTCTCCCCGTATACCCCTAGAGCTTGAAGCGAACATAGCAAGGGTGCGACATCCTGCTGTAAGCACAAATGAAAAGTTGGATGCACTACTGGACTTCCACCAAATACAAGCCGAGTCGCAAAACAAGCAGTCCTTCAAAGTATTTGTAGCCATCATCATTGGGATTGGTATCAACATCATCCTAGGGACCCTCAATGTCCTCGGAATCATCATCAACATGTAATCGAGACTATTATGGTGGGAAAGTATAGCAACGCAATAAAAGAAAGATTCTGGGACAAAATAGACAAATCCGGAGGTTGTTGGTTCTGGAAAGCTTCTGGAACATTCAGGGTCTCCAACAGGTCATCTAACAAAAGGATGACACCTAAAAGGTTTGCGTATATACTTACCAAGGGATCCATCCCTGTGGGAACACCCCTACTTGTTACCTGCAAGAACCCAGATTGTATCAACCCAAGTCATCAGAAACGGCAAGCCAAGCGGAGCAGGCGAAGAAAGTGCGCCCAGTGTGGTAGCTCCGTAACAAAAGGATTTTCTCAAATAAACAGAAGCGAGTCTGGAAGAGTATTCTGTAATAGATCCTGTTCTACCAGCTATAACAACAAAGGGAAACAGAGATTCGGTCCTAAAGACTGGTCAGAAATATCTACGCGTGGTAGTGCCAGAAGAAAATGGATAAGTGAGAAGCGACCCCTCGTGTGTAAGAAGTGCGGGTTCGATGGAGAAGAGAAACCCTGGTGTATAGAGATAGACCACATATATCCTGTACGCTTGGGAGGCGAAACACTACCAGAAAACCTTCAACCCTTGTGTCTGAACTGCCACATGGATAAGACAGTTCAAGACCATAGAACAAGGGCAAGCGGCGTGTAGCGCAGTTTGGCAGCGCACCTGGCCTGGGCCCAGGGGGTCGTAGGTTCGAATCCTACCACGCCGATTAGACAAAAGGATAAAAGGATAAAAAATGCTACGTTTTCTCGGACACACCGCGATCCTTTTGGCTTTGGTGTGGGCCTTCATTGCCTTCGGTGGTGACGAATGGTTCGACAGTATCTGTGTAGAGGGAAGACTATCTCAAGCACAGGTGAGCGCCCTCAACTCTCTGGAGTGGGAGAAATGTCCTGGCTACCGACGAAGGACCAACGGCGGATGTTACGCCCGGGTCAATGACCGGGTAGTCATTCGCGAGTGCAGTCAGCTTTCCCGCGCATTCTTCTTGCGCGACTGGTAATATGGCGACCGTAGCTTAACTGGTTAAAGCACCGAGTTGTGGTCTCGGGGAGTGCGGGTTCGAGGCCCGTCGGTCGCCCCAAAAGGATACGATAAATGTGTAAGAAACGGGGGAACAGGAACTGCTTTCTCGGAGAGGACATGTGCCAGGACTGTAGGGACAGCTTGGGTCAGCTTGCCTTCAAGGTTTTGAAGCAGTACGTCGAGAACCTTCCGGCCCGGTAGCTAAGCTGGCAAAGGCTTCTGGTTGCAACCCAGAGATCGTGAGTTCGAACCTCACCTGGGCCTCCAAGTAAAGGATTACTTCATGAAGCTGCGAGTCTGGAAATGGTATCATGGCTGGGGAGATGACCACAGCATTTCTCTTTGGCCGACAGAAGTCACTGCTCTGGTGGCCATCCACGAATACGTCCGCGATGCGTGGAACGAAGGAGACTACATGGATGATGTGGAGTTCACCGGCGACTGGGAGGTCGACACCCAAAAGTATTTCGAATGTCATAACGAGACGGAGTGGTACAGTCTCGATCCAGAGGTGGTAGAATTTCCGGACAACGTCGCCCTGGCGGATAATGAGATAGAGCTCTCCTCTGACGAATGTGCCGTGGTAGTACACATCCTAGGTGAAGCCTCCTATGCCTTCGTAGCGGAGAAAATGGGCCTTAGGATGGAAGAGGTAGCTGAGCATTTGGACTCCGCGTATAGAAAGTTGAAAGACTAAGCCCCTGTAGCTCTAATGCAGAGCAATTCCCCCGTAAGGAAAAGGTTAGCAGTTCAAATCTGCTCAGGGGCTCCATAAGGAGATCTATTGGTGTTCGACGTTTCCCCAGAAACAATAGCTGCTTGGGCCGCAACTCAAAGTCAGACCACGGCTAGCGGAACCATGGGCCCTGGTTGGTCTGCTTGGCAGGATATGATAAACCAGTACCAAGATGGGGCCAACGCGGCGGGGTTACCAAAGTTAGACTTCTGGTTGGTCATCGCCCTTCCAGGTAAGGATTACAGCGAGCGAATCGAGTGGCACGAAGACCTACCGATGTTGATGCCAACATCGGGGAGTGGTGTGCTCACGGGGCTCGCGCAAAGCAACGCTGAACTAAACAAGATGCTCACAGAAGACAGTGGGAATGTTCACCTGACTTACAAAGTCAAGATCCAGGGACAGGAAGCCTGGAGAGACTTGCTGGAATTCCTAGCTGAACACGGTATGCTGGAGAAGGAATGTTAATTCTCAGGGCAGGGAGGTATTCTCTTAGTCTTTTGGGCCCGTAGCTAAACTGGCACAGCTCCCGACTTTTAATCGGACGATTGAAGGTTCGAATCCTTCCGGGCCTACCAATAACTTCATGATGTGTGGAGGTCCTCGATAGACGAGGTGAGAGGGCAGCTCGAGCCGCCTACCACATGTCATTCCAGTACCTCACAGGGAAGTAACGATGAACCTCCAAAAGGCCTATATCTATCGGCATTTCAAGGGTAAGACCTACGTCATCCTCCAGATAGGCAGACATACCGAGACGGATGAGGAACTGATCGTCTACCAAGAATGGACTACGATGCTCAGAGGAACAGTCTGGATTAGACCCCGCTCCTTGTTCGAGGAATCAGTCGAGGACGGGACACCTCGATTCACGCACATAGGGTATGCCTACCCTCCAGACGAGGGATAGGAGCCTTGAACCTCACGGGGAAGTAGCAATGGGGTAGTGCTTCATACAGAGGGAGCCGACTGATGTGCTTAGCCCTACTCGGCACGCCGGGCGAGACTCTGAATGTTGTAACCGCCTTACATTGTGAAACGTTCTCTTGTAGGGAGAGGATATCCCCGTCTTCCATTAGGGCCCCTAGCTCAACTAGGCTAGAGCAATTGACTCTTAATCAATAGGTTCCGGGTTCGATTCCCGGGGGGCTCACCAGGAGACGAATAGGTCACGGTCTGGGTAACCGGGTTGGTCTCCAAAACCGACCGTCTGCGGGGTTCGATACCTCGGTGACCTGCCACCACTTAACCTACGAAAAGGTGACATTATGAGCAGATGTAAATCAATTCTGCGCAGAGAAAAGGTTTCCAACCCTCCCCAGGGCCTTCCTAAGGAAGTAAAATGTGTCTTGGAAGCGGGGCATAACGTACGCACATGCGGTCATGATCTTTGTGACGATAACCTGCATGAAGGGTCCTACAAAGTTCCGAGACCATTTGAAACGGACATGACGCAAAGCATCTGCTGGTAAATACACGGGCGTAGTTCAATAAGCATACTCCTTCAAGGCCGACTTGAGCCCGTTAGGTTTTCTCACCCGGATAGTAAGAGTTCCATAATAGTCTGGCTTGTGTTTGTACACCTTCGCTTGTGGTCGTTCATCGTAGCAATTCACAGCGCTCATATCTTTCTTACAAATCTTTGTCCAATGGGAGACACATTTGTCTCGGTCCATAGAAGAATGTAACACCAATCGGAGCCAAATTCCTTCCTCCGGGAAACATATTGCCTCCCTCAGAAACTTTAGGAAAGCCTTTATCAGCTTAGAATTAGAGTTAGAAAATTCTACTTCAGTGCTTGCATGCCTTCCCTCACCTTCATATAAGCCGGAAATATAATGCAGAAAGCCTTGGTCGGGAAACTGTCGCATAGCTTCAAGGTAAGAGTCTCGAAGCAGGTCGTGTTCTAGCTTATAAACTCGTACTGCCGCCGCATGCCTGACGGCCTGCAACCTTTTGAAATCATCACTCTGGCAATGCTCTCGAAACTTTTTGGCTTTTATTTTATCATTCTTAAAAGCTGGGAAATGTTTTCGTACAATAAGGGACACCGTAGATTTAGCTAATCCGGTCTCTTGGCAAATCTCAGCGTAAGTTTTCTCCTGTTCTCGCATTTGGAGAACGGTGCGGTGAATAGGTTTCATAAGTAAACTCCTTTAGTTATAGGGGGTTAGCTCAGTTGGTCAGAGCGCTGGTTTTACACGCCAGAGGTCAAGGGTTCGAACCCCTTACCCCCTACCACACAATAATAAGTTAGGAGTTCTAACAAGTCAAGCAGTACCACAAATTATCCATCAAGGGACACTACGAAAGGTAAAAGGGGATGAACTTCAAGCTCACTCATGAGCTCCCGGAAAGATGTATCGTAGCTGTGTCTGGAGGGGTGGACAGCCTCTCGGCTCTGCACTTCCTGAACCAGGTCAAGGACAGAGTAGAAAGGGTCATCCATGTAAACCACGCGACGGGTGTATTCTCTCAGGAGTCTGAGGATTTGGTGAGGGAAGTCTGTGACCAAGAACGAATCAACCTCACCGTCCGTAAGATCCGGGAACACCGGGGCGAGGGTGAATCCCGAGAGAATCACTGGCGCGATCAGCGCTACCGCTTCTTCTGGGACGAGAACGCTCAGTATAACCTACCGATCGTGCTGGCCCACAACATGGACGATTGCCTCGAAGAGTACATCATCTGTACCATGATCCGAGGCTACTGGGGAACCATCCCCTACCGACACGGTTGCTGCATCCGACCCTTCAGACTGTGGCAACGCAAGGATATTGAGGCCTACGCCAGACGCTATAAGATCAAGTGGGTGGAAGACCCCACTAATCGGGACGTGGCACGCTTCTTGCGAGCTAAGGTACGAAGACAAGTAGTTCCTCGGATCAGGAACTTGAACCCTGGGGTATACAGCATCCTAGAGAACGCCATCGTGCACCAGGATGAGTATGATGAAGATCCTCAGAAGCCTGGCAACGCTGGGGTCTCTGAGGGAACCGATCCCCACCTCGCAATGCCTGCACGCCCTTAGCTCAATCGGTTTAGAGCACCCGCCTCATAAGCGGACGGTTCGGGGTTCGAGTCCCCGAGGGCGTACCAACAAGGAGAACTGGTGTACACCAAATTCTTCATCGGGAGCAAAGAGTTCTACGGTGACGAGCAAGAAGCGGAGCATGTTTTGGAGTCGTTCAAGATCCGATACGGGATTCCAGACGACACATTTGTGATCGTAAAGATCCACAAGGACGATAAGGAGGCTCCGGCCTCCATGACAGTCCACTAAGAGGTGCGTATAGCATACTCACATCCAGTAACCCTGAGATGACGTCGAAAGGACGGTGAACCAAATGAGAACAGCAGAACAAGCGAAGGCCGATGTTGGTGTAATCATCGGTAGGTGGCAGGTCGATGACCTCCACGAAGCACACAGGGCTCTGGTAGAAGAGGTCAGAGCCAATCACAAGAAGGTGATCATATTTGTTGGTCTCTCCGACATTCTCGGAGGGATTGTTGATCCCCTGGACTACCCCACCCGAGCTGCCATGCTCCACCTCTGTTATCACGATGTCACGGTGCTCCCCATCAGGGATACCGGATGTAACAAGGAGTGGAGCAAGAACCTCGACGCAGCCATTCGGACGGTCGCTCCCATCGGTACGGCCCTGCTGTACGGAGGGAGAGACTCCTTCGTCCGACACTATACTGGACAATTCGAGACGCTAGAACTAGACGCCTTGCGCCACCCGAGTGGAACCGAAATCCGAGAGGAAGTCGGTCGGGAGGTGCGGGCGTCTTCTGATTTCAGGGCTGGTGTAATCTATTCCACCTTCAATCAGTACCCGCGACTCAATATGGTCGTGGATATCGCTGCCCTCTACCAGGACAAAATCCTTCTCGGTAAGAAGAAGGGCGACGTAGGGCTCCGCTTCCCCGGGGGCTTCGTCAACGTGGGAGATAGTAGCCTCGAAGCCGCTGCTCGCCGTGAGGTGAAGGAGGAGACTGGCATATTTCCTGAGACTCTTAAGTATCTGGGATCGTTCCCAGTAGACGACAGCCGCATGGGTCCGAGGGATGGCATGATGAGTGCCTTCTTCCTGGGATATGTGATGGTAGGAGGAAAAATCTCTTTGGACGATGATCTCGATGGAGCGGCGTGGGTTCCTGTGGAGAAGCTTCGCGAAGTCAAGTGGTTTGAGAACCATGTACCAATGTTTGAAGTCCTTTGCAAGAAACTAGGAGTGTAACCTACTCACACCAAGGTGACGGGCGTAGCCCGGTGAAAGGAGCAAGAAATGAGCGATTCAATTCTGTACTTGACAGATAGCTACAAGATCACCCATTGGAAGCAGTATCCTCCGGGAGCCCAGTACGTATACTCGTACTTTGAATCTCGCGGGGGCGACTTCGATGAAACTGTATTCTTCGGGCTCCAGTACTTCCTCAAGAAGTACCTGGAAGGCCCAGTGTTGAGGTTCGAAGACGTCTTCGACGCCGAGCGCTTTTGGCATGACCACTTCGGGCAGCTGGGTCTCTACAATCGAGCGGGTTGGTCGCGGATGCTGGACAAACACCAGGGAATCCTCCCAATCAGCATCAAAGCTGTGCCGGAAGGGACAGTGGTGCCTACTCGTAACGTCCTGATGACTGTCGAGAATACCGACTACGAGTTCCCCTGGCTCACCAACATTTTGGAAACCCTCCTGGTTCAAGTGTGGTATCCAATGACGGTGGCCACGGTGAGCCGAGAAATGAAGAAGCTTATCCTACAATACCTACACAAAACTGGAGATCCTGAAGGAGTGGACTTCAAGCTCCACGACTTCGGGTTCCGAGGCGTGTCTAGTGTGGACTCCGCCGGGATCGGTGGGGCCTCCCACCTGGTGAACTTCCAGGGCACCGACACTCCCCGAGGTATTCGCTTTGCCATGAAGTACTACGGGGCCGACATGTGTGGTTTCTCTATCCCGGCCTCAGAACACTCGACCATCACTTCATGGGGTCAAGAGCGAGAGGTGGACGCCTTCGCGAACATGCTAGAGCAGTATCCCACTGGCGCGGTAGCCTGCGTATCGGATAGCTACAACATCTATGACGCCTGTGCCAATCTCTGGGGCGGTAAACTCAAGGAAAAGGTGCTAGCTCGAGACGGGACCTTGATTATCCGGCCAGACTCCGGAGATCCTCCGGCTGTCGTCACTGACGTCCTGAAAATCCTGGGGAGTGCCTTTGGCTTTACCGTGAACGAGAAGGGCTACAAGGTTCTGCCCCCTCAGGTAAGGGTCATTCAGGGCGACGGGGTAGATCATGCAATGATCCAAACTATTCTCTCCAGAATGTGGGCCCTAGGCTGGAGCGCCGACAACATTGCCTTCGGCATGGGAGGGGCTCTACTCCAGAAGATGAACCGAGACACCCAGCAATGCGCCTTCAAGTGCTCGGACATCGTAATCAACGGAGAGCGCCATCCTGTCTTCAAGGACCCTGTTGATGACCCAGGGAAGAGAAGTAAGGCAGGGCGCTTGAAGCTGATCAAGACCGACACGGGATTCCGCACCGCCACGAACGGTGAAGGGGACGAGTCGGAAGACCAGCTGGTGGAAGTATTTCGGGATGGAAAGATCCTCCGAGAATACTCCTTCAATGAAGTCCGTGCGCGTGCGGCGGTGACAGTCGACTAAGACTGGGCCAGCTTTGATAAGTAAACTATGAGTGAGAAGAGATATGGACGACTGGCAAATTGTGCTCCTACGCACCCGCCGGACAACTCTGTTGCAACGTACATTCGAGGCTGCCTTTCCTGGACAGGTAGTCTTTATGTACGTACCAGAGTTGTCCCGGGAGCGTAAGCGATATGTGTCTAAGAAGACGCTGGTGGACTACTTCAGACGAGAAGTATTCGACCCGGGTATCTGGAAAAATAGGGTGCTGACTGTCTACGGTGACGGTGAATTCCACCACTGGACCTACGCTCTGACTCGGCTTGCTCTGGATCGAAGGGGCGTGGGCGAGTGGACCTACTTTCACTTCGACCAGCACCGAGACGATTGGGGGACCTCCGATGCAAGAGGACTCAAACCGGATATTAATTGTGCAGGTTTCGTGGACCAAATCGCGCACGATTATTCCGGTACACCTTTCATGGTCGGGCCAACGGTCTGCCCAAAGCAGGATGCAGCAGGGTACACCATTTGTGGCAAAAACATCCCGATCTACCACAATTACTTCACCAAGAAGCTGCAGCGAAGCAAGGCCTGGAGCAACAACGTCCAGCCTGCGTCCCAGACAGGCCTAGAACTCCCGTCAGCGAGAGATCTCCAGACTACCCCCACCGAGAGCTACCTCTCCTTCGATCTTGACCTCCTGGCGCATTCTGAGATCGTTACTAATTTCGACCAAAATGATGACATGACTTTGCGTCGGGTGTGCCAAATCCTGGACAAGGTTAGACCGTATAAACGAGTCTTCTCCGCCGACATTTTGGGCTTTCCAGACTGGAACAAGACGCATGCCTTATCAGCGTTGACCATGGTCATTCTAGCTCGAAAGATTATGGGCTTAGGAGTCGGACGGCTCCTCAAGTACCACACCTATGCCAAACGTCGGCAGGCAGCTCAAACACAGAACGGCGGACAGTACAACTACTGGGCCAACCTGAATGACGACCTCAGGGAATCCCCCATAGAAGAGGGAGAACTTTTGGAGGTTCTGGCATGTCAATGATTGATTTCGCCAAAGCGGAGACGTTGGAGGCGATGTATCGTAGTGTGGATCGCATGAACCAGGCCATCGTTGAGGGTAACCAGGAAGTGTACCAGTCCGAAGTCGGGTTACAAATCAACCTTCGCAGAAACTTCGAGGATCTGCAGAAGGACTAATCTCTTTCCTCGTATTTAGTTGGAGTGTTACTATGCCCCGCGGTAAGAAAGCTTCTAAAGTGGGAGCCCTTGAAGGGTTCCATTTCGACCTACCTTTCATTGGGTTCCGCGCCCAGTTCCGAAGCGCACCGATCAAGGGTAAGGGTAAGGTTAAGACCCACACGATCAACTACGGGGCCAGTTGTAGAGAAGAGTTAGTCTGGGACTCGCGAGAGTTCCTCCAGAGGCAAGTTGTCAACTGGAAGAAGAAAAAAGGCTCCTGGGAGAAAACTGCTACTCTCACTCACAAGCTGGACTTAGATCATCCCTCCCTGAAACAGCCCGAAGTGACCTATCTCTGGGTCGGGGACGGCGACGAATGGCCCGCAGCGGGAGTGGGCATCTGTAACAGACGTTGTTGCATCAATAGGTACCCAGAGTTACTGGACGCTATCGTCGGTCCGGTAGCTGTAGTTCTCAACCCTAACCGCTACGTGGGTGATTGGTGGACTACCTCCCCCTCAGAGGCATCAGTCAAACATACCAACGAACTGCGGTGGTACGGGACGGATAACTTCTTCCTCCGTCACCCCGTACTGACCTCTCTGATGATGGGCATGTTCCGTCAAGGAAACCTACTTTTCGGGCAGGGATACGATGAGGCCATCCTCAATGCCGTGAAGAGGAAGGATGTGGAAGATTGCCTAACCAATGCCGACCCGGTGTTGGCCATGCGTATCCTCACGACTTTGCGACCCTGGATCGAGGTCCCCCAGAGAAATCTGGCTGGTAACTTCTCGTTCCCCAGAGGGAATTGGGAGCGCTTACGCCAACTACACCGCTCCATCTATACGCACGGCTACGATGAGTTGTTCGACGGCGACCTGCAGAAGTCATGGAATATCGTCGGTGAGACGGGTAACCCCCGGTACGGAATACCTGAAGGACCCGTGGCCTACTGGGGAGCCAAAGGCGATACAGCTGCGGGCAAGCGACTCGCGCAGTTAGGAAAGTAAGCTAGGTTGCCCTAGCCTGGTTCTTTCCTCTGTAGGTTGGTGTCTGGGCGTGGCAGTTAGGGCACAACAGCCTCAAATTTTTGAGGGCGTTGTCGTCCCGATCACCATTGATATGATCTAGCTCCAAGGGGATGGGTGCACCCAACCAAGTCCTCCCCCGGCAACAAGAGCATTGGCGCTCAAAAATACCTTCCTTGAGTAGCCGGTTTCGCAGCTTGAAAGATTGGATAGAGTGCTTGTTCTGTAAGTAGTCCCCGATCGGACGCTTAAAACCAAACTTCCGACCTCGATTGCTTGCTTGACCTGTGAAATGAGACGTATCCAACCCCAGTCGGTTGAAAGCCCTATACAGGGTACTGTAGTTTCCACCCCGAGGGACGACCCCAAGCCTGATAAGAACCTGTCGTACGGAAGTGGAGTTCTTAACGGCTTGTATTAATTGTTCATCGGTATATTTTGGTACTCTAGGCATCTGGAACCTCCTATATGGAATAGATATAGGTGTGCCCACCCACATCTATTAAACTATATGTTATTTGTTCCGAAATGTCAAGTATCACTTTCAGCCCTCGGGGGAGTGGCGGAACTGGCAGACGCACTTGGCTTAAAACCAAGCGGTGGAAACACCATGTGGGTTCGAGTCCCACCTTCCCTACAAGTGGAGAGGAAAGCAAATGGATAAGAGAAGTCACCCGCTTACTGGAAACTCGAAATGGACCTTCAACCAACCCCTGGTAGGGGTCCGAGCCCACTACTCCGCCATCGACCTGGAAACCGAGGAAAAACACGCCCTTATCGTGGATGCGAGTAGTACCTGTCGGGAGGGCGTCATCCACCACATTCGAGAAGCCTTCCAAAGCCGGCTCACAAATACCCGCGAAGTAAACCAGAGCAAGGCCAGCAAGGGCTGGGATTCCAAGCAACCCCAGTGGGTAGCTACAAAGGAAGTAGACCTGACCGACGCGAAACCCTCCCAGCTGTGGATCCAGTGGCACAAATGCTGGATGAAGGGCTGGGAAGACTTCCCGGTGAGCGACTTCCTCCAAGTTTGTGATCGGGTGCTCGGACCTATTGCTGTACTCCTTGGTCCCTGGCGGCCGGAGGGAGACTGGTGGAGGACCGATCCCAAGGCGGCCATGGTGGAGAAGAATAATAATCAGTATGTCTACTGGGACGGAACGGACAACTGGTTCCTGGCCCACCCGGCCACTACCGCAATTGCCACAGGACTGTATCGCCAATGCTTTCACCTCTGCGGGGCCGGAGTGTCGAGCCAGATCATCAAGGATGTCAGCGA
>SDBV01003867.1_pt1 | contig 21780 bp, 7 predicted proteins | sample 2277081 | NCBI WGS metagenome assembly SDBV01 (sample SAMN10402039, study PRJNA504765) | marine sediment metagenome | isolation source: marine sediment core GS10_PC15, 223 cmbsf | place: Arctic Ocean: Southern Knipovich Ridge | collected 2010 | reverse complement strand
TAATCTCACCCTGGACTTGAGCAAACATCATCAGAAAAAAATCCAATTGGCACGACTGCGCAGAATCCAGATTGAGCTTCGCTCAAGTGGGGATTGCAGCAGACTAATCCAAAATATTATTGTATAAAAAACACGTCAAGCCAGTGGAAAACTGAAAGACCTTTTTCACACCCTACCATTCCACCATTCAATCATTCTACCATTCATTCCCTACCTCTTCCCCAGCAATCCCTCCACCCGCTCAATATTCTTCTTCCTGTTTTGTTTCGCCTTCAAGCCATTTCCATTGAGGTTGAATCCGAACTTGACCTGGAAGGGTTTTTTAAAGGGTGATTTTTCTTTGTCATACGCGAAATCATACAGAAACAGGACCGTGCCATTGATGATATTGCTGACTTTGTATTTTTTCCCTATCCCGGCCCGGATCGCAGGAACCCATTGCGATGTCTTTATTGGGACATCGGAGTTGGAAGTAGTCTCTTCCTTTTTTAGGTTAGAATATTCTCCCTCGATGTACCCAAAGAATCCTTTGGTAATGCCATGCTGGAGGAAAACATTCCAACCTTTCATTTCACTTACAAAGGAGGTGTCGTTGAATTGCCAGGATTCGTTGCCGAAGTCGAAGCGGTAGTTCAAACCTGCCCCCGCCGCCAGCTGCTTCATAAACCGGTAGCCGAGCTGCGGGGCAAAATCTATCGTCACGGATTCTTTGCGGTTGATCTTCAGGTTGCCCCCGATAAAGATCCGTTGAATGGGTGATGCGTTTTTGAATTGATTTTTTTTCACGTATTCCACCTCATCACCGTTGTGCACAATGGACCGGTACTTTTTCTTGAGGTCATTAAATCCCGCGACGGCTTCTTCTATTTTCTTCTCATGGGTATCGAATACTTTATCGGCCAGGGATTTGCTTTTTTCCATGATGGATGCCAGTGCCTCGTCACTCAGATTATCCGGCAAGTTTTTCAGATCATCAGGATTGATTTTACCCAGTTTTGCCAGCATTAGCTTTTTTGTTTCCTCGGGGAGACTGGTCATCGATTGTAAAGCTGCATCCTGCTTCATGAGCTCTTTTATTTCATCACGTTTCATAAGCTCCACCTTCTTTTCTGCTTTGGACAGTGCATTTTCTTTGAGCTCTGTAAGCGCCGAGTCGGGATCGTCCAGGACTTTGGTATATTTCGAAAGTTCCCCGGTATACTCCTTCATTTCGGATTCCAGCTTTTTCAATTCTTTATATTCTTCAACCTCCGAAAATTTTGATTCCAGTTCTGATTTAGATCTCGCAAAAAACTCTTTCCATTCCACGCTTTCAGGATCTTTCAGATACTGATTGTAGGTTTCGGCTTCTTCTGCATATGCTGATAAATTGTATGTGGCCTTCAGTGAGTCCGAATAGTGGGCCACTTTCGCTTCCATAAAAACATCTCCCTTTTCCCTTGCCCTCCGTAGCCCTGGCGAAGGAGGGTTGGATAGCCAAACTGAATCTTTTGCACTTGCCCTGGTTTCCTTGTAAATCCTGCGATGCATTTTGGCGGAATCCTTCCTGTAGTGCTTGTACAGTTTTTGGTATTTTTTATACGTGGATTTGGCGGTGGAAAGGTATTGTTGTTCCTGGGAAGTTAGTAGGGATATATCCGTATTGATTTGGGCAATAGATTCCTTTGGTAGAAGAATTACCATAATTAGGATAAATGCCAATATGGTAGTGCTCCGTTTCAAAACCTGCTGTTGATTTTCATTATTTAAACATTACATTTTTACATCTTTCACAAGTCGCTCCTTCCCGCCCAGCCCGGCGTAGGAAGACTTGCGCCAGTTTGGGGCTAGTGTTTTCCTTTATCTCCCAGACGGCAATCTCGAATAAGAGCTTTTGGATCAAAAGAAATTATTCTTCTGCCCTCCATTGCAATCTTCCACCTCCTGCATTCATCCATATTCTATCTTTATTATAAAATGCAAAAGGTTCAATCAAGTAGTCTACTGGAATCTTCTCTTCATTCCAGGTTTTTCCAGAATCATTGCTTCGAAACACTTTATACTTAAGCCCAATTGGAAAAATCTCATCCCGATTCAATGTTTTATCCGATTCTCTAACAATTACGGTGATAGAAGTTTCAAATACGTTCACATAATATGGAGATAGTCTTTTATCAGAAGAAAATATACTTACTCGCTCAAAATCGCTCGACATAGACTCAGCTTTAGAATATAGAACGACTTTACCTCTATCATTTCCCAAAAACCATAAATTATTCTTGCTATCAATTGACAAATTAGACCCACTAAATGGAAGAACTTCAATCTTCTCTTCTCCTGAGTTCAAGTCCCTTCTAATTAATAGATTTGAATAATTACTCTGCTTTTCATTTGAAGACAAAAACCATAATAAACCATCATTCGAACATACAACATCGCGTACATCAAACCGTTTATCCAACACTTCCCAATTGATTCCACCATCATTACTTTTATAAATCTGTTTTTGTAAATTTTGATCGTAGTAGCTGATAAGAATTCCTAATTTAGAATTACAGTAGCATAATTTTGAAATAGGTTTTGGAGTATCATATATTTTTTCCCATGATTCTCCGTCATTAGATGACCTAAAAATTTCTGACGATTTAACCTCATTTACCTGTTCTCCAAAGTATGAATTTTTTAAAATGAAAATTGTGTCATCAATCCTGATAGCATCAGAAAATACTCCACTATCAGCATAGAGAGTCACATGCCATGACGCCCCTCCATCAATAGTCTTATAAGCAGTCGCTTTTTGTTGAGTCCGTAATTCCTTACTAAAAACTGCTTGATCAGTCCAATTTGATCCAAACAAAAGACCAACACTATCGCTAATAAAGATCATTCTGCTAAATTTCTCATTCATATGTTTGAGACCTTTAACATATCCGGATTCCCAATTACTTAGATCACTGCAATTCATTACCAGAAAAGAACTTAATATTATTATTATTAAACACAAAATGAGGTTTTTAATTTTCACTTAATTACATTATTTGGTATAACTCTTTCAATTAATTTATAATAAAAGACCAAAGCGTGGGGCGCATTTTTAATATGATTGAGCAAAACATCAGGATTATCTTGATAATACTCAGTCTGTCTCTTCATTATAGTTCGCATCTGTTTACCTCCTCTAGAGCTGCCCAAATCTTGAAAATCTGGGGTTAATACTATTTCCAGTTTATCTTCAAAACCAAGCTCTAAAAGACCTCCTTGAATATATGCCTCAGGATGGGTATTAAAAGCAAAGTCTGTAAATGAATTATCATCCAACTCCATCGCAGGATTATTTGCCAATCCATCTTCCATCAAAATCTGAAGGAAATACCTTGTTTTAGTTAACCAGCTCTGACCTTGACTAGATAACTTCGGATACAGGTCACTCGAAAATCGTTTGGCATACTTATCACCATAACTCATATAATATGTTGGAGCTTTCTTATTTTTACCATATCGCTTATGAAAATCACTCTGCCTAAATTGATAATAATCTATTGATCCCAGTACATTTTTTGGAGCAGGAGTTACTGGCTTTGCATTTTGATCATTGGATTCACTATCATCATCGTCACTACTGGAACTAGCTGTATAAACATTGATTAAGTCATCATCTGTAATACCATGATCCTTTTTCCATTCTTCTGTAGAATACAACCCTGTAGGGTCATTAAACCTTATTGGGTTATCATTTGAATAAGCATATGGTGTCCATTTTCTGGAGAGATCAGTTAAAGGGTCAATTGAATTAAATCTCCCCAACCAAGGATCATACATTCTAGCTTCAAAATCATATACTTGAGTTTCCTCCTGAAGCTCCTTTTCCCCAAATAGGTAATTGTTTTTTGTCCCTAATGTGTATGAATTAAAGACGCCACCAAAGGGATAATAATCATCCACCTGCACAATGGGGCTCTCGTGGTGGGTGATTTTCAGGTCATCCCAATACACGGCATTGGAGGAAGTAGATGAATTGCTTTCGTTGCTCAGGTACATAAATAAATAGCCCCTTGAATTTACAAAATAATCCACAGAAAGCGGTTGTGGTGTACCATTTGCACTGTCAGGAATTCCCACAAATCCACTTTCTCCCGTGAGCAGGTTCATTCCCTCGTCGAACATCAGGTAATTGAGATATGCTGCTGGTGCATCATCCTCATCTCTCGAACCAATCGCTCCCAGGCCCGAGGAAAAGATATCACTCACAATGCTGTTGACTGCCAAAGGAATCTCCGTACCGGCATTTACCGCATTAAACATCGCTGTCATCGAACTCGTCAGGTTCTGCACAGGAAGCGTGGAGTTAAATCCTGAGTTCCCATCATAGTATCCGTACACCGACATTTCCACCCGGTCGCCCGGAATCACAGGCAAAAACAAGCCGGGCCCGATAGGGTTCGCTTCATCTGTCAGATACACTTCATCCCCTACCGGAGGATCATTATCAGCCAGTGGCTCATCGCGTATTTGTGCAAGTTGCAGGTTGTCAAAAAACAGGCTCTCCGTGCCATGATCTTCTAATTCCATAGTGGCGAGGTAGGTCGTTACATCCGGATCGGAAGTGAAGGTCAGGCGGGTATTCCTTCTTATGCTGCTTCAGACTTCGAGCTTCGAGCTTCAGACTTCAAGCATTCTACCTTCCCATCAGTCCATCATTTTCCTTTTTACCTTTTACCTTTCAGCATTTAGCATTTTAGAATTCACCTTTTCCCCAGCAATCCCTCCACCCGCTCAATATTCTTCTTCCTGTTTTGCTTGGCCTTCACGCCGTTTCCATTGAGATTGAATCCGAACTTGACCTGGAACGGGTTCTTATACGGTGATTTCTCTTTATCGTAAGCAAAATCATAAAGAAACAGGACCGTGCCATTGATGACCTGGCTGACTTTATATTTTTTTCCTATCCCGGCCCGGACCGCTGGAATCCATTGTGTAGTTTTTATTGGGATATCGGAAATGGATGTGGTCTCTTCCTTTTTCAGGTTTGAATATTCTCCCTCCATGTACCCGAAGAATCCTTTACTGATACCATGCCGGAGGAAAACATTTACTCCTTTCATTTCACTGACAAAGGAGGTATCGTTGAACTGCCAGGATTCGTTGCCGAAGTCGAAGCGGTAGTGCAGACCTGCCCCCGCGGCCAGCTGCTTAGTAAACCGGTAACCTACCTGTGGCGTAAAATCGATCGTCACGGATTCTTTGCGGTTGATCTTCAGGTTGCCGATGATGAGACGCTGAATGGGGGATGCGTTTTTCAATTCATTTTTTTTCACGTCTACCACTTCATCACCGTTGTACACAACAGACCGGTACTTTTTCTTGAGGTCGTTAAACCCGGCGACTGCCTCTTCTATGTTCTTCCCATAGGTATCGAATACCCTGTCGGCCAGGGACTTGCTTTTTTCCACAATTGATGCCATGGCATCTTCACTCAGGTTATCCGGCAAATTTTTTAGATCCGCCGGATCAATTTTACCCAGTTTTGCCAGCATTTGCTTTTTTGTTTCCTCGGGGAGGTTGGTCATCGATTGTAAAGCTGCATCCTGCTTCATGAGTTCTTTTATTTCTTCACGTTTCATGAGTTCCTCCTCCAGCTTCTTCTCTGCTTTGGATAGAGCATTTTCTTTGATCTCCAGCAACATCGAATCGGGATCATTGAGTTTTTTTGTGTATTCAGATAATTTCCCCGTATAGCCCTTCATTTCGGACTCCAGGTCCCTCAGTTCTTTATATTCTTCAACCTCCGATAACTTTGATTCAACCTGGGATTTGGATTTCTCAAAAAATTCTTTCCATTCCACACTTTCCGGGTCTTTTAAGTATTGTTTATAGGTTTCGGCTTCCTCGGCATATGCCGACAAATTGTATGCCGTCTTTAGTGAATCCGAGAAGCGGGTCACTTTTGCATCTCCAAAAGCAAGTCCTTTCTCTTTTGAAATTTTCAATAAACGCCGATGCAATTTGGTCGAATCCTTCCTGTAGTGCTTGTACAGTTTCTGGTATTTCTTATACGTTGATTTGGCGGCGGAGAGGTATTGCTGTTCTTGGGGGGTGAGTAAGGATATACCTCCTTCGCCAAGGCTACGGTGGTTAAAGTCTGTTTTGATTTGGGCAATAGACTCCTTTGGTAAAAGAATTACCAAAATCATGATAAAGGCTAATATGGTAGTACTCATTTTCAAAACCTATTATCTAATTCACCACACCAACACGGAGTAGGAACACATGCGCCAGACGGGAATTAAACAATAAGTAAACAATTTCCTTAACGATTGATTCATTGCACTCTCACTTATATTGATCTTTCTTTAACATAAATTAATGTATATAATGTATCAATTTTTTGGTTTTCATTTAAAATATCTTGAAGCTTAAGGATAGCTTCAATTCGAACTTCTCCAACTACGGTTGTGGTCCACCTAAAATTGTAACCATCTTTCTCTGCATCAAATTCATTAAAAAAGACAAGGCTATCCTGCTCATTCCAAATTTTGAATGTTAATTTTTTTTCAACCCAAGGTGGATTAGCTAAGTAGTATGTTATAGATACTTCATCTTTTAATCTAACTATCTTATTACTATTATACTTTGCCTCAAAACTAATTCCAATCTGACTTTTCAATAACCCAGATTTAGTATAAAGTCTTTCAAATAGGAGCATTTCATTTTCTCCATAGTAAATATATGACTTAAGCATTGGACCTGTTACTCTAACAGTATCTCCCTCAATTTCTTGATAGTAGACGTCATGAACACCTTCCCAATATTCAATAAATTCACCCCTCATTAATCCAAGTTGCCAAAATTGTATCGATTTAATCTCGCCGGATTCAAAAAAATTTAATTGGGTTGAATCTTTTTTACCATCTTTATAGTATGTTTCACTCATCTTATTTTTATTTCTATAAAATTTTGTGGAAAGACCTTGCAATAATGAATCTGAGGATGAAAAAGTTAAATTTTGTTTAACTTCTCCAGTTTCATAATACTCAGTATGAATATAGATTTTTGGTTGATCAGTTTTGGTATTTTGACAACCAATGATCACAAATAATATTATGGTATAGTACTTGTTAAATGTCATTTGAATTTTTTAAAAAACGGTCTTTTTCTTACGCTAGTCTTTATACTATCTTTTTCAGATTGAGTTAATCTCTCAAATTTATTTGAATATCCGCCATCAGAATTCGCAAAACCTCGTACTGTATCCACATGATAACCATCTTGGTCTCTTACCCCAATGCTTATAAATTCAGATTTGTAATCATTTTCACTATATGATTTTGGCTTAATATTAATATTTAGAATGGACATAACAAATTTCGTTAAAAGCATTGATCTTGAAAATTCATTTGTTTGTTTTAGCCAAGGGGTTTCTGATGGAATAATTGTGCCATTTCCATATGGAGCATTACCAGCCCCAGGTTTGTCTTCATCTAGGCCTTCTTTAATACCAGAATCAGATTTTTTAGAAGGTGATACTCCCTCTATTGTAATATTCATGTCATCTCTTATTTCAAGCCAAAGCGGTTGAAATAACATTCTGTTGAGTTCTTTTAAACCAGCTAAAATAGAATTATCCCCACCCTCCAAAGTACTGGGTTTCGTATAAGGGCTGTTGGGAAGAATAGAATTTTGCTCAGTGTCAGACTTAATAGTATCCAAGGAGTTCATCCCCAAAATATCAATAAATCTTATTGGATTATTTTCAGCATAATTATAAGAAGTTAAATTGAAATAATCCTCAGCTAATGGATCCACTACATGCCACCTCCCAATCGCTGCATCATACATCCTTGCCCCGTAGTCCATCCAGTTCAAATCCAAATCTGTTTGTAATTCCTTCCCGTTATAAAGGAACTTATTCTTTTGAGCACCCAATCTCTGATAGGAATTAAAGGTCAACCCAAATGGATAGTAATCATCCACCTGCACAATCGGGCTCTCGTAGTGGGTGATTTTCAGGTCATCCCAATACACGGTATTTGAAATATTGGGTTCGTTGCTTTCGTTACTCAGGTACATAAATAAATATCCCCTTGAATTTACGAAATAATCCTGGTAAAGATGCTCTGGAATTCCATTGGCATTAATTGAAATCCCTAAAACTCCGCTTTCCTCCATGATAAAGTTCATTTCCTCGTCAAACATCAGGTAGTTCAGATAGGCTGCAGGTGCATCGTCTTCGGGACCCGAGCCAACCGCTCCATAACCCAATGAAAAAATATCGTCGATGATTTCATTCACCGCCAGGGGTAGCTCCGTACCGGCATTCACCGCGTTAAACATCATCGTCAATTCATTCGTGAGGTTTTCCACCGGGAGTGTGGAAGTAAAACCCGTACCTCCATTAAAGTATCCGTACACCGACATTTCCACCCGGTCGCCCGGAATCACCGGCAAGAACAATCCAGGCCCGATGGGGTTCGCTTCATTTGTCAGGTACACCTCATCCCCCACCGGCGGATCATTGTCTGCCAGCGGCTCATTGACGATCTGCGAAAGTTGCAGGTTGTCAAAAAACAGGTTCTCCGTGGCATGGTCTTCCGATTCCATGGTGGCCAGGAAGGTGGTTACATCCGGATCGGAAGTAAATGTCACACGCGTATTACCGAGGTGGTCTTTGAGATGGTACTGGTATTCTCCCCCCCCGGAACCGCCGGCTGGTGGGATGACAATGCGCCCTTCGTCGTGCTGGATCAGCTGTAGTACCCCGTCCTCATAAATAAACGGTCCTACATAATCTGTGGATTTTATTAGCGCATCATTTTCAAATACCTTTTGCTGCAGTTTTATTCCCGAGGCATCGTACACGTATTCAATATAATTATTATCACCCATGTCCACACGCGCCGGGAGGTTGAGGTAATTGTATTCAATGTCCACAATACCCTTATTGCGGTCTTTGATCATGTTGCCGTTGGCATCGTAATGGTATTCATCAGAAGTTTCATCGCCATCATAAAAGTCTCCCCTGCCCTTTACATCCGTGATAGCATCATCAACGGAAATCAACCGGTTTCCGGAATAGTTATAGGTCATTTCATCTATCTTGCCAAAACTTGAGCTGCCGGTAATGTTTTTCTTCCCTGCCCGTTCCAGTCCCCCGATATTACCATTCAGGTCATAGGCATTCACCCGCATGTTAAAACGGTTGGCCTCATCCATCCAGTCCACCCCGTTGTGGGCATAGTAATCCCCGAATTTTATTCTATTAAGAGGATCGTAAACATAACCAAAGGAACGTTTTGTCTGGTCAAGGCCGTTCTGCCATTTCACACCGGCAATATTACCATTGTACTGTGCCTGGCCGTATCCATCATTATAATACAGTTCCATACCAAAATGGTCCGTTTCTTCTGTCGCATCCGGAGTTAAGGCTGCATCATTAATGGCCGTGAGCCAGCCACGGATGTTGTAGGAATAATCCACCGATTGTTTGGACAGGTATTCCCCGGGATTGTTCGGATCGGGGGTACCATGAAGGTTCTTTTCGATGAGTTCGCCGAGTTCGTTGTACTGGTTTTGTGTGATAAGTATTCTGCTTCCGAATATGGTAACAGGCCCAAATTTGTCCCCTACCCGATTCATTATAACATCGGCTTTTAACGGATTAACAGATGGATCAGTTACTGTTCTCAATACCTCGTCATTTCGGGAATAAGTGATTTGATCCCCTGATCTTTCAATTTTCAGAACATCACCAATATTAAATTTTCCAGACCAACCTTTCTGTGAACCACTTTCGTAGATCGCTAAATCCCTGTCATAATTTGGGTGTTGCCCGATCATGTAAAATCCAAACTTCATATTCGTCCATCCATCCGTATGATCACCCTCCGTAAATCCTATCATGACATTGCTAGTGATTGTTTCACTGGTCACGGGCCATTGAATATGGCCATCTCCTGAAATTGGATCTACCGATGAGCCACCTGCTGTCCATGCGCTTGCAGTGGAAGTTTGGGTGAGTACATCATTTACATTATCCACACTTACAAGATCTTCCCAGTTCACTTTCAAACCTGCAAAATCTGTTTCATGCCAAACTTCGGTAACCCTATTGCCATGATCGTACTTATAATCCATTGAAATCCCCTGCTTGACAGGGTACATGGTTACCGGTCCAAACTTGTCCCCTTCCCGATTCATTATTACATCGGCTTTTAAGGGATTAACTGTAGGATCTGTTACTGTTCGCAATACTTCCTCATTTCGGAAATAGGTGATTTGATCGTCTGACCTTTCAATTTTAAGGACATCGCCAATATTGAATTTCCCAAAATGGCCTATTTTCGAACCACTTTCGTAGATCTCTAAATCCCTGTCATAATTTGAATATTGCCCGATCATGTAAAATCCAAACTTCATTTTCGTCCATCCATCGGTATGATCACTCTCTGTAAACCCTATCATGACAATGCTATTGATAGTTTCGCTGGTCACTGGCCATTCAATATACCCGTCTTCGGAAATTGATTCTACAGATGATGCGCCCGCTGTCCACGCACTAGCAGCAGAAGTTTGGGTAAGCACGCCATTTGTAATATCTACACTCGTCAGATTATCCCAGTCCACCGGCAAACTGGCACGATGAGAGGTCTTTGTACTGATAATATTGCCAACGAAATCATACTTACTGGAAACCCGGTCGGTACTGGCATGACTTTCCGTGATAGTCTGGATTACACGGTACCTGTCATCATAATAACTGGTACTCCGTAACCATTTTCCGGTACCATCCAATACACGTATTTTTGACCCGGTGACCTGGCCTTTTACCTGGTAAAATGGGATGACTCCAGAGATTTCTTCTGAATTATCAAAATCCCCTGAGGCATGTGGATAGCTGTAGTCATCATAGTATGTGACAGACAGCAAATCCGTTTCAGTGACTAAAGGTAATGTTTGGTCCAGGGTGTACCCAGTACTGCTTCCATCAGTAACTTCATTTCTGACTGTTCCATCCATTATGTTATTTCTCAAAGTCTCAATATCGGTTGCATCTACATAGATCCCAGTCATAATTGGGCGGTTCAATGCATCGTATTTGGTAAATAACCATTCTACTCCTGAGCCGGTCGAAGGGAGACGCTGATTTCCGTCCTGGGTGAGTGCCAGCCGATCCCATTGGTCGTAGATCATATACACCCAATCGGCTCCCGGTACTTTTTTGGCGATCATCCGGTTGCGGCTGTCGTACCTGTATTGGAATGCCCATAGGTCTAACAAAACCTTCTCAGGTGTACCCTCCTTCACCTGGAAACTCTCACCTTCAGCCTCAGCAAAGTCGAATCCCTCTCCAAGGGTTATAGAATTGCCGGATTTCACCAGGTAAGATTTACCCAAATACTCATTGAGTACCATATCATAATCCACCCATTCCCAGCCTTCATCCAGGGGGCCCAAAAGGGTGTATCCCTTTTGACGGATCTTCTTCGTTGCTTCCGGAGGGAGCACAAATCGCAGCTTACCAAAATCATCGTACACGTAGTATGTTTCCAACCAACGCAACAAAGCATCAGAATCCTGGTAGGTATCTTCTACACGTTTTAGAATTGTCTGGCCTTGTTTGTTTACGAATTCCTGCACCCTGCTTTCATGTTCATCGGTAGTCGAAGACACCAGTAATTCACCTTTCAGATAGAAACCTGAATTTTCAGCTTGTCCTGAAGCCAGGATGTCCCAGATCAGGATGTTGCCATCAAGTAGCTGATTGTTCGACCGTGAATCAAATTTCACTGTTCTCCTTCCAGGATCATCAAAATTGGCGCCCGGATACCAGGCATCACCCGGGGAGGAGTGTTCCAGGACACGATTTAACGGGGATTGCTCATACTTCTTCCAGGCAAAGGTTGCCTGGCTGTTGGCAATATGGTCATCGGATTCCTGGTAAAAATTGTACTGGTCCAACAATGCATTTTGTTGATATCCACCATCGGTCGTGCTGCTTGTTGCATATGGCAGGAATTCTTTTTCAACCCTTCCAAACACATCGTATGCAATGGGTTGGATCAGGTCAAACCCATTTGGAGAAGCTTGCCTTGCCACCGTTTGTACTGGCCTGCCAAGACCATCAAAGAATTGGGTTGAAGTGGTTACCTGGTCTTTGTTTCCAATCGACGAAACAAAATCTCCATCACTCAATGCTTTTTGCGCAGTATGTGTTTCAATGTAGTTCAAAAGCCCTGGGACTCCCGCTGGTGGAGGCAGAACACTTACAGGGGGTGTTGCAGTACCATCGGGATTAGCTTCCAGTTCATTCACCCTGATCACAGGGGTTTCGTCTTTTGATCCATTAGCATAGGTTACCTCGGCAGAATAAATGCCATTTTGACTGGTCGTGTACCCAAGGTTTGTAGCACCCATTATATTAATGCCGTCCCTTCTCCACTGGTACCCGGAGTACGTGCCAACTACTTCAAGTGTGGTACTTTGGCCGGGTTCCAGTTCTGCTACTCCTATATTCCTGATTTCAGGTTTTGCACAAGCACTGACATTGATAGTATACGTATCATTCAAAACCGTAATACATCCTGTTATCGGATCGGATGCTTCAATGGTTACCGGATTAACCAGGGAAGGGTCCAATGAGATGGTGAGAATGGAAATATCGAGCCCATCACCGGTATGCGAAGCACTTATCGCACCATTCTGGTCCATAACCCTATATTTAATTCCATCCTGACTAGCTAACACTATAAGTGCAGTTGACTCGGTTTCACACAATTCTGAAGGTCCTGTCAAAGAAACGGACTTCTGCTCGGGAAAAGCAGCCACCTGTACGCTATAAGCAACCGAAGGTTCACTTGGGCACGTATCAATTATTATCAGGGTATAATCACCTGAAGTGGTAGCTGTATAGTTTTCCTGATTTTCACCAGGTAACAGCTCGCCGTCTATATACCATTCATATCCTGAAGCTGTAATAGTGGAGCTAAGAACCACACTCTCACAAACAGGATTGACACTCGCAGCGGTTATTGATGGCGTATCAGAAGGCACCCCTACTGTTACGGTAATGACCGCACTGGCACTGCATTGTCCATCTATTACGGTGTAGGTAAAATTATAATCACCGGCTGTCACGCTACTAAAATCTACCAGGGAAGGATTTGCAAGATCGACTCCACTCCCGTTGTCATCGGTCCAGGTTCCTCCCGCTTCTGCTCCTCCCAGGGCGGCAACCAGGTTAGATCCAGTGGAAGCGCCTATAGAGCACACGAAGTCGGTACCATCCGAACCGGCATCAGGCATCTGGTCTATATTTACATCCAATGTTGTACTGAAAGTTGATGATCCACCACAGTTTGAGTTCCAGGTAACTTCCAGCAGGTGCAAACCTTCATTTAAAACACCTGTTAAGCTTGGGGTTGTATCCAAGGGCTCACCGCCGCCGGGAGGAAACCATTTATAAGTGGCAAATCCTTGAGATCCCCCATTTACACTGGAATACAACGTGGTAGTTGAGCCAATACAAAGGGTCAGCTCGGTCATTATTTCTCCTGATCCATTCCGAATGTCAATTGATGTGGGTGGGGAAGGAGTGCCTGTCGGGTCCGGGTAAGTAACTGTTAACATATCGCTAATACATTTACCTGGTTCAAGCGCCCGGAAGTAAAAATCCCGATTTGAAGCGGAAGGGGAAGTCAGCGGAGTAATTCGAAAAATGTACAAGTCACCCGTAGGGTGATCATCAGGCGGATAGCTGCTCTGGTGTTGCCCTTCCGTATAAAATGATTCTTTGTAGTAGTATAGGGTGGGTTGTGAACTTGCAAACACAGATATGAGCATATTACCTGCTCTTTTCCAGCCGCAATCGCCTGTAACTGCTGATCCTGTGGGTGTATTGGTATCCGGTTTTTTGAAGATAGTTACAACCTTGCTTTGATCCACAACATCACATTCGTTGGTAGCTTCAGTTTTATACTCATAACCACTTAGAAGATTTGCCGCCTGGATGTCATTACTAGTAATTCCTTCCCAGGGGCCTCCGGATGTTGGTCTTCTATACCATGCAATCGTCCCTGATGTTCCGGTAACAGTAAGGCTTGTTAACTCTGATACATCGCAAACCGATTGACTGGAGGATACTATTCCCCCATTGGGCTCAGGGAAGTATGAAATATCAATGGTAGCAGTATGCATGCTACTACCTCCGCAGTTTGAATTCCAGGTCACTTCCAGCAGGTGTAAACCTACACTCAGTGCATAGGTTAAACTTGATGATGTGCCAAGTGATGTACCCCCCGGTGAAAACCACTCATAAGTAGCTGAACCCTGTGATCCTCCAATTACACCCGCATACAGTGTGGTAGTTGAGCCGCTGCAAATGGTAAGCTCGGTCATTATTTCTCCTGATCCATTCCGTATGTCAATTGATGTGGGTGGGGAAGGAGTACCCGTCGGGTCCGGGTAAGTAACTGTTAACATATCGCTTAAGCATTTACCTGATTCAAGCGCCCGGAAGTAGAAATCCCGATTTGAAGGGGAAGGGGAAGTCAGCGGAGTAATTCGAAAAATGTACAAGTCACCCGTAGGGTGATCATCAGGCGGATAGCTGCTCTGATGCTGCCCTTCCGTATAAAATGATTTTTCGTAGTAGTATAGGGTGGGTTGTGAACTTGCAAATACAGATATGGAGATATTACCTGCTCCTCCCCAGCCGCAATCGCCTGTAACTGCTGATCCTGTGGGTGTATTGGTATAAGGTCTTATCGTTATCTTCACGGCATCTGTCGGGAGGGAACCGCAGGAATTCCCGGAATTAACTACCCTTCGATACCAGGTTGTCTGAGTTAGAACAGGTGGTTGATATTCCAGAATTGTTTCACCTGGTATGTCAGTAAAATCCGCATCATTTCCGGTAATTGATTCCTGCCATTGATAGATAAGATCTACTCCTCCTCCGGGAGATTCCTGGTTTGTTATAAGTGCAGTACTGCCACCTTCACAAATATCCTGATCAAAACCGATTGTTCCTGCAGTTAATTCGGAATATACCATAACAACCACCCGACTCGACTCATCAATGTTGCAATCAGGTCCGTTCTTCACTTCCGCCCAGTATTCATATTCCTGGATCTGGCCTGTTGTATTAGGATGATTTCTATTTAACAAATCACTAGTAGCTAAAATCGATTGCGGGCTTCCCCAACTACCACCCAGGGGCCTTGATCGATAATACCATTGTTGAACGGAGCCATTAAATCCACTCAAATTGATTGTAATATCCTCTCCTGAGCAATAAGTAGATTTTGGAGATGTTGCCGCACCACCATCCGAAGGGGAGTCTACTGTAATTGAAGCCTTTGATGAAGCTATCCCTGTACATTCACCACGATCCACAACGGCCCAAAATTCATAGGTACGAATGGTACCAGTATATGGATTTACTACCGTATAATCTGGAGAACCCGGACTTGTGCTTATTAAGTCCTCCGCCGACCAACTACCTGCTCCGTCCTTCCACCTGGTCTTCCATGCAGACACCGGTGCATTGTTGAAATTGACGTTAATCGTCAAACTAGTTCCTGAGCAGGTATTGGTTGGGTTACCGGCAATTGTTACATATCCTCCATCAAGAACAGGGTAGTGGTAAACTGTACCTGTCGTACTTGATTGGGCCGTGGAACATACTCCATTCTCCACAATTGCATAATAATGGTATCGCTTTTCACTTGTAACTTCACCCAATACATCCGTCAAAACATTCCCTATATTTTCCCATCCACCCCAGGTACCATTTTCGTAGGTTCTTTTCCTCCAATATTGTATGGATCCTCTTTCTCCCGTCAAAGACAAATTTACGGTTCCTGAACCACAGATCTGGGACGCATCAGCCGAAGCCGTTCCTCCAATTGAAACAGGGTCCACATAAGCTTTCACGGTAATTGATGAACCCCCACAGCCACTAGCTGATGGTTTGACCGTATAAGTCACATATCTCCTGGAAGAGGATGAATTTGTCAGTGTTTGATTGATCAGGCTGCCTGATCCATTTGATGCACCGGCAATACCTGCTTGTGCTGATGCTGTCCACCCATAAGTTGTTCCGGATACATTGTTTGGGTTTGAAATACTGATATTTGTTGATGACCCGCTACATATTGTCTTATTGGAAGCAGAAGCATTGGGAATTTTCTTGATTGTCGCTGTAATAGTCTTCGTGCTGCTCCAACAACCTGTTGATGAATTATAAGTTTTGAGATAATAGGTGGTTGTACCATATGAATTATATTCTATTTCATAGCTGGTACCCGTATATGCAACCGGTGTATGACTACTGGCAGCCGATGATGAGGTAAACCATTTCACCTGGTCCCCGTTGGCTCCTGCCGAGGCTGTCAATGTTAATGATCCGGTTCCGCATCGACTGTTATTGCTTCCCCCCGGAATTGCGGGAATCGCATAAACATAGCCTGTGGCTTTTGACCTGGCGCTCGTTCCATTTGCATTGGTCACACTTACCCAGTAGGATGTTGTTTCGGCAATCAGAGGGGAGTACGTGGATCCTGAGCCTAAATACGTACCCCCTGTTTGAGCGGTGTACCATTTAAAATTTGATCCCTGAGCACTACTAGCTTCCAGCCCGGGCTTAAAAGGTCCTCCACAATCAGAATCATCCGTTGTGTTTGGTGCGTCTGGTGGGTCTGGTGGGTCTAGCACGATCACATCCAAGGTCACATCCGGAGATAACTTCAAATCAACTGTAATTGTCACAGCGCCAGTTTGGTTCCAATGAATATCAGCGCCACTGCCACTCCAATCTACATCGGCTGCTTCAGGGGGGGTTACAAACCATTCTTTAACTTGCATTCCGCCTGTATATGTATAGTGTTCGTAGGTATTAACAATTGGATTTGGTTCACCGTCTATTTGCGCGAATGCTATTTGGGAAAGTGAAAGAAAAATGAGCAATGTCAAAGGCTTCAATACCTTAATTTTCAGTAAGCGATTAGAAATAGCCTTTGTGTTAATACTAACTGCTTGATCATATACTGGAATCCTGACTCTCATAATATTAAGATCTAATTTTGGCCGGCAAGTATGTACTCAATATATTGAAGGATATTTTGTTCATGATCCCGGACTATTTGAAGTCGTGAAAATTCGTCATAGCTGTAAAAAGATGATATATGATTTTGATCATTTGTTGAAATGACACCATCAATAGGATCATAGGCAATTGTAGTGATGATAGCTGTTTTAGGTAAAAACCTCACCTCATCGATGTGCACATCTCCACTGATAGTGATCTTGTCAACAATACCATTTATTTGAATTTCGTGAACGATTAACTGCCAGCCATTCTGATCCACCTGAAACGAATTGGTGGAAAAAACGGATCCGGAACCTGACAAGGAAACCACCGGAGAACCACCCTTCTCCCAATAACTAAGTTCGTAGGAACCTGGTGGAAATCCGGATTTGCCAATGGTAATCCCCGTCGTAAGTTGCAAACTCCGGAGTCCTGTTTTAGCATCGTTACTAAAGTTAATATCGAGACCATGTTCTATAGTCAATTGAAAGTCTGAAGTGAAAAGAGGGTCATAAACAACTTCAGCTGTCCAATTGCCCGGGAACAGGGTTACGACACCCGTTCCAGACGGAACTTTCAAAAGCCTGCGAATAGATGTCCCTCGGGTTTCGGTAAATTTTAACTCCGCATCAAATCCTGAAACCGTATAATTAAATTGAACGGTCTCCTCTTGACCTATTGTGAACGTGGAGGATGGAACTGCAGGATTCAAATTTTCTGACTGGCCTCCTTCAAAGATCCAGGACTCCTCGAAATCTGATTCAAAACTTGAGTAGGCTACTTCATTTTCCAGGGCATTTTGGATTTTTGCGATGGGTAAAGTACTATTATAGCCCCAAATGAATGTTGAAGGTGGAGCATTGAAAACCTCCATTGCTTTTATATTGTAATCATCATTATACCTGTAAGTGGCTTTATTAACAAAATGTGGTGGAAGGATCACATTGGGATCGTGCGGAGGAGCAGGGACAAGAGATGTGTTTTCGTAACTGTGTATTTTTAGAGGTAATCCAATACCATTAAATTCTGTTACCCTTCCATTTACAATTTTTCCATTAACAATTTTTTCCGTTTTTAGAGGAATCCCAATAATGAATTTTGAAGCAAGATCGTTTGCTATTGCAACATTGTTAATATCGTAGTCGAGTGCATACCAGTTGAATGACTCTACATCCTGCCCTTTACTGTTGGTAAATTTCGTAGTGGTCAACTGTGCATGTTCTGGATTATCATACCTAAATTCCTGAACTGTAGTAACTCCATTTAGCCCATAGGAATCATAAGTAGTGGTACTTTGTTTTTGCAGATAATTCCACCGGGAGTGAATTTTATACTGCATTACATCGAATGGAGCTAAAGACTCTGTATTCAGAATAGGTTCTCCAACAACCTTTTCATAGCAAGGATGTGTCCATATTATGGCCCCATTATTTGCTCCGGGTGCAACACAAATAGTTTCACCATCCCCAAAAATTGGCACCCCGGTCAACAGCCAATGATGACTATGGTTTGCATCACAACTTGTATATACCTTAGTAATATCTTCTGCTGTACAAATGTAATTATCCTGTATTTCACAAATGGGATCAAAATTCCTTCGAATACTTACTCCCGTGACTTTAAATTCATTTCGAGTATCTATCGTATATTCATTACTGGTTTCACTTACAACTACGAAACCGCCTTGCCCGTCATTTTTAAAAATTTCTTTTTTTAATTCAAGGCCATTATTCCAACCGGTATTGGCTTTTGGTGCTGATAATATTTCATTTTCTCCCCATATTTGCTCTGCAGAGAAATCGAAGTTTACAATAAATTCAGTCTGCACTCCACCATTCTCAAAATTCTCCCCCTGGCTTACGGTTACAAATTGGTAAGAAACATGATTGCTGCCATCAGCATAAAGAGAAAGCTGGCTATTTGAGTTGAGGGCAATGTATTTACAGTCATAATAATTACATGCGATATCAGAACCACAGTCTAATCTGATTGTTTGGTAGGAGAAGTAGTATGGCAATTTGCCTGCCTTCCCCGAAGAAATATCTGGAGTGTCCCTGTGATTGTAATAATATCTTTGGACTTGACCAGTTGAAGTTACTGCATCGTGGGAGGTCACTCTTTTTACGCGTACTCCGCCAATTCCGATATTTTTAGTTACAATGGTTGGGGCTTGATTATAATACTGAAAGGTAATCCCTGAAGAGATAACACTTCCATTTGAGGTGATCTCGAACATGTACTCTTTGCCCTTGACAAGTGTTAAATAAGTTGAAATTATTTGACCGGCATCAACCTTAAGTCTTTCATAAACAGGAATTTGGTTTTCATATACGACGATACTTGCAAATTGATGGATTGGATCTAATATATCATCAGGTTGACCCTTAAAAGTAACTTCAAATTCAAGCTTGACATTTTGGCTATAAACAGAATTAATGATGTCGGTATTAACAACAGGTTCTTTGAATTTAACTCCTGTAACATTTAAACTAAATGGAACTTTTGAAGGGAAGACCAGGGTTTGGCCATTGTAGGTATGAGGTTCGTATTCTATCTCATTATACCCCTTTGTAGGGTAAGTAATTTTGTTTAATAATCCCATTTTACCAAATGTTCCATGAGGCTCACGGTCAGCTCCTGTAAACTGAAATAATTGCTGGTAATCCGTAATTTCCGGTACAAAGTAGCTATTATCTTGTCCATTAAAGAAACCCCAATGATCCTGGGCATAGGACAGCCTCGGCGGGAGCCCATTAATATCTTCATAGTCGAATTCGTATGGATTCTTTAATGCTAAGTTTTCTCCCTGTTCCTGTAAGGACTTCAAGAATAGCCTGGACTTAAGCTGAGGATTTTGCTCATCATCATGAATCCCATTCGTAAAGAAAACACCACTATTTGAATAGATATATGAAAAATTAAACTGTTTCCTTACTGAACCCTCCGCATCAATAATTTGAATGTCTTCTAATCTGTACTCATCAATTATATCGGTACGATCTTGCTGTGAATTGAAAACGATCTTTTCAAAAGGTGCTCCATTTATTTCTACCAGTCTGATACCATTCGTTTGCAGGATAGAGAAACAGGTTTTGTCTTCAAAAGTCGGGCAATCGGACCCTCCCGGGCATCCTCCAGTCCCCCCCTGTAAGCTTCGGGTAAACTTTTGACTTGCTCCCGATAAATAGTCAAAAGTATAGGGTTGATAGACAAATTCTACACGATCACCAGTTGGATGCTCTATTGCTTTCAGATACCATGAGGTCTCAATTGGAATACCATATTCCCTGCCGCATCCGGAACCTGAAGGAATTGTCTTGGTTTTTTCAACTGCACCACTACCTCCAAAAATATACTTAACTCCGTCCGGAGTTGTTATCTCAAATCCTCCCACACCGTTGGTGCTTTCATAAGTCCTTTGAATTTTAATATTCTGATAAGGAATCAAATAGGGAGTTTTGTTTTCATCCAGCAGAAATTTACCAGTGTAACCAAGGAAATTGAAAGAGAACATGTCAGGTTCGGTATCCACATCATCATATGATCCCTCTTTAATATAATTTACTGTTTCAGGATTATACGTTTTCAAATCAGGAGGTAAGGGAAGATAGGTGCTTTCATCAGGCTCATCACGTACGGTTCTGGTTATGACCCCCCCTGCTGATAGCGACCATCCTAATCCAACCCATGAAGACGGTTGATCGACTTTGACTCCATTGGAGTTATAGGAAAGACTTATGGGAACAGATATGTTTCTATTTTTGTAGGTATAGATCGGTATGTTAATGTTAGGGGTACCTGTAAATAACCCCACCGGGATCTGTCCATATTGACCAAGAGCTGATGCAGTGGGTGAAGCAGGCAGAATAGCCATAGAAAATTCTTCTGATTGGGGTTCGCCTTGACCAAATGTGCCATAGGGCACAGCAGTAATTAGATTCAATACTACCATCCAAAATATAGTTTTACAAACTCCTCTATTATTGTTCGTGATATTATTCATTTGTTGTGAGTTTTAGGCTTAGTCCATTTGTTTTTTAGATGTTGTTAAATCCTTCGGGATCATAAGTGTCTACGAATCAAAAGTTGTTGTTGCCATGACCAAAAAAGTGTAGAAAGGACTCTAATACTTCGGATCATTTTTTCTGGGATTTAGATTCAAGTTCTTTAATTCGCTTTTCCTGGTTAATTATGTAAAGCGTCAACTCTTCAATCTTTTTCAAAAGCAACATATTCATCTCCCCCAGTTTTACGCCATTGACCTCCATTTCAGCTGCAGAGGGTATGTAAGGGAGGTGTTTGTTGGCTTTTATGTATGCTTCAATTTCTGATAGGGAAAGGAGATCGTAGGTCTCCTCAAAAACGTAATCTGGCCCCGGTACATTGAGGTCCACCCGTACTTCCTTCGTATGGATAGTGCCATTTACCGTCAGCATTTCATCCGGAGTAGCAGTACCTATACCCACATGATTTTCATTGTAATAAATCAACTCAACGAGTTGAGTTGTGGGTGAGGCGGTTGTCAATGGCGTGGCTGAGGCATCACTCGTACCCAATGTGAACCTCAGGTTATTGGTAATGGCTGAAACGCCGGAAAACTCAAAGACATTCCCACCAACAATCGTAGCTCCTGAGATGGGTGTTTCATCGGTGAATGTCCCATCATTATCACTGTCAACAAGCAACCTCAGGTCAGCCGCCACAACAGGTGTTTTCCC
>SDBV01003866.1_pt1 | contig 21785 bp, 14 predicted proteins | sample 2277081 | NCBI WGS metagenome assembly SDBV01 (sample SAMN10402039, study PRJNA504765) | marine sediment metagenome | isolation source: marine sediment core GS10_PC15, 223 cmbsf | place: Arctic Ocean: Southern Knipovich Ridge | collected 2010 | reverse complement strand
TTCGGCACTGTCGATGATCCACGGGAGGCCTTGCGGGGCTTGATCGATTTTGCCGTGAATCAGATAGCTCCCAGCGACGAGATCATGTTCATTTACCGGGCCGTACTGGACCCCTCGCTGAGCAAGCTGATTAAGCCCCAGACGGATCAATACATGTCCCGATATTATGGCGCCGTGGAAGACCTCTTCAAAAGGATGGGTAGTGAGAAAGTGAAAGAACAGGGCTATCTGCTGGCCGTGCTGCTGGATGGTCTCTGGTTTTACCGGATCATGGAAATGGAACCGGCTGTATATGCAAAAAGTGAAAAGAAGCGGGAAGCTCTTAAGGAAATGATTTACAGCATGTTCGATCTTTAAACTGTTTGGTATTAAGGAGAGAATAGTGAAATCGATACCGGTTGCGGCAGTGCTGATATGCCTGTTCATGGCGCTTGCGCCTGTCCAGTCGGCCAGGGCCCAGGCACTGGACAGCACCCTGGCCCGCAGGATAGCCGAGCATGCGGACACACTGATGCGCGGCTCCTCCAGCAGTTCCACCTACCGGATGACTATCGTGCGTCCGGAATGGACCCGTTCTATTACGATGGACAGTTGGGAGCGGGGCAAGGACCTCAGCTACATGGAAGTTACCGATCCGCCTCGCGACCTGGGTACAGCTTACCTTAAGCGCGATGGCCAGATGTGGACGTTCCTGCCGAAAATAGAGCGCACGGTCAAAATTCCACCGTCGATGATGATGGACTCCTGGATGGGCTCTGACCTGACCAACGATGATCTGCTCAACGAGAGCTCGCTGTTCGAGGATTACGATCACGAGCTGATCGGCGCGGATACTCTGGATGCTGTCCCGGCCTGGCATGTGAGGTTGATTCCCCACCAGGATGCGCCGGTGGTCTGGGACAGGATAGAGTTCTGGGTGCGTCAGAGCGATTTTATGCTGATGCGCGATGAGTATTACGATGAGAAGGACCGCAAGGTGCGCACCATGTTCTACGAGGAAATTAAGGAGATCGATGGCCGGGAGATACCAACCAGGTGGGTGCTCCAGCCGCATCTTAAGAATGAAGGCAACAGGACCGTGCTTGAGATTCTCGCTGTGGATTTTGATGTAAAGATTCCGGATCGCTATTTCACCCGCCAGCATCTCGAACGGTCGAGGTAGGGAGGAGCGGCGATGATTCTGTTCAAAATGGCCTGGCGCAACAACTGGCGGCACGGATGGCGCAGCGCGTTGACAATGGCGGCGGTGGTTTTCGGCCTGAGTATCACTATCTGGGGATTCTGCCTCACCGAGGGTAGCCACGAGCAGATTATCCGCAACTCGGTCGAGTCGTTCACCGGCCACGTACAGGTGCACCGCGCCGGTTTCCACGACGACCCCGGCCTTCGCAAGGTGTTTTACCCCGACAGCCAGTTTGTGCCGGGGATTGAGGGCGATGTGCCCGGGCTGGCAAGCTGGAGTTTCAGGATCAGCACTTTCGGGCTGGCCAGCGTGGGCGAGACCTCGTTTGCCGCGATGATTGTGGGGATAGAGCCGGAGCGCGAGCGGACTTTTATCCACTGGGACCAGAAAATAGAACAGGGCAGTTATCTGGAACCGGACGATATCGACGGGGCGTTGGTGGGGGCCGATCTTGCGGAAAACCTCGGTATCGGTGTAGGCGACACGGTGATAATTGTAACCCAGGACTACTACGGCTCACTGGCAGGGGCGCTCAGGGTTGTGCGCGGCACGGTCCGCAGCCACGCACGGGAGCTGGACAGGGGCGGGTTGCTGCTCAGTCTTCGCTCTATCCAGGAGATGCTTTCGATGCACGGGATGGCGAACACCGCCGTGGTGATGGCGGCCAGCAGCGAGCAGGTCCCGCAGCTAATCGCTGAACTTGAAAACCGTTTGGGAGATGACGGGCTGGAAGTTATCGGCTGGCGCAGGATTATGCCCGATATTGTCCAGGCCGTGGAACTTGATAATGTGTTTGGTGTCCTGACAAACCTGATCCTGCTGCTGGTGATCGGGTTCACGGTGCTCAATACGTTCCTGATGAGCGTCATGGAGCGGATCAGGGAATTTGGTATCATGCGCAGCCTGGGGGCCAGCCCGGGCCACATTGTCGGGCTGATTGCGCTGGAGGCTGCCCTGCTGGTGGGGCTGGGGTTCGTGCTGGCGAATATTATCGGTATCGGGGCCTCGGTTTACAACAGCATCCACCCGCTGGATTTCAGTGAGATGGGTGGCGATGAGATATATAAACATTACGGCATGGACCCGCGGATATTCACCAGACTGACCTGGTACACGCTTGTTTATCCCAACATTTTCGTGGCGGTGGTTATTCTGCTGGCGCTGATCTACCCGGCCTGGCGCGCGGCGAGGATCAGTCCGGCGGAGGCTGTTTCACGCAGGCACTGAGTATTCAAAGGCTGAAATACTTATAAGTATGGGAAACCCGCTGTCAAGGGCCGTTCCGAGCATATTAAAAAGGGAAGTTGCACTTAAGAGCAAGGTTAATAAAATATTACTATTAAATATGTTACAATGGGAACGGCTTGTCTTGCCCTTGACAGTGATCAAAGCAATACAATTATAGACTGGCGAGTGAAAAACTTTTTCACCGCCCCCCTATTGACGGAGCGATGATGGGTACATTTATCCGGATTGCATGGCGCAACCTGTGGCGCAATTACGCACGCTCGCTGATCATGATCGGCGGGATAGGGGTGGGACTGTTCGGCCTGCTGGTATACTACGGGATTTCCAACGGCTTTATCAACGAGATGGTCGAGGTCTCTATCGAACTCGAGCTGGGGCACGTGCAGGTAACCAACGAGGGTTATTATCAGCACCCGGTGCAGTCCAATTCGTTCAAGCCCGGCAGTTCGCTTGTGGAGCGGATCGAAAGCGTGCCCGGTGTACGCGCGGCTGCGGGACGCATCAGTGCGGCTGTCCTGGTCAACAGCGCGGAGAAATCCAACCGGGTGGACCTGGTGGGGATTGATCCGGAGCGGGAGGGCCGGATTACCGCGATAAAAAGTGTCATTGCCGAGGGCGAATACCTCAGCACAGGCCAGGACGGCAAAATTGTAATCGGCCGTAAACTGGCGGAGCATCTGGGAGTGGGGCTGGGAGACAAGCTGGTGGTGATGGCCCAGGATAGCGAGAACGACCTGCAAAGCCGCCTGTTCAGGGTGGGAGGTATATTCGAGTCCAACTCTCCGCTCTGGGAAAAATCAGCGGCGTTTGTTACTCTGAGCTCCATTCGTGAGTTGCTGGGCCGCCCCGATGAACTGACAGCGATACTTGTCCGGGCAAACCGCGAGACAAACCTTGAGCCCATAGTTGCGGGGATCGATTCAGTGGTTGCGGGAGAAGCGAACGGATTGGATGTACTTGACTGGAAAGAGGTCAGCCCCCTGCTGGCCCAGTCTATCGAGATGTTCGACAGTTTCATCTGGGTGTTCTACCTGATTATTTATCTGGCGATGGCGTTCGGGGTGGTCAATATCATGCTGATGGCCGTACTGGACCGGACACGGGAGCTGGGCGTGATGAGGGCTGTGGGCACAACACCGGGCCAGGTGATGGCAATGGTGCTGCTGGAGGCGTCGCTGCTGGGACTGGCGGGCGTTATTGCGGGTGGGGGAGCGGCCTGGCTGCTTAACGGATATCTGGAGGTCAACGGTCTGGATTTAGGCCGCTGGGCCGGGGGAATGGAGTTCATGGGGCTGGGCAGCGTGATCCACCCGCGTATCGAGCCGAAAGAATGGCTGGTCTCGTTCCTTTCAGCGGAGGCGGCGGTGATTGTCAGCTCGATCTGGCCGGCATGGCGCTCGGCGAGGATCGAACCGGTGAAGGCGATTCAGTTTGAGTGAATATTATGCGATGGAGGAATAATGTTGGATGGTGAACAGGTCCTTGAGGCGCGTGATTTGACCAAAATATATATAACCGGTGAGGTTGAAACCCCGGCTCTCAGGGGAGTGGACCTGACCCTTGGAAAGGGAGAATTTGTTTCCGTGGTGGGGCCATCCGGTTGCGGAAAAACCACGCTGCTCAACCTGCTTGGCGGCCTGGACCGTCCCACCGGAGGGCAGATCACACTCGATGGGACCCGGATGGACCTGGCCAGCGAGAAGGAGCTGTCAAAAGTACGGCTGAACAATATCGGGTTCGTGTTCCAGGCCTACAACCTGTTCCCGGTGCTCACGGCGGTGGAAAATGTGGAGTACGTGCTGATGTTGCGTAATGTCCCCACGGCCCAGCGCCGAAAAAAAGCAATGGAACTGCTGGACGCTGTTGGCCTTGCGGGTATGGAACACCGTCGCCCCACACGCCTCTCCGGCGGACAGCAGCAGAGAGTGGCGGTTGCCCGGGCGATCAGCACCGATCCCCGGCTGGTGCTGGCCGATGAGCCCACCGCAAACCTGGACAGCGAGTCCGCCGGTCAACTGCTGGACATGATGGAGGACCTTAACAGGCAGCGCGGGGTGACTTTCCTTTTTTCCACCCACGATCCGAGGGTGGTGGAGCGCGCCCATCGCGTGGTGCGCCTTCGCGACGGACTCGTTGTCGATGACGGGAACGGGAGCCATGCGACTGTCTAAGTTTTTTATTGTGCTGCTTTGGGTGATCATAATTGCTCCGGGGTTGCTCAGCGCCGGCACGGTATACCGTGGCCAGCACCTGAGTGTCCGTCACCGGGGAGAGGCGCGCAATGTTTTTACACTCGGCAGCACAATCGGGCTGGGACCACTGGCGCCGGAAGAAAACTATCTGCTGGATATCCTTCGCGTACGCACTGACTGGCTGATCACCGCCAGCAGGGTCTGGAAGTTCAGCGTGGTCTACGACCAGGAGGCGCGATTCGGGGATTACCTCTCCACGGCGGAGTACCGTGCTTTTGGAAGCTATGCGCCCGTGGAGCTGGTCAACCTCGACAGCCGGATACACGAGCGCGGGGAGTTCCTCTGGCGGCACAAATTTTACCGTGCTTTCGCCGAGTATGACTCCTACCCGCTGAGGTTCACCCTGGGCCGTCAGCAGGTAAGCTGGGGCACGGGTTATTTCTGGAACCCCACCGACCTGTTCAACCCTGTCACGTTTGCCCTTGTGGAGCCGGGGGAACGTTTCGGAGTGGATGCCGCCAGTGTCGAGATAGCCCTGGGGAGCCTGAGCCAGTTGCATGTTGTCTGGGCGCAGTCCCGCAGCCCCGGCCAGAACCGTGGCGCACTGAAATACACCACCAATCTCGCCGACTACGATTTATCAGTCATGGCCGGGCGTTTATTCAGGGACAACGTGCTAGGGGCGGATTTCAGCGGCCAGATCGGTGGGGCTGGGTTCCGTGGCGAATGGCTGCATAGTTTTACGGATATCGGCAGTGATTTCGACCAGCTCGTGTTGGGGGCCGACTACCGTTTGAGCCTGGAACTGATTGTCACTGTCGAATACCTTTACAACAGCGGGGCTTTGAGCGAGCAGGAACTGCTGGGTGCCTTTGATCGTTCCAGCGCCGGGGGCGTGCTGACAACCAGCAGTCACCTGGCGGGCGGTTACCTGTCCTACCAGATTCACCCGCTGTGGCACCTGGCCGGTTACCTTAGCGTTGACCTGGAGCGGGGTGGAGTGTTTGTGGGGCCGCGTCTGAGCTGGAACGCGCGCCAGGATATGGATATCGAGTTTGGCGTTATGCTCTCCAACGACCGGGGGGAATTCAGCCTGGCAAAGAATGCATTTTTTGTGACCACGAGCTGGTATTTTTAAGCTGGCAATAAAACTCTCCCGATTTTTCCCTTGTCTGTCTCTTTTGCCTGTCTTATGTTCAGCTAACAGATTGCACAAATGAGATTGTGAAAAATATCTTTGCATATTTTTGGAGGAATATAAATGGCCCGTCTTACTTCCCCCGCAGCCGAAAAACTGATGGACGTGGAAATCCCCGTGCTGGACAAGGGTTTTGTCCGGCTGGTGGACTACATGGGCAGCGACGCCCGCATAGTGCAGTCGGCCCGCGTATCCTACGGTGATGGTACCACCACGGTGCGCCGAGACAAAGTGCTGATCGACTACCTGATGCGCCACCTTCACACCTCGCCGTTTGAGCAGGTGATAATCACTGTCCACGCCAAATTGCCCATTTTTGTGGCCCGCCAGTGGATCCGTCACCGCACAGCCCGGCTCAACGAATATTCCGGCCGCTACAGCGAGATGGCGGACGAGTTCTATATTCCCTCGCAACAGAGAATCCGCAAGCAGGACAGTCTCAATATTCAGGGCTCAAGCGACGAGGAAGTACCGGCCGAACTTAAGCAGAAAGTGATCGCCCTGATCCAGAACGACAGCGGTGAGCTCTACGCCAATTACCGCTCCATGCTGGATGACGGCGTCTCGCGCGAACTGGCCCGGATCAATCTTCCGCTTAATCTCTACACCGAGTGGTACTGGCAGATTGACCTTCATAACATGTTCCATTTCCTCAAGCTCAGGATGGACTCCCACGCTCAGTGGGAAATCCAGCAATACGCCAATGCGCTGGCCAGCATTGCCAAAGCCGTTGCGCCGTGGGCCTATGAGTCGTTCGAGGAACACATTCTGCACGGGGCCAATTTCAGCCGTGCGGAGATTGTCGCGCTCAAGGAGATGATTGGCGGCGGGAAGTGCTCGCTGGAGGGGCGCGTCCGTGGTGAGTTCTTTAGCAAAATGGGGCTGGACGATGAGTCAAATGAGGTCTGAGGTTGTCAAGAGCGGGATAACGTTCGGCACGGCCCTGGCGATTGCGATTAGCTGGAGCTATAACCACAGCGTGCTCTGGGCTATCCTGCATGGGTTCATGAGTTGGATATATGTGCTCTACCACGTGTTTTTTCATTGAGAAAACCATGGTAGGGGGCGGGCCGGCACGTTCATTGCCAGAACCACCAGCCTTGCTACCCCTCCGCAGGCGGCGATCCGCAATGAACGTGCCGGCCCGCGCTGCCTCAGCCGCATTCATTCCGGCACTGTAAATCAATTGACTCCAGAGTTCATAAACCAGCACAGGCGGCTCGATGCCGCCTGTGCTGGTTGTTTGTCAAATTCCTGTACTGATAGTCTGTTTATTGGCGGCGTTATTACTTCTCATTCGCTCCGGCCAGCATGGGATATTCTTTCCGCAACCTGAAATGTGCCAGCAGATCGGTTATATCCGCCAGCGAAAATACTCCGTCCTCGTTGAAATCGCAGATACTGCGCTGCGGGTCGCGGATGCCTATCAGCATCAGATGGACAGCATCGGCAATCGACAGTCTGCCATCGTTGTTGATATCGCCCCGGCCTGCCCCAAGTGATGTTTCCACTTCAGAGGGCAAAGCTTCCGGTTCACTGCTGCCGAACTTGATGGTGCCGCTCATTGGGCCTTCGGATGAAAAATAGACTTCGATCGGCTCAGCGCCCGTTGAGGGTACGATTCTAACGCCTGTCGAGGAAGTTCCCTGGCCCAGCAGGGTCACTTCCGATGCGGCTGTTACGCCCTCATCCGTCACTTCGAGCACGTGCAGGAAGTAATCGCGGTCTACTTTCTGGCTGGCTTCCACTTCCAGGCGCCAGTTGATAACCGGGGAATTTCCGGCTTTGTTGCTCGCATGGTTGTACTGGGCGGTGGGTTCATGGGGGTGTCCCCAGAACTGGTGGCCCTCGCCGCCACGTTTGGTGATTGTAAATTCCCGCGGTAGCAGGGTGGTCAGGTGCGCTCTCGACTTTCCGGTTGAATAGACCTCGTCGATACCCGCCGGGTCGCTGACCCAACTGGAGTAATTCCCGTCGCTGGAAGAGTACACATGCCCGGCGGTGAGTTCGGTCTCGGTTCCGCTCACAGAGGGCTCCGTGGGGATATGCAGAAACCAGGTTTTTGGAAATTCCGCATTTTTGGCATCTACCCGGTCGAATATCACAAAAAACTCACGTTCACCCCTAAGGTAGATAAACTGGCGGGTGATTTCGCTGATCTTTGAAGAGCGGTAGCCTTTGGTCAGGTCGGCTGCGGAGTAGGTGTAACGCCAGTCATGCTTGTAAGCGGTAATTTCTCCCCGCTTTGTTACATAATCGTGGTTGACGCCGTACACGTAACGGATCAGGCCGCCATCGCGCTCGTTTTTAGTGCCTCCGCTGGAAAGGGCCGACTCGCTGGGACTCAGACGGCGGTACGATTCGTTGGGATCGAACACGGTAACTATATTGAACGCCAGCGACCCTCCCGAGTAGTAATCACTGTCGTTGTGCCCCATTCCGCCGGCGCGGGAGACCAGCCAGCCCTTGCGGGCAATCATGAAATGCCCCTCATCGTCGCGGGAATGGTTAGCCAGATTAGGCCCTGCGCCGAAAAACGCCCAGGTGGCGTCGGGATCGTCCCAGCGGGTGCGCATATACACATGCCCTGCGCCGGAGTATAACCTTGCAACCTGCAAGCCAGCCTGGCCCGGAGACTGTGGCTTTATATCCGGATTCAGGCAGAGCAGCCGCTGCCAGGGGTAGGAGCGCCAGCGGTCTGTCCAGGTTCCGCGCTCATATTTCTCGGCGCACCAGGCGGCCACCGGGTCATTGTAACGCGAGGCCAGAATAGGGGCGGTGGGCAACCAACTGCTGAAAAATTCAGAACCACTGTTATCGTCGATATAGGCCGTGCGGTTGGAGAACGGCACATTGAGATGCACGGCCCAACTGTTCAGCTCTTTCAGGTACGTATCCGGTGTTCCAAGTTCGAACAAGTTCGTGCCCGTTGCGGTCCGCCAGGCCTCGAACGCCCAAGGGATAACCCTTGTGGGCCCGTAGCTGCCGTGTCCGTAGCTCTCCGACCACACTCCGCCCATAGTGTTGAACCATGGGATACACTCGGTGGCCACCCGGCTGTCGAACGAGTCCAGGAACTGTTTGCTGGTAGCTTCGTTGGAAGTGCCCGCGCCCGCCAGGGCCAAAGCGACAAACAGCTTGGGTGTGATTCCATCCCTTGTATTACCAATGTTCAGATGTGCCGGTCCCCAGGTCTGGTTATAGAGCCAGCCGCCGCTTTGCAGTGTTATTTCCGGCTTAGCTGTATAATGGTAAAGCCAGCCTCCAAGAGGCCCGCCGAATGTTTCTCTTTCCGCCGGGCTCATTGCATCGTAAATCCAGTCAAATACCATTGCATAGTAGCCAAAATGCCCGTTACCCAAGTTGGAGAGGATCTTCCCTTCACCCAGATAATGGGCATTCTTCCAGTAATCTTTTATCGCCTGGGCATAGGCATCCGCGTTTTCATTGCCGCGTTCCCGCTCCACCAGGTAACAGATACCGGCGCTGACAAGTTCGTAGGGCGGGTGCCACTTGCTGTCCGGCTTTTTCAGTATGCCGCGCCCTACAAAATAGTCCGCTTCTTGTTTCATCAGGGCGTAGTCAGCGGCGATAGTTCCGCTGCCGTAACACCTCTGGGCAAGCAGGGGCAGGGTCTGCTTGGTGATAAACATCCGGGGGTGGTCCACTAGCTGGTATTCGGCAAAAGCAGAGCTGGATAGGAGCAAAAAAATCATTGACGATAATAATGCGTGCCTCATTGCGCCTCCGGGCGGTTGGACGATATTTTACTCACGGTATGGTCTACGGTGTGTTCCTCTTCTGCGGTTGAACTATAATCTTCAATTAGTTTCCATTAGTCAAGGCAATAAAGATTTATAGGCATGATCATTGGCAGGTCTGTTAGCATATCTCTCGACCAATCGGGAAGGTAATAAAAAGACCGGGCGGTTTTCCGCCCGGTCTTTTTATTCGATACTTAATGAATTACCCCTTTAAAAGGGGAAGGTAACAACCCCCGCCCGCTACGTGCACACCCCCTTTTCTAAGGGGGAATTTTACTCGTATCCTTTTCTACGGCTATGCTTCTCCCCTTTCCAAAAGGGAAGAAAGGGGGGATTTGCGCTGCTCGTCCTGCACATGTAACAGCTTACTCTGGAGCAAGCTCCGAGGATTTTATTTCGAATAAACGGGAGCTTGCCGGATGCTCAGTCCTCCGACTCAAGCCCAGTCACCAGGTCCCTGGCCTTCCAGGTGCCCAGCGCCACTTTGGGGATAAACTTGTCCAGCCCCCTGGGCGGGAACGAGAGTTTTTTGTTCTGTTCGGCGGCCATATAGGCGCTCATCAGCAGTTCCATCACACGCACGCCATTCTCGAATCCCTGCTCCGGCTGGACTCCCTCGGCAAAACAGCGGGCCATATGACGGTTCTGCTCGGTGTAACCGTAGGCCACCGGCTCATCGGATACAACCGGCATCAGGCCCTGCTCGGCGTTCTGCTTTTCAACAAGGTCTTCGCCCTCGCGGCCTGTCACCTTGCGGCTGAGGAACACGTTCAGCTCGGTATTGAGGCTGTTGCTCTGCATATTGTACTCAGGCCCCATCACCTCGTAGGTCAGCCTGAGGCCCGCGCCCACAAAACTCCAGCTCGTGCTCACTTCGGCAACACACGCCCGGCCCTCATCGTCCTCGAACGTTACCGTGGCCCGTGCATAATCCTCCGCCGGCTTGTTGATATAGTCCACCTGGCCGCCGCTGTTTTTTTTCAGAATCTCGGCGTATTCGGGACGGCTCCATTTGAGGCAGCCGATTTCCGCCGACACCGCTTTGGGGACCAGGGAACTCGCCGGTTTAGCGGGGTCTGTCAGCAGCAGACGGGCAACTTCAATACTGTGGCAGAGCATGTCATTGAGCACGCCGCCGCCCTGTTGCTCTCCCTGCCAGAACCACGGTTCGTGGGGGCCTGAGTGCTCCTCGGCGCAACGGGTCAGATAAGGCGCTCCGCTCACCGCCGCACCTCTGCGCCAGAGGATATCACGGCCACGGGTGATACAAGGAGAGAATACCTGGTTTTCCAGATAGCCGTGAAGTACTCCTGCCTCTTTCACCAGCTCCAGCATCCTTTTGGCCTCGGCCACGTTGCGCGCCAGCGGCTTCTCGCAGGCGATACCGATCAGCTTGCCCTTGCCGCTGGCCAGCGCGGCCACAATCTCTTCCATCAACTCAATCCGAACGAAGTTGGGAGCGCAGATCCAGAGCGCGTCCACATCCGGGTCGGCTATCATCTCGGTCACACTGTCGAACACCTTCGGATCGCCCACCTTGTACTTGCGGCAGTTGTCCGCGGCAGTTTGTGCGCGGTCCCTGGTGCGGCTGACAATGCCAGTGATATCGGCATCGCGCACACCCACCCACGACTGGATGTGAAAGTTGGTAATAAAGCCCGCACCCACAAATCCTACACCGATTCTCCTGCCCATCAGTTCCTCCCGCTCCGGTTGATTTTATTGCGGTTATTTTCAGTTTGAAGTCAAAGTAGGCCTGTGGATACCGCTTGTCAATCGTCAGAGGGGCTAATGCAGTTCAAACTTGATTGTCACTACCAGAGGGAGGGTATCAGTGCGGATACAAGGGGGCAGGGAAGGGAACGGGCTGCTGCGGCTGATGCTGTTGCAGGCGGCCCTGTTGAGCGCGGCAAAAGGGGATGGTTCCACCAGGCTGGCAGGCTTGTTTAACGCGCCATCGCGGCCGATAGCGAACGCCACTTCAACCTGGCCCTGCTGGCCCATCCTGCGGGCTGTTTCGGGATACATCCGCGCCTGTTCTATCCTGGCCAGCACCTCGGAAATATATGAGTCCATCCTTGCAGTGGAATCGGCATTGAACACAGAGGGCTCAGCGGGCTGCTCAAGTGGGGCAATCTCGGTTTCCGGCCTGACAAACGCTCTCAGATCGGGAACTTCCACCGCCAGCTGCTTTTCGGCTGTCAGCCGTGGCCGGGGCAGGGGAGGTGTTTTGAACGTTTCGGCTCGCGGAACTGGCGGCCGCTCCTCTTTCCTGGTTTTCAGCACCTGCATCGGCTCCTCCCGCAACCGCACCACCTGGAAGCGCACGGTGCGTGAAGGCTGGGTGTCCCGGCTGAAGATGAGATCGACAGCGCCGGCGGGCACCAGCGCGGCCAGCAGATGGCAGGCCGCGCTGAGTGCCAGGGCGAGTAGCAGGAAGCGCTCGTATTTTATCCTGCGGTTATGCATCAGATTGCTTTCCGGCAAGATTAATATTTCAGAGTCAGTCCACCATAGGCGCTAACTCCGGCTTCCTTCATCCCATATGACTCGTTGTAATCTTTATCCAGCAGGTTGCGCACCCGGAGGCTAAGATCAATCCGTTTGGTAACGGGTGTGCGTGCTGTCAGGTCCAGCCTGAAATAGCTGTCCAGCCTGTCGGCCAGGTTCCATCTTAGGCGGGTGTCGTCAACCCAGTACCCATCGGCGCTTACCGTTGCGCCCCTGAAAAGCCAGGTGGCGTTCAGGTTGAACTTGTTCAACGGCACCAGCACCATCCGTGACCATTTGTCATCGGACTGGACATACTTACGGCTGTCGGTGTAGGTGTAGTTAAGCCCGAACCGCCAGTTTTGATACGGTGCGGCGCTGATACCCAATTCCACTCCATCGCTCCGGGCCTCATCCGCATTCTGGTAGGTGCCCTGCCAACTGGCTGGATCGATGACATAAATAATCGCGTCATCGAAATCAGTGTGCCAGGTGGAAGCCATCAGCTTGAACTTGCCTCCCCACGAGTACTTCTCGAAGCCGAACTCCCAGGAGGTGCTTTGCTCGGGATCGAGATCGGGATTACCCTTACCGTAGGCGTTCTCGAAAAACAACTCGTACACCGCGGGTGCGCGGAATGCACTGCCGATGTCAGCTTTGAGCACCAGCCCGATCTTGCGGATATCATAGGCCAGTCCGGCGCTGCCGGTTGTGGAGCCGCCCGCATGCTGGTGCTCGTCATAGCGGACGCCCAGGTTGATACTCAACGCCTCTTCAAGCAGCAGGGTCTGGTTGCCGGCGTAGAACGCCACGTTACCCACATTGTTCGTCCAATCACCGTAAACACCGGCCTGCTCGTAGTCGCGGTAGAGGTACTCGAATCCCGCTGTCAGAATGTTGTCGGCCTTCTTACCACTGAACGTGGCAGTGTGACGGTAATCGATATCGATATTGGTGCCGGTGAACGAGTAATCTCCCCAGGCGGCATCATGGATCGGTACGCTCTGGCCCTTGTCGTAATAATCCACCCCATTAAGTGTAAATGCATCGTAGGGGGCGGCCATGTGGCCCAGCAGCCCGTCATCGGGGTCCGAGGTTTTTCTGCTGCGGTGGCTGACGCCGAAATTCAGGTCCTGCCTCCAGTTATCAAAAATGGAATAGCCCACCCTTGTCCCGAAAGCAGTGTAGTTGAAATCGTTCTTCTGGTTTGGGTCTGGCAGTTGGGAGGTCCACGACGGGCCGTTGTCGTAGTTTTCATTCCATTCGGCGAACCGCTGCACTGTGTTGGCATGGCGCAGGGTTGTTTCCCACTCAAACTCGCTTGATCCGGTGTAACCCAGCTTGATGCTGGTGGTAAAGTTACTGTACTCCTCGCCGTCAATAACCCCGCCGGTATCAGTGATATTCTGATCGGCTCGCAGGGACCAGCCCGCCTGGTTAATACTGTAGCCGAAATCGATGCGGTGGCTGGAGAGCGAGCCGCCCTCGTAGGCAAGCCTGAGTTTCCCGTCACCCCGGCCACTGCGGGTGATGATGTTGATCACTCCGGTGGCGGCGTTTGAACCGTACAGTGCGCTCTTGGCCCCGCGGATAATTTCGATTCGCTCAATATCGGCGGTGGTCATGTGGCTGAAAATAGTTCCCGCCCCACCGTTGGCGTCGGCTGGATCGTTTACACGAACCCCGTCGACCAGCACAACCAGGTACTTACCGGGCAGTCCCCGGACCTGAGGGTAACTCAGTCCGCCGGGGCCGCCGCTGTGGGCGATATCGATACTGAGTTCGCTGCGCAGGATGTCGGCCACGTTACGGTAGCCACGCTGCTTTATCTGTTCCGCGGTGACAACAGTGGCGGTGGTGCTGACACTGCTGAGGCTTGTCTGGTGTTTGGCCGCGGTAACTACCACGGTACCGGCATCGTTCTGGGCGTATGGCTCCGACAAGCCGGACAGGGAGAACAGGAGCGAGAGGGCAAGACAGAAGCGGATATTACGCAAGGCACTTCCTCCTTCATAAAACGTGAAAGGATACGGAAAGCACATCGCTTTTTCCCAAGGTTTTCCGGCTGGGGAGCGGGCCATTTTCGGGAAACCGGCCTTCCCATCCTTAACGGACAGTGACCGGTTCCGGCCCATCAGTTGCTCCACACGGCTGCACGTCAGCGCGGGATTGATTACCCGTCTTCCCTTGAAAGAAAAAGCACTGCTGGTTATGTAAGCCGTCAATAAGCGGCCTCAACTGAAGATAAGTGCGGCAAGCCTGAAACACAAGTGCAGGGGTGCGGGGAACGCTACCTGGATTGCGGCAGGTATGGATCAGCCGCGCAAAGACTTGATATCCGGAGAGGAAACGATTATGTAGGACTATCTGAAATGGCTTCCCTTATTGACAGTTGTTGAAGAGATCATCTGGAGTGACCGATGTACGACTGGGAAATATGGTTTACAGTTCTGGTACTGGGGTCGATATTCTGGGGACTGTTGCGCAAGTTTCCACCAGACCTTGTGCTGGTCGGTGGTGTGGTGTTGTGTGGAGTGGTTGGGATAATAAGTCCGCAGGAGGCGTTTGCCGGATTCGCCAACACAGGCATGCTCACAGTGGCGGCGCTCTACGTGGTAGTGGCGGGCCTGACAGAAACCGGCGCGCTGGAAGTAATAGGGCACTATCTTCTGGGCCGGGTAAAGAGCGAACAGAGCCTGATCCGTCGCATGGCCCTGTTCGTACCCTCGATTTCCGCGTTCCTGAACAACACGCCCGTGGTGGCGATGTTCATTCCGATTATCAACAACTGGTGCAAGTCTCACAAAATCTCACCCTCGCGTCTGCTGATTCCGCTCAGCTACCTCTCGATCCTGGGGGGAACCTGCACGTTAATCGGCACAAGCACCAACCTGGTGGTCAACGGCCTGATGTTGGAAAAAATGGAGGAGAATCCCGAGCTGTTCTCCTCACTGCACTCAATAGGCATGTTTGAACTGGCCGTGGTGGGAGTGCCTTACGCCTTGATAGGGATTCTCTATCTTGTTTTCTGGGGACGGCGGGTCCTGCCCTCTCATGTCGACTTTAGCGAAACGATGGGCGATACGAGGCGTGAGTACCTGGTAAACATGAAAGTGACGCCGGGATGCCGTCTCAATAACAAGCAGGTGGAGGCCGCCGGCCTGCGTCATCTTCCCGGCCTGTTCCTGATCGAGATCGTTCGGGGTGAGCAGGTGATAGCTCCGGTGCGCCCCGATGAAGTCATCCGCGAGGGTGACATCCTCACATTCACCGGTGTCGCTTCCACCATTGTGGACCTGGATAAGATTGCCGGACTGGAGCCGGTGGGGGAGATGCTTGTCAGCGATGAGGTGATCCGCCAGAAAGCCGGAATGATGTGCGAGGCGGTGATCTCCAACACATCCCCACTGATTGGTAAAACCGTACGCGCCAGTGATTTCAGGGCCCGCTACAATGCGGCGATCATGGCGATCAATCGCGGCAGCCAGCGTCTGCGCGGCAAGGTGGGCGATATGTTCCTCAGGGCCGGCGACACACTGCTGATCCAGGCCGGTCCGCATTTTATCCGCGCCAATCGGAACAACCCGGATTTTTTTCTGGTGGGTGGAATCGATGACTCCAGGCCCATGCGCCACGACAAGGCAATCATCTCGATCTCCCTGCTGTGCCTGCTGGTGGTGCTGCTTACTACCCGCGCCCTGCCGATTGTCTATTCTTCGTTCCTGGTGGGTGGGCTGATGGTGGTTACGCGCTGCGTGTCGTTCTCGGTGGCGCGGCAGAAAATCGACTGGTCCACGCTGATTACTATCGCCGCGGCGTTCGGGATGGGTAAGGCGCTGGTCAACTCGGGGATGGTGGATAACGTAACCGGGCTGCTTGTGAGCGAGTTCGGCAGCATGGGCAACCTGGCGCTGCTGGCGATGGTGTTTCTGCTGAGTTCTGTTTTTACCGAGTTAATTACCAACAATGCCGCCGCAGCGCTGATGTTCCCGTTTGCGATCAGCCTGGCCATGCAACTGGGTGTGGACCCGCGTACTTTCGTGATGGCCGTGCTGTTCGGGGCCTCGGCCAGTTTTGCCACCCCGCTGGGCTACCAGACCAACCTGATGGTCTACGGGCCGGGGGGCTACCGTCTGACTGATTACATCAAGGTGGGTCTTCCGCTGAACCTGATCCTGCTTGTTACGGCCACACTGCTGATCCCCGTTTTCTGGCCGTTCTGAGGCATTTAAATAATGTGTCTGGAAGCATTAAAGCCCCGGCAGGCAGCCGGAGCTTTAATCGAAAGGAATTCCTCGCGGGTTGCTGCGGGGTAAGCTGTTGCATGTGCAGGATGAGCAGCTTAAATTCCCCCTGGCCCCCCTTTGTTAAAGGGGGTGAATATTGATTATTTCTTTTCCGATAAAGCTCCTCTAATCTAAATGGCAAATTGATATGTTTTGAATTGATTACACTTCTAATCAATGGTAGAATGTAGTAATTATATTCGAAGAAACTCTCACATATGCCCAACTATCATTTCTATCTTCAAGGTCGATTTATGATATTACGAGCGAAAGTATTTACTCTTAGCCTGATACTGTTGTTAAGTACGGTTTGCCTGGGGCAGGAAACAAAATTAGACAGTCTGCGGGCACTACTGGAAAGTGCTGGGAAAGATACTGCCAGGGTAGACCTTCTGAATCAACTTGCCGAAGTTACTTCGAACCTCGAGACGGATAAAGCACTTGAATATGCTACAGAAGCCCATGACCTGGCAGAGGAACTGGATTTTAAAAACGGACATGCAAAAGCTCAAAGTCTTTTAGGCGTAACCTATTATTACCGCCAAAATTGGGACCAGGCTCTTGAATATCAATTTAGTGCCCTGCAGGAATATGAAGAGCTTCAGGACCGTCACGGCATGGCTTTTTGTCTACAGAAAATAGGCGTGGTACAGTGGATGATTCAAGACTATGAGAAAGCTCTGGAGTACACCGGAAAGAGCCTGGACCTGCTGGAGAATTTAGAAGAGAGCAAAGAGTTATTTGGTGACGCACTTTCCACATATGCGGTAATCTACGTACAACTGGAGCAATACGACAAGGCGCTGGAATATCTGCTGCGGGCCAGCGAACTGTATACTGAGTTGGAGTTGGAATTAAGCTTGGCCATAACTCAGATGGGTATTGGCACGGTATATCTCCACAAAAAGCAATATGAAAAAGCCTTACCCTTTGCCATGCAAGGCTATCAGACATTTGAAGATAAAGAGTATACGTACTATATAGCCGCTTCTTTACTTCAGCTTGCCGAAATACAAAAAGCTTCTGAAAATTATCAGAGTGCCATGGAATATGCCCTGAAAAGCCTCTTTATTTCAAAGGAAGCCAATGACAGACGTCACATGTTGAATTCAAATGCATTAATCTACCAATTGTATGCTGATCTGGGTGATTTCAAGGAGGCGTTCCAATATCAGGCACAGCATTTCGCCCTGAAAGACAGTTTGTTCAACGAGAATAAAAGCCAGCAAATAGCAGAAATGCAGACCAAATACGATACGGGAAAAAAAGACCAGGATTTGGTGCTGAACCAGGCCAGCCTGGCCAAGCAGCGGATCATCTTGATCGCAGTAGGTGTTTTGCTGCTGTTGTTTGTAGTGTTGGCATATATCATGTATCAATATTACCGTTCGAAACAAAAGACCAACAGTCTGCTTCAGCAGCATTCTGAGAAACTCCAGGAAACAAACTCGCGTCTCGAGAATCAATCAAAAGAACTTCTAATGTACCGTTTTGCGCTTGATAACGGTGGAGAAGCTGTATGGTGGGTGGAGGCTGATACATCAAAAATTCTATACATAAACAATATTGCACATGAGCGTCTTGGCTACACTAGAGCAGAAATGTTACAGCTGCATATTCCTGATATCGACATAGATATTTCCCCAGAGCAATGGCCTCATTTTGTTGAGAAATTGAAGACAGGCGAAACCATTGCATTTGAATCCCGCCAAAAAACAAAAGATGGAAGTGCTTTTCCAGTTGAAGTAACAGCAAAACATATCAAATATGAAGAAAATGATCGGATTGTTGCGTTTTCCAAAGATATCACTGAACGTAAAAAAGCCGAGGAGGAATTACGGACGCAGGCGAGAGCCATTGAGCAAAGCCCTGCAACAGTAGTAATTACCGACACTGACGGCAATATTGAATACGTTAATCCAAAATTCGTGAAACTTACCGGCTACACTGCAGATGAGGTTTTGGGAAATAGTACGAAAATTTTAAAATCAGGCGTACAGGCTCCTGAAGTCTACGCCGAAATGTGGAGTAAAATCAGCAAGGGTGAAAATTGGGAGGGCGAGTTTTGTAATAAGAAGAAGAATGGCGAGTTGTACTGGGAGTATGCATTTATCTCACCTGTGCGCGACGAACAAGGAAAAATAACTCATTTTGTAGCCGTTAAAGAAGACATTACAGAGAGAAAACAAATAACCGAAGAGCTTAAAGCTGCAAAAGAAGCAGCCGATGAAGCTAACCAGGCCAAGGGTGATTTCCTGGCCAAGATGAGCCACGAAATCCGCACGCCGATGAACGCCATTATCGGTATGAGCCACCTGGCCCTGCAAACGGAACTAAATCCCAAGCAGGAAGATTACATATTTAAAGCAAATAGGGCCGCACACAGCTTGCTGGGCCTGATTAATGACATCCTCGATTTCTCCAAAATTGAGGCCGGTAAAATGGATGTGGAGGAGGTGGATTTCCACCTGGAAGATGTGCTCGACAATCTGGCGAATATGATGGCGGTAAAGGTTCAGGAAAAGGGGCTGGAGCTTCTTTTCTCGGTGGACAGCGATGTGCCAAAGAGTCTGATCGGTGACCCGTTGCGTCTGGGTCAGGTACTGATCAACGTGAGCAACAACGCTCTCAAGTTCACCGAAAACGGCCAAATCAAAGTCAGCGTGGTCAAAGAGTCAGAGGATGGAGACAAGGTCAAGCTCCGTTTTTCTATCAAGGACAGCGGCATAGGTATCCCTCAGGAGAAGATACCCAACCTCTTCGAGGAGTTCACCCAGGCCGAAAGCTCAACTACTCGCAAGTATGGCGGCACCGGTCTGGGCCTGGCTATCTGCAAGAAGCTCTCAGAGCTGATGGGTGGTGCTATCTGGGCTGAGAGCGAACCAGGCCAGGGAAGTACTTTTATCTTTACCGTGGTCTGCGGTAAGCAGGAAGAGCAGGCTGAACATCGCTATAAGCCATCGCTGGACTTGCGTGGGATGAATGTGCTGGTAGTCGATGACAACAGCGATGCCAGGGAAATATTCCAGAGCTACCTTGAGAATTTTTCTTTCAAGGTTACTACCGCGGCATCGGGACAGGAAGCAATCAAGGAGTTGGAACGGAATGCGCAGCTTGAAAATGAGAAGCCTTACGATCTAATCCTGATGGACTGGAAAATGCCCGGCATGGATGGCATTGAAACCTCCAAAAATATTAAGCAGAGACTCGGGAAAGAAAAGAGCCCTAAAATTGTTATGCTTTCTGCTTTTGGCCGGGAAGAACTGATGCAACAAGCCGAGCAGGCAGGCATAGACGGTTTCCTGATTAAGCCGGTGAACCAGTCGATACTCTTTGATACAATCATGTCGGTTTTTGGACAGGAAAGCCATGTGTCATCCCGGAAAGCAAGCAAATCAGCAGACTACACTGACCAATTGAGGAAGATCAGGGGAGCCAGCATTCTGCTGGCAGAGGACAACGAGATCAACCAGCAGGTAGCAAGCGAGCTACTGGAGAATGAACAGTTGATGGTTTCCATTGTCAATAATGGAAAAGAAGCAGTAGAGGCTGTTGCCAATTGGGACTACGATGTGGTGCTGATGGATATTCAAATGCCTGAGCTGAATGGCTATGAGGCTACACAAGAGATAAAGAAAAATGAGCAATACAAAGACTTACCAATCATAGCAATGACAGCTCATGCCATGGCCAGCGAGCACGAGAAGTGCTTCGATGTGGGGATGGTGGATGTGATAACAAAGCCAATTGATCCCGATCAGATGTTTTTGACTCTGATCAAGTGGATTAAGCCTGGAGACAGAGATACTATTTCAGAAGTTGAGGAAGAGGAGCCACAGGTGGAAGTCGAAGTTAAGCTCCCGGCCGAGATTGCCGGTATTGATATTCCTACCGGGCTCACCAGGGTTGCAGGTAATAAAAAGCTGTTCAGGAAGCTACTTTTGAGTTTCCGGGAAAGCAACGTAGACACTCCAGAGAAGATAAAAGAGGCTCTGGAAAAAGGTGACATGGAACTGGCTCAGCGCCTGGCTCATACTGTCAAGGGAGTCTCCGGCAACTTTGCCGCTGACGAATTGTACAATGCTGCTGGTGCACTTGAAGTTGCGATTAAAGACGAAGACACTCCCGAAATAGATCATCTTCTGGCTGCGTTTTCCGAAGAGCTAAGCATCATCATTCAAGCTATTAGTATATTGGAGAGAGTCGATGCTACTGAAGAGGAAACTGGTTCGCTTCAGGATGATGCCGAGATCGACAAGGCGGAAGTGGCTTCACTGCTGGAGGATTTGAAAGCCCTGATGGAAGAAGATTTCTCCGAAGCCGAAGGCAAACTGGAAAAATTGAAAGCCCTGCTGAGGCACTCGAAGCTCAGGTCCGACATCGATGGCTTAGAGAAGCATATAGAAGCTTACGACTTTGACAGTGCGACGGAAACCATAGATCATATTAAGGCAACATTAGAATAATAACCTTCCTTCATAATCACTATTCCGCAGTAAAAGATCACCTTCAAGCCGCCCCCGCCTGAATCAGTTCCATCAATTCCCGTGGCATATCCCGCGGAAAAGTTTGAAACTAGTCTCGTCGGCCACGCCAATTGAAAACAACGTTGTTTTCAATAGCCAGTGGTTTAAGCTGAATCTGCTGCTTTTGCCTATCCCGTTCCGCATAACCATCCGCGATCCACCTCATATCCGCGCTATACCAGGCGATCTCTGTATTGGCCATATCGATGTGTGGTTAAAATATGATCCGTAAGCAGGGTGCGGTACTGCTCTGATTCTTGATGCGGAGTAGTTTGCGGAATTTATTTTTGTAATCCATATAAATCAGTTGCTATTACTAAGTTGATCAGCTTAGTATTCAATACCAATTGTCTTACATGTTATCAAGACGTACTATTCCAGGAGGATTGCACTGTGAGGATAATTTATACCAATCTTCTCGTTTTGGCACTCTTAGCGGTATCCGTAATGCAGGCAAGTGATGTTGTCTATCGGGTTCGAAATGAGTTGGTACACAGAATTGACCCTCATCTGTTTGGGCAGTTCATGGAGCGTCCGAGTTGGGGTGAAACAGGACCTGAAGGAGCTATAATACCAGGCACCAACAGGCTTCAGCCAGAGGTTCAACATCTATTGCGTGAGATGGAAATTCCGCTCATGCGTTTCCCCGGTGGGACGGACGTTGATTTCATGGATTGGCGAGACATGGTAAGCAACGCTCCCGGCCGTGGAAAGGACAGACCGGTGAGCAAAATATCTACATTAAACACTGCAAAGGTAAAAACAATGCCGGAATCCGACCGTTACGTCAGCATAGCCAGCCGCACTCAAGCCGAAAACCAAAGATTGGTCGAGGCGTTTTGCGAGATCGTCGAACGGGAGAAAAGACGATGAACGTACCCTTCCAGCCAAACTCCCG
>SDBV01003865.1_pt1 | contig 21787 bp, 26 predicted proteins | sample 2277081 | NCBI WGS metagenome assembly SDBV01 (sample SAMN10402039, study PRJNA504765) | marine sediment metagenome | isolation source: marine sediment core GS10_PC15, 223 cmbsf | place: Arctic Ocean: Southern Knipovich Ridge | collected 2010 | reverse complement strand
CTAAAGTATTCTCATTTACTATAGGATTTCTATAACGGAATTCAGAACCATACTCAACTTCCACAGGTATTTTTGCAATCTCTTCCAGCATAAACTCTCCAACAAGAGCAGAATGCCAAGAAGTTCCGCAAGCAACCATAATTATTCTGTCTATTTTTTCTAATTCTTCTTCGCTTAATTTTAATTCATCCTTGATATTTATATTTCCGTTTTGTATTCTGTCGTTTAATGTCTCTGTTATTGACCTTGGCTGTTCATGTATTTCCTTTAACATAAAATGCTCAAAACCGGCTTTTTCCGCTAAATCAGAATCCCAGTCAATTTCAACTACTTTCTTGCTGATTTTATTCCCATCAATATCTTTTACTGAAACATTATTCTTTTTTAAAACAGCCATTTCATTGTTTTCCAGGTAAATTACTTTCTTGGTGTTTTTTAGTATTGCAGGAACATCAGAAGCAATAAAATTTTCATCTTTTCCCAGTCCAATAACCAAAGGACTTTCATTTCTGGCTGCTATCAGTTTGTCTGGTTCTTTTGCGCATATAACTCCCAAAGCATAGCTTCCTTCTATCTGCTTTAATGCCTTTCTTGTTGCCTTTTCTATGTCATCTTTGTAATTATCCTCAATCAAATGAGCAATGACCTCTGTATCAGTTAAAGAGACAAATTTATGGCCTTTTTTGACCAGCATTTCTTTCAGCTCAGAAAAATTTTCAATTATTCCGTTATGGACTACTGAAATTTCTTTTTTACAGTCCAAATGAGGGTGTGCATTCTCCTTTGTTACACCGCCATGAGTTGCCCATCTGCAATGGGAAATGCCTATTGAGCCGTTAATCTTATTAAAATCAATTTTAGTTTCTATTTCTTGAATTTTTCCTATGTCCTTTTCAATGATAATGCTGTTTTTATCAATTGTAGAAATACCCGCTGAATCATAACCCCTATATTCTAGCCTTTTGAGCCCTTCTATGAGAATTGGAGCTGCTTTACTGTTCCCAATATAGCCGATTATACCGCACATATTTGCCTTAAACTAAGCATAACAGAAAAACACAGCACTATTTAAATATTATGAACTAAGTATACGGGCTTTCCAATGACATCGCCTGCTGGATTTTGGGAATAATAATTTTGCTATAAGTATGGGATTGTTCTCCTAAGTCTTTCAGGATTAGGACTGCGTGCCAATCTTTTCAGTGCTTTATGTTCATGTGTTTTAATTGATTTAACTCTACGATTGTTTTCTTGTGCTATTTCTTCATAAGTTTTAGGCACCCCAGTTCCAATTCCAAACCTTCCTATTATTATTTCCGCTTGTGTAGGAGTTAATGCTCTGCTTAACACTTCCAGCACTTGTTTAGATACTTCTTGCATTTTATCTGTCTCAGCGTATCTTGAGTATTCCTCTATATTTGGATTTAGAAGCAAAGCAAGTACGTGTTTTAACTTTTTAAACACTTCATCAAGAACCTGATCATAAACAGCATTCATTCTTATTCTTTCGCCTTTTTGATATGCTTCTTTTAATCCTCGGTTAACTAACGGAGTAACAATAGGTATATAATCAGGAACAACAGCCTGCAATAGACTTTCCACTCCAAGAATAGGTTCTTGTACAGCTCCAAGTATATCATCTAAGTGAGTTCTTTCCAATACATCCCTAGCTCTGCGAACAAATCCCTCATTAACAATATCATAAACAGCCTTGTCTCTCTTTCTGGCAACCAAACCCGCATTTTCAAGACCTTCGCTTTAGTTATTATAAGCTAAATAGAAATGTATACGATTATTTAATTTGCGGCTGGGAGGTGTTTGCATATAAAACCCAACCAAATCAGCTAAAGTACCGCCTCGTTTAACAGAACGTTTCGCAATAATCCTTGTAGTGGTAGTACCAACACCCCATCCTCTACTAATATAATTTTCAGTAACGCCAACAGAGTGAGCTAAAGCAACTTCTCCTTCTTTCTGTGGACTGAGTTTATATTGATTTGTTCCCATTTCAATAAAAAGAACCAATTATACCTTTTAAATCTTTTGTTTCTTTAGAGTAGTTACTTTTTAGGCAGTATAGTACTAAAAAGTTTAAATAAAATCAAAGAATTCTTTGTTTTTAATTAAAATGCCAAAATACAAATTAGTCTGCTTTGATGTTGACGGAACTTTGATAGATAATGTAAAATTCTCATGGCAGGTATTCCATGATTATTTCCAGACTGATAAGCACAGAAGGGAAAATGTAAGGAATAAGTTCCTAAGCGGAAAAATAAGCTATTTAGAATGGGCAGAACATGACATAGGCATGTGGAAAGAGATGAATGCAAAGAAAAATGATTTCTTAAAAGCAATGGAGCCTTTAAAATTAATGGATGGCGCAATGGAAACTTTGCTAGAGCTTAAGAAAAATGGTCTAAAGCTTGCTGTAATTTCAGGCTCAATAAATATTGTGCTTGAAAAATTTATACCTAACTATAATGAATTTTTTGATGATGTTTTTCTGAGCAGGATATATTTTGATGAAAAAGGCAATATTGTAAAAATAGAGCCAACAGAATTTGACATGATTAAAAAAGCAGAAGCCTTAAGGCATATTGCCAAAAGAGAAAAAATAAAGCTTGAAGAATGTGTTTTTGTTGGAGATTATCTTAATGATTTACAGGTTATTCAGGAAGCTGGCTTAGGAATAGCATTTAACTGCCAGCATGACAAATTGAAACAAGCTGCAGATGTTGTTATTGAGAAAAAAGACTTAAGAGAAGTTTTGAAGTATATTTTGGAATATTAATCAAATCCAATCCCATCCCGATACATTGTTTTTAAAAGTAGATCAGATACTATATTGGCAACCCATGGCTTGCGATCTTCAACTCTTTTCAAACTTTCACATGCTATTTCAAAATCAAAATTAGTGAATAAATAAAAAACCTGCTCTCTAATTGCTTCCCTTCCTTGTTTTGATTTGCTATGAGCCTCTGAGTCTGGATTTGAATCAAAGTCAAAATTTTCTCCTCTTGCCCATTGATGCGCATGTACAAGTTGATGGTAAAGATTGGCTTCAGCGCCAGCACGATATGATTCATCACTATTTACAAGTTTATAGGGTAAAGTCTGCTCTATGCCTCCAATATTTTCCAAATGCAAAAACTTCCCATCTATATGTGAACCATCCAATATAGTGAGACTTTTTAATTCCCTATCACCTTTACAAACAATATCAGTTAAATCAGTAATTGGCGCTTGAAAAAGACGAGGGACTCCTTTAGACTTCTGAATACTATCTACAATTCCTGGAACAGCTTCTGCAAGTCTTATATATGTTGGTTTAGGTGCTGAGTACATTTTACTTCAAGGTATTGGTTAAGAATTTATAAATTTTTTCCTTGATGACCACTTTTCAATGAGAATAAGATTTAGGATTAATCATCCAGCTATCGAGATTTATATGCAGCTACTAACTTATCACAAAGCGTACTTTCAATTGCCATTCGAACTAATCTATCTCCATCTAAAGAAGCAAAAGGTGCAGTCACTTCTATCCCTATATTCCTATTAGGGCTAACAGCGCTTCTTACATAATGGCCATTGAATAAAGTAATCATTCCTAATTCTTCGCCCATACCCAATAAATCAGAAATTCTCGCTCTAAAAGCATAGGGAGAAGACCAGTGCCCTTCATATCTTCCAGAATTTAAAATAGCATCATTAATCATCCCTGTAACTGCTTCTGCAAGTTTTATATATGGTACTTCCATTAACACAGGTATTCATAAAGGATTTATAAACCTTTTTCTTCAAGAATTTTCTTAACCAGCAATGGAACCGCCCTTGTAATATTGTCAACAATAGTTATTGTTGCTTTTTGTGCAGACCTGGACATAGGGTTTAAATCAACAACAATGACTTTTTTCCTGTTTTTTATTAACGCTTCTGTTCTGTCACCATCTTCTAACGGAACAAAAACAACATCTGCCCTGTAAATTCCTTCTTTATTGACATATCTCCTGTTGCTGTCCAAATACTTTATTTTTGTTTTTTCTGGAAGCAATACTTCTTTTGCACCATTTTTTATTAAATAATTTTTAATTTTTCTTTCTCTTTGTTTAGAAAAATGAAAAGTATTAACCTCTAGTTTTGCAGGTATTAATTTTGCTAATTGCACTAATTCCTTTGGCACTAATGCAGCAACATTGCCATTGACAGAAATAACTGGATTTTTTGCAGCTAATAATAATTTAGCGGCAGCATCAATTGATTTTTCAGCTGTTTTAGTTGTCTTTTCCCCAATCATATAATCAAAAGCTTCTCCTCTGCCATGCGCAATCAATCCATGCATTGAAGTAATGCCTTTTTTTACTCCATCAGCTATTTTTTCTCTTGTCATCAAGGAAGCGTATCTTGGATGTGATTTTGGAACACTCATTTTTTATTTTTATTGAAATTGTTTCATTGAATTAATTTTTATTGGACTTAATTTTTTTAATAATATCTCCCTCATCAACTTTCAAACCTATTTTATTAAAAAAACTGCATATATTCTTGACATCCCTTTCTAAAAACTCTTCTGCTCTTGGGTGCCTTAATGTTGTAGCCTGCGACATGTCTATAAAAACAGGAGTTTCATTAAAGTTAAGTATGTTAAATGCAGATAAATCAGCGTGTACAATGCCTGCTTTGTATAATTTTCTCATATTGCCAACAATTTTGTCTAGAAACTGCTTTTTGTTCTTTGGAATCTCATCTTTTAGTTTTAGAGCAATTTGATTATTTTTGCCTACAAACTCCAAAACCAGGATATTATTGGAAAATGTTATCGGTATCGGTACATTAACTTGTGCTTCTCTTGCGTTCATTAAGTTTCTGTACTCTCTTTGAACCCATGCAAATATTACTTTTCTTTTTTTATCTTTGAGATTTAAATATCTGTGATCATCTTTTATGTAACTGTACATTATATTGAAATCACACGTTTCCAACCTGTAAATCTTCACTATCACTCTTTTTCCTTCCTTAGTTAAAGCAGAAAAAACATTGCTTTCCTTGCCTATGTTTATAGGGCTCTCTAACCCCTTGAAATGACCCTCTGTTATAAGCTTGAATAGTGTCCTGTTTGTGAATTCGTCAAAAACACCATGCATTGTTTTGAACTTTTCTTTTCCTTCCTTGAACTTTTCTTTTCTGGCTTTGGGCATATTGACTGGAGATTAATCCTAGTTTATAAATATAGCCCGAACATATTGTACTACTCTACAGTACTAATACAATAGAAAGATTTATATACTAGTTCTACTCAATAGTAGTGATAGAGAAACTATCACCTCTTTTCCCTGGCGATGTTCTTCGGAGTGTTGCTGGGGTTTTATAATCATCACAAAATTAAGTCTGGGTAATTCTTATATTGTACATATGTTGTTAGCCAGTTCTCAAATAAAATTAAATGATTATTAAACAGTAGTGATAAAGATAGAAGGAAACCACAAAAAATTTAAATCTGCTAATTCAGGTCATTCTTGTTTTATTTTAAGGGTGGTAGTATTAAAAAAGAGTTATTGAAAAGAGGTATGTTAATTGCCGGAGGATTAGCAGCTATAGTTGCCACTACATTATATACATCAAGCGATACACCTCCAAATCTTGAGCAAATGATAGCAACTCCAGAAACGCAGACAATCTATTACAATAATGAAACATTAGACTTAATTAAAACAAAGCCGGAGTTAATAGAATTATGGTATAACAGATACACTGAAGTGGATAATAAAACTTATGGTAATGGATATCTTTGCCTATCATTTACAATGGAATCAAGTTTGGAATGGAAACAATTTTCTGGTTATAATGGGTTATATCCTGTTGTAAGTTTATCTTATCCTTATCATACCTATAATGCTGTTTTTGTCAGTGGGGACTATAAAGACATAAATAATTGGGTATTTTTTGAGCCTCGACATGGAAGAAGAATAGAAATTGGAAGATCTCTCTACCACTTCCCCATAAACATAGATTTAATCTGGGAAGTTGTAATGGGAAATGATAATCGTATAATAGGAAACAACCCAGAATTAAGATTAGTATGGGACAAACAAAATGAGGATGGTGAATTACGTACACTAGGTAAGGGTGGTCGATTCTATAGAGTAGATGAATTAAATAATGCGGCATATTTAAGACCAGACACTCCAAAATAAATTTTGTCTGATGTTGAATACCACTAACTTTTTATACCTTTTAATTACTTCTTTTGTTCTATGAAATCTACTGCATTTGCTCCTGGCAATGTAAGCTGTATTTTTGTTATAAGGAAGGGTGTAAGTCCTGCAAGGTCTGGGTCATTGGGCATAGGTTTTACTGTAAATAAGGGTGTTTTTGCTACAATAACGAAAGCTCCAATAATAAAAAAATCCAATATTAAAAAATACAATGATATAAAAATAATTGATAAAACAATAAAAATCAATAAAAAAAATCAAACAAATATACTCTATTTCAACAACAAAAAAATCAATTTTCCAACTGTTAATTCTGTAATTAAAAAATTAACCAATGAAAGAGTTATTGTAAACATTAAATCAGAGCTTCCATTAGGCTGCGGTTTTGGCATTTCCGGAGCAGCAGCATTGGCTACAGCATACGCATTGAATAAACTATTAAACTTAAAGAAATCAAAAAAACAATTAGCATTAATTGCCCATGTTGCAGAAGTTCAGAACAAAACCGGTTTAGGAGATATTGTAAATCAGTACTATGGGGGTTTTTTAATAAAATATGAATCAAGCTATAAATTCAAGGCAAAAAAGCTTCCAATTAAAAATAAAAAAATCTATTATCAATATTTTAGCTCCATTGACACGAAAAAAATTATTTCCAATAAAAATAATAAAATCAATAATGCAGGGATCAAGGCACTAAATAAAATCAGGAAATCCAATAAAAACCTAGGCAATTTAATAAAACTATCAAAAGAATTTGCCATCGAAAGCAATTTATTAAAAAATAATAAAATTAAAAAAATAATAAATGATGTTGAAAAAAATCATGGAAACGCATCAATGATAATGCTGGGAAATGCTGTCTTCAGCGATAAATATTTTAAAGGCAGCAAAGAACTAATAATTAAAGACAAAGGTGCTTGTTTATGCTGAAAAAAGAAATGAGAGTCATTGGAATTGATGATTCTCCTTTTAAGAAATTCGGAAAAGGCAATGTTCTGGTTGTTGGGACTATTTTCCGCGGAGGTTCATATTTAGACGGTATTTTATCAACAAAAGTAAGCATAGACGGCAACAACGCAACAAAAAACATAGCAGAGATGATAAACAAATGCAAATTCAAGCTGCAATTGCAGTGTATTTTTTTGGATGGCATAGCAGTAGCTGGTTTCAATGTTATCGATATAAAGGCATTGAGCAAAAAAACCAAGCTGCCTGTTATGGTAATAATAAGAAGAAAACCCGATATTAAAAAAATAAAAAAAATATTGATAAAGCTCAATAAAAAAAACAAGATAAAATTGCTGGAAAAAGCTGGTTCTGTCATTCCAATTGGAAAAATTTACATACAATTAACTGGCTTAAGCATTGAAAAAGCAAAAGAAATTCTAAAGATTGTATGCACCAGAAGCTTAATACCTGAACCAATAAGAATAGCTCATTTAATCGCTTCTGGAATTACCTTTGGAGAGAGCAGGGGCAAAGCATAAAATTTATAAAATAAAGAATTTTTATTAAAGGATATGGGAAATAAAATAATATTATCTATATTAGTGCTTTCTTTATTGTTCATTAATGCATGTGCACAAACTACTCCGGAATCTCAACCAAGACCGCAGGAACCAGTAGGAGTTGATATACTTAGTGAAACTAGTAAAATAAAAGAAATTGAAGCTGAGGAAGAAGTTGAAGAGCCTGAAGAAGAAATAACTGAAGAAAAAGAAATTTCTCCAGAAGTCAAGGAACTTTTAGGTATTGCAGATAAAAAAGTCCAAAGTTTAAGATATAGTTACAAAGGGCCTGACACAGAACGTTCCTATTACCAATTTTTTGTGAAAGGAGATAATATCAAGTACATAATTAATCCAACTTACAAGGATCTTCGTCTTGAGGATGATGCTTACAACGCTATTTATCTGGATAAGGAGTCAAAAACAGCACAGGCATATTGTGACGACAGGACATGCCGCGTTAAAGGGAAAAAAGCAGACCTTAATTATGATGAAGTTTACATATGGACTCCTTTGGATTGGGTAGAGAATATAGAGTTTGCTGAAAAATTAGGTGAACAACTAATTGAAAGAAAAAATACATGGAAGCTTTCGACAAGAAACTTAGGGACAATCTGGGTGGATTCTTTCTTTGGAGTTGTAATGAAAGCAGAGTTTGCAGAAAATATATATCAATTTCAGAATATGGTCTTTAATGATTTAAAAGGTGAGGATGTGGTTCCAGGTTAAAATCAGATATTTCTTCCTGAAATTATTGCTTTTAGGATAACTTTTGGAGAGAGCAGGGGAAAGGCTTAAACTAATTTTTCTTCGGTTTTTTTCTTCACATCTTTATATATCTTCATAGCGCAGAAATCAGGGCCGCACATGCTGCAGAAATCATTATTCAAGCTTAAATCACTTCTTAGCTTTCTTGCTGTTTCCGGATCTAAGCTTAAGTTAAACTGTTTTTCCCAGTCAAAATCAAACCTTGCTTTGCTTAGTTCATTATCTCTGTCTTTTGAATTTGGAATGCCTTTTGCAATATCAGCTGCATGAGCTGCAATTTTGTATGTAATAATGCCTTCTTTTACCATCTCAGGTGTAGGTAATCCTAAATGTTCTGCTTTTGTAACATAGCATAAGTAATCTGCTCCATGCATGCCGGCAACTGCTGCTCCTATAGCTGATGTAATATGATCATATCCTGGAGCAATATCTGTAACTAACGGCCCTAAAACATAAAATGGGGCATTATGGCAGTATTTTTTCTGTAATTCAACATTCATCTTTATTTCATTCAATGGAATATGCCCAGGGCCTTCTATCATAACCTGGCAGTTTCTTTCCCTTGCTTTCAATGTTAGCTCTCCCAATGTTTTTAATTCTGAAAGCTGTGCTTTATCTGTTGCATCATGTAATGAACCAGGCCTTAAGCCATCTCCTAAAGAAAAAGCAACATCATATTTTTCAAAAATATCGCATATCTGGTCAAAGTGCGTGTATAATGGATTTTCCTTGTTGTTTGCTTTCATCCACCTTACCAAGATTGCTCCTCCTCTGCTTACAACACCTGTCAATCTTGTCTTAAGCAATGGCAATGTTTTTTGCAGAACACCTGCATGTATTGTCATAAAATCAATTCCTTGTTTTGCCTGCTGCTCAATTACTTTTAACCAGTCTTCTATTTTCAAATCTTCTATAGTTTGTTTTTCTTCCACAACCTGATACGCAGGTACAGTGCCAATTGGTATAGTTGACTCAGCAATTATTGCTTCCCTGATTTCATTTAGATTTCCGCCAGTGCTTAAATCCATTAAAGTGTCTGCGCCGTATTTCATGCAAAGCCTTGTTTTTTCCAGTTCTTCTTCAATGGATGCCCTTACTTTTGATGCTCCTATATTTGCATTTATTTTTGTCTTAACACCAGAACCTATTGCAATCGGCTTTAGGTTTTTATGATTAATATTAGCTGGAATAATTACAGAGCCTTCTGCTATTTTCTGCCTTAATATATTAACATCAATATTCTCAACAGCAGCAGCATACTCCATCTCCTTAGTTACTTTACCTTGTTTTGCATCAGAAAGCTGAGTCATAGAAAAACGGACATTTAGCTAATTTATAAATTTGTTGATTGCAGAAGTCAATCATCATAAGGTTCAGGGATGGAGTCTCTTATTGACAGTTCCGTCGCCAATTCGTCAATTTTCCAATTAGCACAAGCAACATTTGAGTAATCTTGACATTGATAAAAAAGTGTCCAATTATTTGGAGGATTACGATGGTGATTACCCTCGGGATCCTGCCCTGCACTAATTATAAGTTCTTCATCTAAAGAAATTTGAATGTACTTGTCACCTAATGGAAACTCTTGAGCCCGTATTTTTAAACCATTATCATTTGTTAATTCTTTCATCCCATTGGAGTCTTTACCATACTCCCTAGTAACATTCATTGCCTTAAGTAATGTTAATTCTATTGATTCCATAGTGTTTACTGGTAATTATTATGCCTTTTTAAAACTTTGTCTAAACAAAACCTTTATAATAACAAATTTATTCTGTTTTACTATGGATATTTTACAGCAGCCTAAGCAAATATACATTGGAAAACTAAACACTTCTGAAAGAGAAATAAGGGACTTAATTAAGGCATGGGCAGCAATATCAATAGCTTTTGCGATTGTGATGAGGGGTTTTGTAGGCTTAAGTTTTTACCAGGTTTTTATTGTAGCTGCTGTTACAGTAGGAACAGGGTTCTTGCTGCATGAATTAGGACATAAGATTGTTGCACAAAGATACGGCTGTTTTGCAGAATTCAGGTCATTTGACCAGATGCTGTTTTTGGCAGTTGCAATGTCCTTTTTTGGCTTTGTTTTTGCAGCTCCAGGAGCTGTCATGATATCTGGTCCAGTAGGAGTAAGAAGAAACGGAAAGATTTCAGCAGCAGGCCCGGCTGTAAATTTAATTTTAGCAGTAATATTTTTATGGTTCTTGTCAATGACTTCCGGAGGAATACTGACAATTATAGCATTCTACGGATTTTTCATAAATTCATGGCTGGCTTTATTCAATTTGCTGCCTTTCGGCAATTTTGACGGCAAAAAGATATTGAGATGGAACAAAACAGTCTATGGCGTTATGGTAGGAACTGCCTTAATCCTAATGTTTTTGCAAAATTATATAAGCGCATAAAAAAAAGAGAGTAAGATGGGAAAGTTCGACCTTAACAATCAAAAAGTACTGATTATTTCAATAATTCTTTTATTAGTTGCAGCCTTAAGCATAATTCTTTATATTAACGAACAGAATAAAAATCTAAATATAAAGCTTACAGAAATGAATAAAGAGCTGTCTGCAGATTTAAACCAATTAGGACAGAACCTGGGAGATGATATATCTTCCTTAAATGAGAATTTAACAGGCAAAATAGGCATTATAGATACTAATCTAAAAAATTTCAAAAGCAAAAATGAGCGGGAAATAAACGCACTAGTAACATTGATTGATGAGATAGAGGAAAAGAGCGAGATACAGCTTAGTGAGATAAAAGATGAGTTGAAAAGCATACAGGTGCAGAGCCAGGATTTTACCCTAATAATTGAGGATGTTCTGCAGTCTGTTGTCAGCGTTGGTACAAATAAAGGCCTGGGTTCTGGAGCAGTTATTGATGACCGCGGTTTTATAGTAACTAACTACCATGTTATTAATGGAGCAAATATAATCAGGGTTTTAACTTATGATAATAATGTTTATGATGCTGTTCTGATTGGATATGAAGACACTATAGATGTAGCTGTTTTGAAAATTGATGCTTCTTTGGACGCATTAAGATTTGGTGATTCTGATAGTGTTGATGTTGGCGAGAGGGTAATAGCTTTAGGCAATCCAGCCGGCCTGTCTTTTAGTGTTACAGAAGGTATTGTGTCTGCTGTCCACAGAAAAGGTCCTAATGATTTGGAAATTTATCTGCAGACAGATGTCCCAATAAATCCCGGAAACTCCGGCGGTCCTCTGGTCAATACAAATTCAAGGATTATCGGGATAAATAATTTCAAAATAGGCGGTTATGAAGGATTAGGATTTGCAATAGAATCAAATACTGTTGAACAGATTACTGATGATATAATTGGCCAATATTTAGAGCAGATTGCAGAATAAATGATAAATTCGAAAATTTCCGATAAATTTAAATGTAACTTAGTAAATAATTATTTGTAGAAATGGCAAAAAAAAGAGGAAAGAAAGTTAAGGCCGAGCCTAAAAAAAATATAGCGCCTAAAGTAGCTAATGCGGAAAGGGCAGTTGCAGGTAAAATAAGTAACTTGCAAAAAAAAGAGGTTAATGAAGTAGAAGACAAGGCATCTTTTTTCTCGAAGTTTTTGAAGAAGAAACCTAAAAGCGAGTATAGAAAAAAAGAAGAGCAGGATTTAAAAGGAGTACAATGGGGAGTAAGTGACCTGGCTGTAGAAAGAAGAATGGAAAAAACAACCAAAAGTACAACTCCTACATGGTTTTACATATCCTCTATTTTTGCTGTGTTTTTGTTTACTGCCTACATCTCAATTTATGCAGCCATACATTTTGAAAGCATAGAATATATGAACATGACAATCGTTTTTTTGTTTATAGCAATGGTTTCTTATTTCCTTATATCTATGATATTCTTCATTTCAGAGAAAAAGAAATGGCATGCAGCTGCTCCTATGCTGTTTTTTATTGGAATTGTTGCTATTATGGTTTATGCGTTCAAGGCAGTTGACACTTCTGATTTAGTCAGGTATTCCATTATTTATGCGATAATAGTTGCAGGCATCTCAACTTATGTTCTTGCAATAAAGAGATAGAAAGACTTTATTTTGTTTGTGGAGAATATCTTTGAACTAATGCATCAAGTCCTTGTTTAATAACTGGAACTGCACCAGGTATGTGGCCTATAATGTTTGCAGCCCTTTTTCCTATGCCGCTATAATACAATCTTGTAACTGCTCTTCCTAATGGATTCCGGTTTAAATTATTATCTCTAAAACCTCTTAATACCCGGACTTCCAGAGCGTTTGGGTCACCATAAACTGCAGTTGCAATAAAACAATCTTCTTGTACGTCTCCATAAACTGTTCTTAAGTTGCTCATAGGAACATAACTTCCGTTCTGAAGTTTGATTGACCCATCATTTAATTGGTCTTGTTCTTTTGCAGGAGCAAGAGGTTCATAAGAAAGGTTTGGGTAATGCCCCACCCCTTTACTCAATTTAGGAGAAATATTGACATAAGTACTTGTTCTTGTTTTAAGCTGATGTTTACCTAATCTATCTTGTTCCCCAAATGGCGCTATATCTATTTTACGGTCCATGGTTAATGGAATATGTAGATTATTTATAAAGTTTTTTGTTGTTGTTACTGAATAATTTACACATTAATATTTGCAATTAATAAACAAAAACCTTTAAAGTTCTTGATTAGTTCTTTAATTTCACTGGGGCTGTAGTGTAACTTGGCATCACCCGAGGTTCGGGGCCTCGTAATCGGAGACATTTTAGAATGCCGAAATTCAAATCTTCGCAGCCCCATCACACTAATGGAGATAATGATGGATATTGTCCTCTACGGAGAGTGGTTTGGTATAAAGGGCCTGTAGCCTCGCTAATCACGCTTGTTATCCCATCCGCTGTTACTCCACGATCAAGGCCCAGTCTTTTATTATTATCCAGTACCCTTGTTTTATGCTCCTGCAGTGCAGTGGCCATTCTTGCTGCAAGTATATCACCTTCATATTTGCCATTTGTTTCTTCAGGAACCCTGACAACCATCCCAAAACAGTTACTGGGAAAATTATGTTCCTGCTTTATAGCCATATAGGCTGGAAAAATATGTTCCATAAAGGTTCTTTCCCCATAATTCTTCTTTCCCTGATTTACTAATTCCAGTTCAGTCAAAGAGTCTAACCCTGTACTTTGCAAAATGCCTATCATTTGGGTCAGTTCCTGCGCAAGTCCACTCCTATACGGAAACAGTTCTCTATATTGAGGTATCTCATGCAGCTCCCTTCGCAATCTTAAGTACTCTTTAACTTTTAAGTGTTCTTTGCCTGCTTCAAGCCTTGATCTAGCATAACCCGGAACAAGGGATCTAAAACTTCTGCCGCTTAACCTTATTGAATCCTCAATTATCGGCCTTGCAATATCCCAGCTGACTGAATCAGGAGGTGTTTCACTAACAGGCATTTCATCGAATTCATTAACCAATTTTTCTATTTCAGCTAGTGAATAATCCACACCATTCGCTTTTCTGAATTTATCTGCAACAATATCAGTTATTATGGGATTTACTGTTAATTTTTCATTATGCTTGATAATCATACCCATTATAGCATTTTCCGGATCATAATCCAACCCATATTTTTTTGCTTCTTCAGCTACTTCCTTTGCTAATGCACTTTTTTTAACACCAAAAAAATAACAATGACACGTTGCTATTTGCTCTACCAATTGGCTTGGTTCCCGCCAGATTATATCCTCTGGCTCTTCGCCAACTACATCCACATAAAGCTGGTAAGAGACAAAACTGTTATGGGGATAGTCTCTATTTGGTGAAATTATTTGAGAAATAAAATGGCGAGTAACCTCTTTATGACCTTTATTTTTTAGCTCCTCAACAAGAGGTCCTAACCCATATTTTCCATTTTTGCGCCTAGCTAATTTAGCTTTAAACTTGTCATCTATCCTGACTCTTGCTTCTAATGTTTCTGCTTTGTTTGGCATGACCCCGGGTAGAGTTTATAGTTTTATAAATCTATCCTCTGAATGTTAAAAAAGAATTACATACCCATACCAGAAAATCTTTACTCAAGATTCTGATTCTCTAAACTCTAATTTTAGAACAACGCCAATTTCATTTATCGCTTCTTCCATATCATCTATTTTCTCTATTGCTTTACTATTGGTCTTATTTTTCCCGGTAATGCGTGCGCCTTTTTGTAAGGCAGACCAAATATACTTTAAATCATCCAGTATTCTTTTTAGCTCTCTTGCAACAGGGCCATTTTTTCCGTATTTTGCCAATAATCCTAGACAATTTGTTCCTACAGTGTTAATATTATTCTTTACAGTATTCCAAGGCCTATGATTTACCAATGAATCTTTTAAACTCATTATTGCGCTTCTTAAATGCAGAACCATAACAGAACCTAGAGTAGTTTAATATATAAAATTTATGTTTTAAAGAAAACTACATACCCATTCCGCCCATTACCTGTATTAGATATTTTTATAAACATTAAAATTCTTGCTATTTTTATGTTTAAAGTAATCGGGACAGACACATATCTAAAAGAGATTAATAAGTGGCCAAAACCAGATAGAGAAGCAGCTGAGAAAATTCCCAAGCAGCTTGCAGATAATCCACTTACTGGCGCTCCATTGAATTATCCTTTTCTACGAGAAAAAAGAATAAAAGAGAAGAGAGTTTATTACTTGGTTTATGAGGATTTAGAATTGGTGTTATTGGTTGCTGTGAGTGGCAAGAAAAATCAGCAAACAACAATTAACCATATACGAAAAAATCTGGATGAGTTTAGAAAAGTTGCAGAAGATATTTCTAAGCAAGTCTCTTAAATTGGCCTTTTTTTAGGTCTTCTAAGCTGCTGGAGAATTGGCTGATTAGATTAAAGTCAAGTTCTTCTAGTTTCTTTAATTTTTCATACTCTTTTTTTGGTATAGTAACTGTTTCCATTGTAGCAGTATATTAGATATACGCATATATAAAACTTATGTTTTAAACTTACTACATCCCCATTCCTGGAGGCATTAGAAATTCGCAGCCCCATTTAATATTCTTTCTTTAGAGTAGTAATAAACAGTAGGATTTTTAAATAGCTGCTTCTTACTTGAGCATAAAAATGGCATCTAGTGTACCTTATGATTCAATGCAACAGAAGATTGAAAGAGTAACTTCAGACTATTTAGCACAAGCAGATACTCAGAGAATTAATGTATCAAAACCCTCAATGTCATATAAAAAAGGTAAAATCACAATCGACTTTAAAGTTGATGAATTCTCAAGGGGCAATGTATTAGATGTAATTGATATTTTGAAAGAGTACTATGGGGACACATTTGAATTTAATTCTAGCATGTTTATGGGTAGTTATAATCTGGTTGCTGAACTGAAAAGAGGTCTGTTCGAAAAATCCAAGGAAGAGCATAAAATGAAAGTTTCTTTTGGACTGGATAATATTCAATATAACACTACCTCAGATTATAGTATTTTAAAGACAAATATCATAACTTTTGAAAAAAAAACTGATTTAGCGCAAGAAGAAATAAACTGCTTTTTGGAAGTATGGAAAAAATATGCGCTAAAACCAAAGGTTGAAGAAGCAGTAGCTGTAGAAAACATACAGGAAAATTTAAGTGAATTAGGGGCATTGGTCTATGAAGCAAACCAGGAATTTGCATGGGATAGCATAGCAGGTTATGAAAAAACAAAGCAGGAAATTAAAGATACAATCATTCTGCCATTCGAACATCCGGAAATTTATAAAAATATTGGGGAATTAACAAGAACTCATTTTGTTACTAATGTTCCAAGAGCTGTTCTATTTGAAGGGCCTCCTGGAACAGGAAAAACAACTATGGCAAGAATAATTGCAAATGAAAGCAATGCCCAACTAGTATATGTTCCTATTGAGTCTATCATGAGCATGTGGTATGGACAATCTGAAAAAAAATTAGCCAGCATCTTTGATTATTGCAGCGGATTAGAAAAAAGCATATTATTTTTGGATGAAATTGACTCCCTTGCAGGCTCCAGGGATGATGATATGCATGAAGCTACAAGAAGGATTCTTTCAGTTTTATTGAGGAAGATGCAGGGTTTTGTTTCAGTAGATAATGTCTTGACAATAGGCGCAACAAACAGAGCCGAGGATTTAGATGAGGCTTTAACAAGCAGATTTAACAGAATAATAAATTTTCCCTTGCCAGACCAAACAGAAAGGGAAGCAATATTTAGTTATTATGCTAAACATTTAGAAGCCGAAAATCTGAAGAAATTAGCTGGGGAGACAGAAAGTAAATCAGGAAGAGACATAGAAGATATTTGCAGTGATGCTGAGAGAATGTGGGCAAGTAAACTTATTAATGATAAAGCTAAAGTTTCTCCACCGCCAGTTGAAACTTATCTGGAAGTAGTTGATCTATAAGTCTAATAATCAATAAAAAGAAAATAACTACATACCCATTCCGCCCATTCCAGGCGGCATTCCACCAGGAGGCATTGCAGGTTCTTTTGAGCCGGATGATTGAATTACATCATCTATCCTTAGAACCATAACAGCAACTTCTGCTGCGCTTGAAACAGCCTGAGTCTTGATTTTTAAAGGCTCAATAACACCTTTTCTCCAGGCATCCATTACTTTTCCTGTAAAGACATCAATTCCAGCCCACTTTTGTTTTTTGCTATGAGCTGCTTTTAAGTCTGTCATTGTGTCAATTGGATCCAAGCCAGCGTTTTCAATCAATGTTTTTGGAATTATTTCCATTGAATTTGCAAAAGCTTCTACAGCTAGCTGTTCTCTGCCTGATAATGAGTTTGCATATCTTCTTAATTGTGCTGCAAGTTCTATTTCAGGTGCTCCTGCTCCTGCTACAACTAAACCTGTTTTTAATGCAGCTGCAACATCTCCTACTGCATCAGTTACTGCTCTTTCTATCTCATTTGTAACATGCTCTGTTCCGCCTCTGATTAATAGAGTAACAGCTTTTGGGTTCTTGCAGTCCATGATATAGGTAAATTCATCATCTCCTACTTTCTTTTCTTCAACAGTTCCTGCATTTCCTAAGTCACTTTCTGTTAAGTCTTTCAGATTGTTTACTATTTTTGCTCCTGTTGCTTTTGCTATTTTCTTCATATCGCTTTCTGAAACTCTTCTAACTGCATAAACCCCTTTCTTGGCTAAGAAATGAATAGCAACATCATCAACACCTTTCTGGCATAGAACAACATTAGCTCCTGTTGCTGTTATCTGCTCTACCATTTTCCTAAGCATGTTCTCTTCCTGGTCTAAGAAGCCCTGCATCTGGTCTGGTGTTTTTATTTCTATTTTTGCATCAATTTCAGTTTTCTTTATTTCAATTTCCCTGTCAATTAATGCTATTTTTGCATCTTTAATTACTCTTGGCATAGTTGAACTTAATCTTTCCTTGTCCATTACTATTCCTTTGATTAGTTCAGAATCTTCTACAGAACCTCCTGTTCTCTTTTCAATTTTAATATTGTCTTTGTCAATATGATTGTCTTCCTGTACTAGCTTTACTGCTTCTACTGCTAAGCTTGCCAGAGTGTCTTTTGAGTATTCTGCTCCTTTTCCTGTCATTGCTGTTTGAGCTATTTGTTTTAGAATATTGTCACTAGTTGCTTTTTCTGCTATTTGATTAAGTATATCTTGTGCTTTTGATTCTGCTAATCTGTAGCCTCTTGAAATAACAGCTGGATGTACGTCTTTGTCTAGCAAATCTTCTGCGTTTTTTAATAGTTCACCTGCCAATACAACTGCTGTAGTTGTTCCATCTCCTATCTCATCTTCCTGTGTTTTTGCTACCTCTACTATCATCTTAGCACTTGGATGCTCTATATTCATCTCATTTAGAATTGTAACTCCGTCATTTGTTACTGTAACGTCTCCTAAACTGTCTACAATCATCTTATCCATACCCTTTGGACCTAAAGTTGTTCTTACAGTTTCTGCAACTGCCTTAGCTGCCATTATATTGTTTCTCTGAGCTTCTCTTCCTAAAGTCCTTTGTGAACCTTCTGGTAGAATAAATATTGGCTGTACTGCTTGATTATTTGTCATTTTTTAGTTTCCTCCGTATATGGTTTTTGTTTAAAATAACCCCAAATTAGAAGAAAAGTAAGTAAGCAGTTCTATATAAATATATCGTTTTTTAATTATTAATCCCCCTAATTTTAGGCTCGCCCAATACGGCTCGCAATATTTGGTATATACAACACTAAGAACACGTTGGCAATGGTTCGTGAACAGAAGACCACTGGACATTCACGCGTGAGGTTTATATATGAATTCTACGTATAAATAAAGAATAAAGTGGCCAAGAATGGCCAAAGCAACTGAACTTAAAATCAATTGACACTACCCGTAATGATCATTAAATGAAACAACTATATAAATTTTACTATCGGTAAAGCTGGGGTGGCTGAGTCTGGCTTAAAGCGCTGGACTTAAGATCCAGTTGACACTACCCGTGTCACGCGGGTTCAAATGTCATCACGGGAAGTCCCGTCCCCGGCGCCGTAAACCTCGTTTGAAATAAAACGCGAATAGCAAAAAGGGGTAGGTATAATTGAGATTAAAAGAGATAGCTATAGAGCAAAGACCAAGAGAAAGACTAAAAACTAAAGGAATAGACAGTTTAAATGATTCTGAGTTATTGGCCTTAATATTGGAAAAGGGCACTAATGGAGAGAATGTTATTGATCTAGGGCATAGGTTGATTAGTACTTTTAGTCTGGATAGCTTGAATTCTTTGTCTTTATCTGAACTAATGAAGATAAAAGGCATTGGTTTAGCAAAAGCTGCTAAATTAATTGCTGCATTTGAATTAAGCAAACGCGTCAATTCCGGTAAAATATGCGAGAAAGTTGTCAATAATGCTTCTGACATTGCTAATTATTATATGGAGAAGCTTAAGGATAAGAAGAAAGAGTATTTCTATGCTTTGTTGTTGGATTCCAAGGTAAGTTGAGAAAGGTTTAAATAAAATTCTTCAATTGTAAGGAGTATGAAAGCAAAAACCTACATAAATAAAGAAGGTTATAGGGCATTTTCAGATTCTGGTAAACTAGTGCATCGTTGGGTTGCTGGAAAAAAGTATGGAAAAAAAGAAATTGAAGGAAAAGAAGTGCATCATATAGACTGTAACAAATTGAACAATGAAAAACCAAATCTTATTCTATTAAATAAAGAGGATCATTATAACTTATCGCAATATGAGAATAGAAATAAATTTATTACTACCATAATAATCTACTTAGCTATTTTTTATCTCATTACTATTTGGATGTTAATGTATTCAAATTTTCTAAATGGAGATATTCCTCTTGCTTTAGCTAGAATGTCAGTATATGCAATATTGATTGTTGCTTTGGAACTTAAATATGGATTTATAAAAAAATGGATTAGGAATCCAAAAGGAAAATAGACTTATCTTTTTATTCTAGGTATAAATTACTACTACCCCTCATTTAAAATGCTGTGTGTTATATGCCCATTTCTTACTGCCCTACTGTCGCATTTCTCAGATGATAATTTTTACCCCATACAAAGCTCATAATAATTTTCTTCGAGAAATAAAGGTTTGACTTTAATTAGACAAAGAGGCACTACGAATTATAATTAATAATTGAATCTGGGCTAAAACGAAAGCTTTTTATATGATAATCTATTAATAGGCTATTAGTAGCTAAAAAAAGCTCTTAGTATGATAAAATGGCTGGTAACGATTTAAAATTAAAAAATGCAAAATTAATTTTGCAGGAAGTTTCCGTAAAAAGATTACTTGTAAGAAAAGTCTCAAAGAATAATTCTACCTCTGGAAAAATTACTGTACCAAAGGATTTAGTGGATAAGGAAATATATATTGTGATTCCAAAATGAAGTATCAAGAAGAAAAATTCCAAAAACTGAAATTCATGGAAGAGAAGAATGTAGAGTTAAACAGTGTTTGGTATTTCGGAACCAGAGAACAAGGGTTTGGTTCTCACATGTTTCACGGAAACTGTATCCCTCAAGTTGTAAAGCAATGTGTTCTAAGGTATTCGGAAGAAGGAGATGTGGTTTTAGATAGTATGTCTGGTTCTGGAACTACTTTAGATGTTTGTAAATCATTAAAGAGAAAATGTCTAGCTTTTGACATTAACCCAACTAGAAAAGATATTAAGAAAACGGATTCTGCTAGATTGTCAATAGCTAATAATCGCGTGTCTCTTGTTTTTGTACATCTACCATATTGGAATATGGTAAGATACTCTCAGGAGAAAGAAGACCTAAGTAGACAAACAACAATAGACTGCTTCTACGCAAAACTTCATCAAATATTTGTTGAACTAAAAAGAGTCTTAAAACCAAATGGCCATATTTGTGTTCTTGTAGGAGATAAAATTAAAGATGGTAAAAACATTCCTATATGCTTCGAAACTTACAATATTATGAAAAATTATTTTACGTACAAGGATTATGCTGTGAAAATGACAACACATTCTAAAAGCGATATAAACAAAGGTAGAGTAGTTTTGGCAGAACTAGCTTGGAATAATTTATTAAAACCTACACATGATATTTTGTTAGTTTTTCAAAAGAGTTAATTCTCATCATCAGTTTCGAAGGCTTTTAGATAATCCTCTACAGATTCTACAGGTATGTCATGAATTGCTGCATGCAAAAATTCCAAAATCTTCTCTGGAGTAGATTGAATACTCACTATATTTTCATTATTTATAGAAATCAAATGGCCACAAATACTCTGCATATGTCTTACCATATCAATCAATTCGTTAGCAGAATAATTATCATTTAGAACAGGATTTGCTTTTCTAATGGCATATATGCTGGGAACTTCATTATCCTCTATTGATAATTTTGCAGTAGTCTCCACTAATTCCTTGACTGGTTTTTTCCTTACTTTTCTTTTTTTAATATCTTCAATCCACTTAGATGTTTCAATAACAGTATGACAGTCCTTAAGAAAATCTTTAATATCTGCTAGATTCACTTCTCTCGGTCCAGCTAACAGCACCAAAGTTCGCAAATCAGCAGCTCTTATGAGAGTTACATTAATACTCTTCGCCATTTTAGAAATAGAAGAGTCTTCCTCCATAGCCCCTTCAAAATCTACAGCAACAACCACACAATATTTAGCTTTATAATCACGTCTATGTTTGTCCACTGTTGCAATATTAGCAGTATTTGCTTTTATTTTATCTTTACTAGTGCTTTTGGCATCGTATGTTAAAGAATAATCTTGTCTAGCACCATCAGCATCTCTCAAATAAGCTCTTGCTTCACC
>SDBV01003864.1_pt1 | contig 21789 bp, 38 predicted proteins | sample 2277081 | NCBI WGS metagenome assembly SDBV01 (sample SAMN10402039, study PRJNA504765) | marine sediment metagenome | isolation source: marine sediment core GS10_PC15, 223 cmbsf | place: Arctic Ocean: Southern Knipovich Ridge | collected 2010 | reverse complement strand
AATTTATAACAAAGCAGTTACAAATAAAACAGGAAAAGGTAAATTGTTTTATTGTCCTTATCACATTGGAGCTTCTATTATGTATAATACTTTTGATGATAGAGAAGAAATAGAAGTTGATACAATTAAACTCGATGATTTTTTTGAAGATACAGGTAAAGACATAAGTTTTATTAAAATTGATGCTGATGGAAGTGAATATTTTATATTGAAGGGGGGGGAAGAAACTTTGAAGAAAACAAAGAATATGATTATAGAGTTTGTGCCAGAAAATATAAAATCACAAGGAGCAACTCCTAAAGAATTTTTAGATCTAATTAAATCATATGGGTTTAAGATTTATTCTATAAATGATAGTAAGGAAAAAATAGAATCTGGAGATTTAGATTATTTGTTAAATAGATTTCAAAGTGGCGATGATGATATGAAAGGGTTAGCAGAATATATAAATCTTTTATGTGTAAAAGAGGAGAAAGATGGAAAAAGAATTTAATTTGAGTGATAAGAGAAAAGAATTGAGAAAAGAGATAGTCAAAGTATTTGCTGAGTATAAGTTTTCACATAAACATACAACAGAAGGAGCAACAGATATTATTCTTAATCTTATTAAAGAGCAAGATGAAGAAGCTGTTAGGAGATTGAAGGAAGAAATGGGAGCAAATAATAAAATTAATGATACACAAGGAAATATTAATGATGGTATTATTAATAAAATCTTTGGAGAACCAAAAAAGAATGATACCCAATAACTTAATACTTTGTCTAGACTGCGAAGTCTTTATAGAATTAGATAATGAAAACCCCAGATGGAGAAGAGAATATCAAACAGCCAGAAGAAATAATTTTTTATTAAATCATAAAGACCATAATTTAAAATATGAAAATAATGGTTATCAGGAGGTAATAGAAGATGGAAGGATATGAATGGATATTAACTTTTTTAGGATTATGTTTTGTTATAGCTTCATTAATTGGAGAAGTTATAATTGAAAATTCTAATCACAATATAACTTTCCTTTATTTTGCTATTGGTGTTTTAATGATTATTATTTCATTTATATTAACTAATGAAAAAAACACAAGAGAAAAGGTTAATCACACAAAAAGAGAAATAGATGAAATTGATATTGTATTAAATATAATAAAAATTGGTATAATTTCAGTTACAATAACTATAATAATGAGGGCAATTATTTTTATAAAATGAAACCACAAAGAATAGTTGAGGATTTGGGATTAGCCCAAAGACTTAAAGAAGTTGAAAGAGAATTTGAAATAAAAGAATGTGAATATAGAAATACAAATATAAGCCAGACACAAGTTGAAAGGTTCTATAAAAAATGGAAAGGTAAATTATATTATAAGGAGGAAGGGAGATAAAATGGACGGAATAGATTGGTTGCTTGTTGTATGGTTTTTTGCAGTTTTAATGTTTTTTATACTTGTTGGTACAGGTATTATTAATATTAACCCCCAAGAAATCCAACAAGAGCCAAAGCATTATAATATTCGTTGGACAGATGAACCAGGAATAACTTTTAGAATGATGACAGAAGAAGAATCTAAAAGATGGAGATTGGAGTTGTTATATGCTCCAGTAACTTATTGGTTTTTTGAGGAGGAAGGGAGATGAAATTAAAACCCTTACAAGAAGGATTGAGGATTGGAATTAAATCTAATGGAATAAAATATTCTGTTAGAGATGATAGAAATAGATTTTTTTATCCTAATGAATGGTTGGATTTTTATAATTCCATTAAACCAGAAAAAAGATATATTTTTGAAACACTTATTCAAACAGGAGGAAGAATTGAAGAAATATTAAATTTAAAGCCAAGAGATTTTGATTGGGATAGAAAAAATCTAACTTTAAGAGTTACTAAAATCAAAGCAAGAAAAGGAGAGAGCATAGGAAAAGCAAGAACGATAAATGTTAGTTCTCAATATATGAGGAAAATTAAATCTTATATATCCAAAAATAAAATTAAAGATAATGACTTTTTATTTTTAGTAACTAAACAATCTGTGTGGCAAATGATGAGAAGAAAATTAAAAGGAGTTGTAAAGGATGATTGGAATTTTGGATTACATAATATCAGAAAAACTCATGGTAATTGGTTAAAAGCCCTGGATATTCCTGCAGAAGAGATTTGTTTGAGATTAGGACATGATTATAATACTTATCTAAAACATTATGGTTCTCCAAATATTTTTGATAGAAAAGACAAATTATTAATGATTAAAATCTTAGGAGATGTTTATGGTTTTAAATGATACAGTAATATGGAAAGACTTAGATCTTGAATTAATCACTAGAATAAGAGATTTAGATATTAATCACTATTTTAAGTTTATGTTACAAAACATGACTGCAAATTATTTATATTCTGTCCGTAAAGTTTATGAAGATGCTCTTAAAGATAAACAAAAACAAAACATTGATAAAGGGGTGAACCCCTAAAATGTTAAACTTTTATTATAAAGATAAACATTATGGGGAGTAAAAATGAAAAAGAATAAAGAATTAATAATATTATCTTATGTATGTGGATTAATAACAGTTTTAACTTTTATGACTTTTATTGCTTTTATAGAAAGTTTATTCTATGCAGATTATGTTGTTGCAAGTTTTTTGTTTTTGGTTGGAACATTTTTTAGTTTAGGAATTTATAAAAATTTAAAATATATTCAATGGGAGATGAAAAAATAAAAATGGATAATACTTATGCTTATTTTTTAGGATTTATTACTTTAGCTTTTGCTCTTTTTTTAGGTTATCATTGGTCGCCAGATTATATGGAGTTTTGTAGTAATGGAAATAGTTTTCTTTTCATTGCTGGAACTGGTTTAGTGGCTATAATTTGTTTTAAAATAATTGATATATATTATAAAAATAAAACTAAGGAGAATTTGAAATAGATAAAAATGAAAAAAATAGAAATAATATTTTTCGCAATCTGTCTAATTGCAATTGGATGGATAGGAAATGAAGTGTATAGAGAGTATTCTAATCACAGAGATTTTAATGGACTTTTTATCCAAGATAAAACCTATCAACAATCTAAAGATATTGCAGATAGAAAAGACAAACTTGGAGATTGGGTTTGTGTAAATACAAAAGGAATGAACTTTAAAGATATTGTTGAAACTTGTCAGCATGAAGCAGGACATGAAGTCTTTGCAACTGTTATTGAAAAATATCCAGAGAAAATAAATAAGGTTATGGAAATTATAGGAAAATGACAGAAAAAGAATTTAATCCAATAATAAGAACTAAGAAGTTTAAATCTAATGAAGTTAATAAAGAGGGCATACCTTATCCTGATTATGATATAAAACCAAAACAAGAAAAAGAATATTATAAGATAGATGTTTTATGTGAAAATTGTTCTAATATTATTTGGTTTTTTATTCCAAAAGGATTAACTACTGAAGAATATTTTAAAGAAAATAAATTATGTTCTAATTGTGGATGTGAACATGAGAGAGATAAATAAAATGGAAAATAAAAAACTAATAACCTTTGTATCAATCCTTTTAATCCTAGCAATAGCTTACATAGCTTATGATTTTGGAAAAGAATATCTCCAACAAGAAAGAGAAAATTATTATAATCTAGGAAGGGAAGTTGGAATCCTAGAATGGAGTGAAGAAGTTAGAACCACAATAATCAAAGAAGGAAATATTCCTTATTGGGTTTTTAATAATAATACCAAAGAAGTTTTCAAAGAAACAGAATCTTTAATAAATTTATGTGGGAGTTCAAAATGAAAGATGAAAGTTATTTTATGATTTGTTTCTACTTAGTAGGAATAATGACAGGAATAAAGATAGTAGAGATTATATCATATTTTAAATAAACAATAACTTTAAATAGTTAAATAGTTATATCCTTCACATGAAGACGGTGACTATTAATGTTAGTGAGGATGTAAAAAGAGATTTTGAAACAAGTCGCTTTGAATATAAGACTAAAAACAAAATTGAAGTTTCTCAATCACAATTTTTAAAATTATTATTATTTTATTGTTATAAAAACGATGACGAGAAAGAGGAGGAAGAAGAATGTCATTCGTAGATAAAGCAAAAGAATTTTTACCTGGAATAGGAACTGTTAATCTCATAGCAACTTGGATGACTTATGCTGTGATTTTTATCGTCGTATCTTTGGCTGCAGCAGGGTTAGCTTGGTGGTGGGCTAATAATAGAAAATATTATAATAAAATTATAAAATTTGAAAAAGTAGGGAATACATTTCAAGATGTAGGAGTAGATTGGGCAAAGATTGTTAGAATAGGACATACAGGAGATACTGTTCATTATTGGAGAAAAGGAAAACTCTTTAGACCCACTCCACAAATCCAAACAGGAGCTAGAAAGTTCTGGTATTTTTTAAGAGAAGATGGGGAATGGATTAATTTTGGGATAGGAGATTTAGATAGGATAGCAAGGGAACTTGGATGTGTAATGGTTATCACAGATATTCGTCATGCAAAAGAAGCACTAAGAAAAAACCTTAAAGAAACATACGACAAGCCAGGTTTCCTAGAAAGGTTTGGAGCTCATATTGCATTACTAAGTTTAATGTTTATGTTTGCTATTGCTGTCTGGTTTGCATTTTATCAAATGACAGATGTATTAAATTCAATGAGTACATTAACAGATAAGGTTGGACAATTTATGGAAACAGCCAATGGTATCTTGATTAAGATTGATAATGTTCAAGGTGGTGGTTCTGGTTCAGGATTAGTTCCTGCAATGATTGGGCTTGGTTTATGGAGGAGAAGATGATAAATAAAATAAAAATTTATTCAGCATTTATGGGATTGTTTTTATTAATAGGATTATGGGGATCTATTTTTGAAATGAGAACCTATCAATTAATTTCATTGTTGATTGTAGGAATATTATATAATCTTGTTTATTGGTCAATTCCTTTTGAGGTGGAAGATGGTAGAAACTAACACTTTTTATATGGTGATAGGAATTGTAGCAACTATTGGTTTAATAGTAGGAACAGCAATAGGAATAATTTTATCAAGGAGAAAACATAAAAAACTTGAAGCTGAACTTTTAGATTATCATAATGATAAGGGTCAAAGTATGAAAGATATAATTGCTGAAGATACTGAAAAATATAATGAAGCAATGAATTTAAGAAAAGAACAAGAAGCACAATCAATAATTAAACAATTTAAGGAGGAAGAAAGGAAAGATGGTACAATCCACAGAAGCCAAGAAGGACTTGGAAACGGAAACACCAATGGAGAACCTACCAGAGATAGAACCGAAACAGGAACTAACGACGGAACAACTCCAGGAACAAGTGAAACTGTTGAGCCAAGAACTGACAATACAGGATTACAAGAACCAGTTGAGCCAGGACAAGGAGTTCAGGTATCAGATGATATTAACTCTGGAGAAGCTGAACCAGATGACGACATCAATTGGGCTTAGTCTTGAAAAGATTAATACTAACATTGTTAATCTTGGTAAGGTAACTTTAAAGAAAGGAAAGTAATTCAAATGAATAGAGAATCATATGATAAACTTTTAGTATGTCTTATTGTTATTTTAATATTAGTTCTAATTATAGCAACGACAATCTTTATTAAAAAGGAATCTGATTGTGTTCTTAGTCCTTTTGTTTATGGGGCAGAGCAGATGAAGAAAGCTAATGGGGGTGTAGAGTTTAGTTGTACTTGTTCTTTTAATAAACCTGGTAGTCCTACCATGGCTTTTAATTCTACAAACTTATGGAACATTGATCTAAAAAATATTAGTTTTGTTATAGGTAATGAGTAGTAAAAATTATTTTGTCACTTATAAGAGGTATATTATGTTTCGCGAAATTCCTTACATTTACAAATCAAACTTCTACTAAAGGGGACTTTTCCTTGAGTTCTTGGTTGTAAATTGATAAAGTTTGTCTTGATATATTAAGAATATTAGATAAGTCATTCATTTTTAATTCAGGAACTTTCTTTTTTAGATTAAAGTAAATTGGTTGAGTTATTTTTTTAATAACAACAGGACTTATCTTTTTATCTCCATGTATCATTGAAGCTTTCATAATCTTATCCTTTAATTTTAGATATTCACCACCGAAAGGTTCAAAGTCTACAAACCTTCCTCTCCAATTTGGTTTTGGTTTAGCCATTGAACCATGTTTCTTCTTTCCTTCCTCATAAAGTATTCTTTTCTTCTTGGGATTATAGTATGCAAACCTTCCTCGTTCAAAGTTCTTGGAAGGATAAACATATAATAAGAATCTACTTCTAAAGATTGCAACATATTTATTAAGGGAAAAGTAATCTGGACAACAGATATAAATATTTAATCTTTTACTTCTAACAACATCTAATGCTTTTGTTAATTGTTTTTGTTCTTTAGAAGCTGAATCTCTTGAACCAAAGTTTAAAGATCCTTCATCAACTATTAAATCTGTTCCTTCTTTAGCATTTATTATTTTATCTAAGACATCTTCTCCTGGAAGACAGAATGATTTCTTTAATGTTATTTGTCCTTTGCTTGTAATCCAAGCACAAGTTTGAGCAAGAGTAGACTTTCCAGAACCAGGAGCTCCAACAATAGGGATAACATTATCCCATTTTCTTTTTTGAAGTATCTTCATGTTCTGTAATTTTTGATATAAATTCTTATCAACATAAATACTTTCTTTATCTTTTGAACCAGATTCTAAAGTTTCCCATTCTCCATCTACTAATTTTATTTTAACCATTAAAACATTCCCTCATCATCATCAATACTAGGACTACTTAATCCATGTTTAGCTAAATATATTCTTATACATCTTTGATACTGTAATAATTTCTCTGAATATAAATTCCAGTTCTCTTCGTTAAAATGTAATGTTGTTCTTAAGTGTTTTGGTTTTCTTTCATCTATCATATATTCAATTATTGGTTTTTCTTTTTCAAATTGATTAAGTATCTTTCTTTTCTTTTCAATATTTTCTTTCTCTTTTGGTTTTAGTCTATCCCAAGCTTCTGATACTTGTGAATTTAAACTTGTGAATTTTAATTTGTAATTATAATCTCCTGTTATTATAGATATACCTAATAAGTTTGAATCACACAATGCTATTATCTGTGTTAGTTTATCAATTCTAATAACTTGAAGAAGTCCATCATTATATTTTGCTCCCTTACTCGCATCAAATCCGTAATCATCATCTTCCATTTTATTTTAAATAGTTATCTAACTATTTAAATTTAACGAAAACAAAAATTTTAAATACTATACTCACTTATTTAATTTTGTATACAATGTATACAATGGGAGAAATAGAAATGAAATTAATATTATTAAGTTTGATTTGTTTATTATTAGTTGGGGGAGGTGTTTATTTATTTTCTAGTGGAGAAGTAGAAGAGGAACAAGATTATATTTCTTATGGAGATAATGTTAGAGTTTCAAAATCAATAGCAGAAGGTTATGAAGATTCTGATTATATTCCTCGTTCTGTTTCAATAAATAAAAAACTAAAAGATGGTTAGTGTTCAAGAAATGCAGAGGTTAGCAGAAGAACAGAGAGAAGCATTATCAAAAGATTTAGTTGAAGTTGCTCCAGGAGTTAGAGTAGATCCAAGTTTTATTATTAAAGAAGGAGAAGTAGCAAGAAGTAAAAGTATTGCTAGGGCAAGGGGAGGAGAGTTTTTTCTACCAGAAGCTATTGCAGCAAGAGAAGCTGCAGCAAGAGCAGAAGCAGAAGCACAAGCAAGATTAGAACAACAAAGACAAGATGAAATAGACAGACAAAAACAAGCAATAATAAATCAGCAAAGATTAGAACAACAAAGAGAAGCTTCAAAACAATTAGCAATTAATATTAGACAAGCACAAAACCAACAAGAAAGAACACAAGCAGAATTACAATTTAATGAAACCATTCAATTAATAGATGCACAAGCAAGACAACAAAGAGAAGAAGCAGGAATTAGTAGACCAACACCACAACAAAGAGAAAAAGATATTATCCTTCTTGAAAAAAAAGAAGTAGAAACAAAAGAATTATTAAAAGCTCCACCATCAGAAATACCAGAGAAAGCTCCTATTGATTTTGTTGATAGATTTCTTACAGGAATAGGAGATATAGCTACTGAACTTAGAAGAAGATTTACACCAAAGACAAGAGTTCAATTTTTAGGAGTTCCAGGTTTTGGTACTTCAATTGATTTGGATTTTTCTACACTTGCAGATTTAGAGATAGTACAAAAAGGGAAGGGGAAAGCATTACAAGTCTTTGAAGATATTCCTTCTGGGGGAGATTTAAATATTCCTCTTATTGGTTTTCCATCTGGATTTGGAATTCCTTCAATAGGAGTTGATGTTAAAGAATTTGTTCCAGCAAAAGAAGAGATAAAACAAAAGCAAGAACAATTATTACTTGAAGATTTTCAATCAAGGATTGATGCCATACCTGAAATCAGAGAAACTATTGAACCAGAATTCCAAGCAGAGATTCAAGCAGAATTTAACAAGCAATTTGAAGGAAAGATTAATAGAGGAGAAATAACATTTGAGGATGCTAGTAAACAATTTTCTGAATCAAAGAAGTTTAAAGATATTCAAAAAAGATTTACTATAGTAGTTGAAGAAAAAGTTATAGAGAACCAACCCTTTGTTGATAAACAATCTATAAGAACAGGTTCAAAATTATTTGGTTTAACTTTATTAGGATTAGTTCCAACAACTAGAAAGGAAGGAATAGTTACTGGTGGTGTTGCTGCTGGAACAATTGGTGCTTTTACTTTATTACCTGGATTATTTCCTGCATTTATATTAAAAGAGATTACAGAAATTGTAGACCCAACAACAGACCCTATTGAAAGAGTTATTTCAGGAATAGAGGTTGGAGGGATATTAGCATTTGAAGGAGTAAGAGCAGGAGTTGCAAGAGTGAGAAGACCAAAGGTAACCTTTGATTTATTAGAACCACCAGCATCATCATTAAAAGTAGAAGATACAGCAACACAAACTCTCCCATTTGGAAGAAAAATTCTTAGAGATTTAAAAGGAGATATAATTGATTTACAATTCTTTAAAGCATTTAAAGAACAAGAGATAAAAGCATTTGGTAGAAAGACAACCGTTTCAACTCCTTTAAGAGAAGTTTTAGGAATCAAACCTATCTTTGAAGGAAGTCCAACAGATACAATTGGTAGAGCAAAAGCACTTAATAAATTAAAGAGTGCAGGGTTTTCTGATTCAGCAGCTAAACAAATCTTAAGACAAATAAGACCAAAGGATATAACTGCTCAAACTGTTGCAGATATTACTGTATTATTTGAATCAGGTAAAGCACCATTAATAGATATAGATGCTGTAAGAATACAAGAATTTAGAAAGAGGAAAACAAAATCAGATGTTGAAACATTAGGGGGGAGAGGAAGAGTAGAGTTCATTAAATCTATTGGAGAAGAATTAGGTATATCTAAAAAAGGAGTAACTGAAACTGTATTTGAAACAAGTATTAGAGAAGGAATATTAACTTCAGACCAAGCTGTTGGGAGTTTAATAAGGAAGAGAGGAAAAGTTAGGAGGATTACAGAACAACAAAGCTTTACAGAAGTTGGTGTGAAATTAACTCCAACACCAGAAGGACTGATTGTTGAAAGTTTAGGGGAGAAGTTTCTTATTCCTAAAACTAAAGACATTCCAATTGTATTAAGAGAAGGTCAAGAAAGTTCAATCTTTTTTGAGATAGTTGGACAAAGAGCTTTATTAAAAGATAGAATCCCATTCAAGAAAAACATAGAAGGAATTGATGATATTATTATTGCTACAGCTTTCAAGAATGTTCCAGCTAAGTTTGAACAAATTGAAGGTGTGTTTGATATTCCAAGAGTTTTAAGAGCAGAAATTGGAGGATTTAAAAAAGTTCCAAAAGCTAAAAGACCAAAAAGAATTAAGGATGATGTAAAAGATACTATAAGAATAGATGAAAATATTAAACTTGAATTTAAAGAAGATATACTTCCTGAAATAACACCAAGTTCTGTTTCGGCAAGAGGTGTTCAACCTCCATTAGATATTCCTAAAGGAGGAAGACCATTAACATTTGATGAACTCCAACAAGTTCCAGCACCTTCATCATTAAAATCACTTCCGAAAAGTTTAACAGACCTTACACCATTACAATTACCAAAAACAGATTTTATTCAACCAAGAATAGGACAAAGAGTAGGAGTTATTACAAGAGTAGTTCCAGGTTTAAAAATAGATTTAGGTTTAGAAACTGAATTAAAAATAGATTTAGGTTTAGAAACTAAATTACAACAAGGATTAGAAACTAAACAAGATTTAAAATTGGAGCAAGAACTACAGCTTGAACAACAATTAGAATTAAAACAAGAACTTCAACTTAAACAAGAATTACAATTAGAACAAGAATTATCTTTATTAAGTCCTGCTCTTGCTGTTGGTAGTGGTGCTAGAGCTCCTACAAAACTACCTAAGCCACCTAAACCAAAAAGATTAACTTTACCTGATTTGGATTTTGAAACTCCAGGGAGAGTTAGAGTAGGAAAAGCACAAAGAGGTTTTAATGTTTCTGCTAAAAGAATCAAGAGTGATAGATTAAAAAGATTAAACAAAGTTCCAATAACAAAAAGACAAGCACTTGATTTAGGAAGTCAGGTTGTAGATGAATCTTTAGGAAGAAGATTTAAAGTTACTGCTACTAAAAAAACTGCACAGAAACCTAGAACTAAAATACAAAGAGGGAACTTTGCTAAGACAAGAAATAAGTTTAGAAGTTTTGAACAGAGAAAAGGAAAGAAGTTTCCATTAAAGGATGAGTTCATAGAATTAGGAAAGAATCTATTAGATACTCCTCAAGAAAAGAAAAAGATTAAAATAGCACAGAGAGTTGCACAACTTAGAAAACCTGCAACAAAGAAAAGAAAATCAAAACAAACAAATGATTTATTAACACAAGGAGGTTTATTAAATTAAAATGGTTGATTTAAATAGATTAGGAAAAATTGAAAGAAAGGCATTAGCTTTTGGAGATTTAAGTATACTTGGAATGGATAGTTTATCTGGAGAAGACTTTGTTGAACAAGATGTTTCAAGAGCAACTGGCAAAGGTATGACTAATGAATTTAAGAATGTTGAGAATGATGCTGTAAGAATATTAAGAGAAGTAACTAGGGAGGTTGAAGGAATATAATGGTAGAACCAGGAACTGAATTAATGAATAGACAAGTTGCTGTGCAAGAACAAAATGCACAAACAGAACAGACAAAGATAATGAGTAATGCAAGTTCTTTGTTTCAAGGTTCGGACGAACCAAACTTAATTGAATTTCAATTAGAGATGGATTCTATATTAGAAAACCTAGAAATAAGTTTAAGAGGTAAGGTTTTAAAATATGATAATAAAGGAAATAGAACTTGGCAAGACCCAGATGATAAAAGAAATATTATCTTTAGTGAATTAGGAACTCAAGAGATTTTAAGATTCCTTTCACAATATCTAAATAGAAATTTAATCCTATCAAGTTATAAAGCTGATGATGTTCCAAAAAGAATTATGGTTATTGGTGAAACTTTATTGATATTACTTTATACTAAATATGAATCCATGTTTTATACAACACCAATATTTGAAATAAAAATTAGATTAGGTTATAAAAAAGAGGAAGACCCTTCAGTTGAAGACATGGTTAGAATAATAAATATGAGGAGAGAAGAATTACAAGAGAAAACTAAGAACTTTGAATCTGCATTAATTCCAGTTATTCATGCAATTGAATCTGCTTACAACAGATCTATTGGAGGAGAGGAAAGAAGAAGTTTAAGACAAAGAATGATGATTACACAAACAGGACAGATGGGTAGTCAACAACCTCAAATGATTGCTCAACCCCAAATAAAAAAATCATATATAAAACCTTGGACATGGGGGAGATAAAGCTAATGAATGGGAAGAGGTTGATAATTATTGTGTTTCTTTTTGTAGTCTTATCTCTACCTTTATTCTCTGCTGAACAATTAGTATTCAAAAAAGAAACTGATATGATTCTAAGTGTTCCTTGTACTTTTAATAATACCCAATGTACTTCTTCTGCTGTATGTAATTATACTTTGTTTGGAGCTCCTAATCAAACCAGACTGTTTAATAGTACAGTAACTTTAGATGAAAACTCTTTCTTTCAAGTTGATATTAATGGAGGAAACTTAACAATTACAGGAGATTATAGATTAGATATGTTTTGTATAAACCAAGGGTCTGGTGATGCACCAAACATAAATTTTAAAATAACAAGTTCTGGGAGATTATTAACAACAGCACAAGGAATTGTTTATATCATAACTCTAAGTGGAGTTATAATTTTATTTAGTTTTTTATTAATTGGTTCTTTTACAATTCCAGGAGGAAATAATCGTAATGAAGAAGAAAGAGTTGTTAGTATTAATGACTTGAAGTATGTTAAACTTCTTTTCATATGGCTAACTTATCTAGTTGGTATGTGGATTTTATTTATATTAAGAGAATTAACTGCAAGTTTTATGGTTCTTGATACTGCTAGTAGGATATTTACTTTCTTCTTCTTCTTAATGTTTTATAGTTTGTTTCCATTATTAGTGGGTTCATTAATAATCGCTATCATGTTAAAGTTCCAAGATAAAAAAATTGAAGACTTATTACAAAGGGGGATATTATCTGATTAAATGGTAGATAAAAATATGAGAGTTGATCTTGGATTCCATGACATGATTGAAAGAGCAATACAAAAGCAACTGAAGAAAGGTGCTGATAGAAAGAAAATAGGAACTAGGAGAATGACAAAGGCAATCACTAATATAAATGACATTGAGGACATATTATCTGATTCAGATTTAAATCCAGAATAAAATGAAATTGTTTTACTGTGGAATTTGTAAAGGAGAAAAAAGAAAAGCAATGATAAGACCCTATCTAAGAAATCATTTGAAAGAAAAACATGGAATTAAAAGTAATTTAACAAACTTCATATCTGGTAAAACTAAACAAAGGTGGTGGATAACAAAGGAAATTTAAAATGGAAATAAAATATGTAGATTATGGGGTAGCAAATAACTTTGGGGATTATATAGAGATAAATAAAAATCTAAAACAATATCCAAAGTTATATAATCCAATCTTACAACATGAACTTAAACATAGTAAGGGGGGTTTAACAATGGAAGATGTTAGAAATGATTTCTTTAGAAATTCTAATGTAAACACTTGGAGTTTATTCAAGTTTATGATTAAACATCCAAAGTCATTAACACAAATATTTCCTTTTTATTATACTAGAAGCAAGGGATTTGTTTATGATATTAATTTATCAATCTTTATGGTTTTCCTTATGGTTTATATTTCAATATTAATTTGGGGGGCTTCATTGATAGTTTAAGATGAATAGAAAATCACAAGTAGATTCAGGAATTTTATCAGTAATAATACTTTTAATCTTATCCTTTGCATTAATAGTTTTCTTTGCTATGTGGGTATATGCTTTTGATATTGTTACAGATACTTTACTTGCTGTTCCTTCAACAGAAACGATAAATCTAACTGATGCAGCAGAGAGAACCTTTGTTCATGTTAATATTGGTTTAGGTGGTTTGAGGATGTTAGCATTTGTTTTAATACTTGGACAAGTTATATTAATATTAGGAATAAATATAAGCAAGAGTTCTAACCCAATATTGTTTTCTGCTTATGTTTTAGTAAACATAGTTGGAGTTGTTCTTGCAGTTATAATCTCTAATAGTTACGAAACATTATTAGCAAATAATGTTATAGGTTCTGCACTTGGAAGTTTTAGAGCAGGAAGTTTTATCATGTTAAATCTTCCAGTCTTTGCAACTGTTATTGGATTCTTAGGAGTTATCTTTTTATTAATAAATATTTCAAGAGATAGAGGACTTGAAGGAAGTGGGGGATTATAAGATGAATAAGAAAGGTGGATTACAATCAATTATTATAAGTCTTCTTTTAGTTGGATTGTTTACATTTAGTATAATTCAATTTGGAACTAATTTATCTACATTAAATAATGCAAATCAATCTATAACTGACGACCCCACAATTGGACAATTACAAACTAATGTTAATAAAACAATAGTTGGTTTTGAAGGTTCTGCTTCAAGTGCTTTTAAATCAGCAGAAGCAGATGCAGGTAAAGAAAGTGCATTACAATTTGTTATTAATATTGTAAGTCTTGTTCCACAGGCTTTTGTATTAGTTGGTAAAGTATTCTTAATTCCAAAAGATATAATGAAATTTGTTTTAATAACTTTAGGAGTTGGTGATCAAGATTCAGGAGATGGTTTAGCATTTTTATTATATGCAATAATAATTTCAATCACAGCAATTGTAGGATTATTTGCAATATGGAGGTTCTGGAAAACAGGTACTTAAAATGATTAAAAATAGTATATTTTCTCCTCGGAAGAGTTCATATAAAGGACACCACAAGGTTTTTTTAACCTTCTTAATAGTATTCCTTATCTCAATTTCCCTTGTTTCTGCTTTTGAATTTGATAACATTAAAAGTTATGATGAAAGTATTGGAGATTATGGAAAGATAACAATTAGAAATTCTTTTTGGTTAGGAATTCCTATTATAGAATTAGATAAAGTTATTGAATTAGAACTAAAAGAAAATTCAGATGTTTGTGATGGATTTGAATGTGATGCAGGAATCCCTATAATATTATATGAAGATGGAATTTTAATTGATGATATTAGGTTTTTACATACGGAAAAAGATGGAACACAATATTATGATAATTTAAAACATCAATTATATATCAGAACAGACCAAACAAAAACCGTTGATGATTATGAATATCAATGTGTTAAGGGAAAATATATAGACGGTATTTATATTGAAGAAAATGTAACTGATGGATATTGGACTAGAGGACATTATGAACAAACCTGTGAAAATGTTAAAGTTGGAAGCCATCAAGAAAATATATTAGAAGAATATAAATTAGGAGATAAAGCAAAAGCAGGAAATTATTATATTAAACTTAATGGAAATCTCCCTGATATATGGACGACAATCGATTGGCAGATTAAAACTAACGGGCATTGGATAAATGAATGGGCAGCATGGACTTCTGGATTAAGTATAGATTTGCTTTCTTATTATAACATGACAAATATCACAAGCACTTTAGTTAAAGACCTTGTAGGAAATGCTAACATCTCAATTCTTAGAGCTGGAGGTTCATTTCCAAGAGAAGTTAATGGAATAATTGGAACAGCACAAGGAAATTTTACAAATGTTAATACTCAATTAAACATGACTAATTCCAGTTTTAGAAATTTAAATAGAAATTTTAGTATGTTCTTCTGGGTTAATATGAGTGATGCTTGTGCTAATACAGGAGATCAACATAATTTTTTTAACAATGGTAGAATGATTGTAGGATTTGATGATGTTAGTCTTGGTTTTAATGCTCCTTGTCATTTTTTCATTGGAGAGGACGCAGCAAGAGTTATGAATACAACATTACTTTTAATAAACGATAGTTTATTTCATCAATTAGGATTTAATATAGATAATACTGGGGGGATTGAACTTTATGTTGATGGATTACTTAATACAACAGGAGAAAGTCTTACAGGAGATTTAAGAAGTAATGTTTCTAATTTTGCAACTAATTCTGCTGATGGTGCAAATTATAGTTTTGATGAAGTTGGGGTTTGGAACAGAACCTTATCTGCTACAGAAGTCTCACAATTATATAATTTTGGAGCAGCATTACAATTTAATAGTTCTTCAGTAACTTTAAATACCCCTATAAATGGTTCTGTTATTATTGGGGGCAACATAGGATTTAATGCAAGTGGTGATGTTGGTTCAGGAAATAGAATAACAAATGCAACTCTTTATATTTGGAACTCTACAAATCTAGATAACTTCACAACTAATTTTACTTTAGAAACAGGAGATTTTGAAAATTTTACTTATAATTTAAGTGCTAATTTACAAGTAGCAGATGATTATACTTGGAATTATTTTCTTTGTTCAAATCAATCAATAGGTGAACCTTGTGATTGGGCAATAAATAATAATACTCTTAGTATAATTAATTTTGTAGAAAACACAATAACTTTTAATAATGATACCAAAGAAGGAACATTAGAAACATTTGTATTAAACTTAACAACAAGTCCTGGAACAACTATTAATGATATAACCTTTGTTTATAACAATACAAATATTTCTGTGAATCTAGTAACCACTAATGGAAATCATATTGCTACTTCAACTACAGATTCTCCTCTTGTTACAGTAAAAACTAATGTATCATTTCATTGGTTACTTAATTTTAATACTCAAGTAGTAAATTCCACATTCAATAACCAAACAGTTGATCCTTTAAACATAGATGATTGTTCATCCTTTGGAGATACTTTATTAAACTTAACTTTAAGAGATGAAACAAACCAAACAATCTTATCATCGGCAGAAGATTTAACAACAATAGATGTTGATATTGATTTGTCTGCATTTGGTTCTACTACTGTAAATCCTATAGTTGAATTTAATAAAACCTTTTCTCAAGTTAATCCAGCTAGAGTTTGTCTTGATGGTATAAATGCTTCAAGGTATAGGATGGATGCTGTTATAAGATATGAATCTAACACAAGGGTTTCAGAGTTTTATCATATACAAAACTTCACAGTAGACAATTCAACAATTCCTCAAAACATTTCTTTGTTTGATTTAAACCTTACTGCAGCAACAAGCTTTAAAATTAGATTTAAAGATGATAACTTCCTTCCTGTAGAAAATGCTTTGATTGATATTACTAGAAAATATATTGGAGAAGGAGTATTCAAAACAGTTGAACTTCCAAAGACGGATAATCTAGGAGAAACAGGAGCAAGTTTAATTATTGATGATGTTATTTATACATTCATTGTTTCAAAGAATGGACAAATATTAGCAACCTTTGAAGAAAGAATTGCTCAATGTGATAATGTATTGATAGGAGATTGTGTGATTAATCTTAATGAATTAACAACAGAAACAAATCCTGCTAATTTCTCACAATCATCTGGGGTAAGTTATTCATTTAATTTTGATGATTCTACAAATACCATTGATGTTTTGTTTAGTACTACTGGGGGAGGAGTAAAAAATGTTACTGTTCTAACAACTGTCTTTGATAGGTTTGGAAATACAAGTGTTTGTTCAGATACTTTAATCAGTAGTTCAGGAACACTAACTTGTAATATTCCAACAACCTTTGGAAACCAAACAGTTATATCCAGATTGCTTATTGATAATGAAAAAGTAACACAAAAAACATTTGCTATTGATGAAAGTCCTGTTGAAAGATGGGGAGAAGATACATTAGGAACAGTAACAATTATGTTTTTCTTGTTTGTAATTTCCCTTCCTCTAATGTTTATGGTAGATAAAAGAATCATGTTAATAGTATCTGTAGTTTCTTTTGTTACAGCTAGTTCATTATTCCTTTATAGTGGTGGTGGATTGTTTGAAACAAGTGGAGTGGTTATTTGGTTAATAGTTGCAGTAGCAATAATAATATGGAGGTTATCTCAAAACTCTGAACTATAAAATGATAAATTTATTTACAATAACTCAAACCTTATTTGAATTTCAAAACAGTACTAATACTAATAGGACTGGATTAGATAACTTATTTGTTTATGTTGCACAAACAGTTCCAATCTTTTTTCCATTTATGTTATTTTCTTTATGGATTATTGTATTAGCAGGAACTTATTTCTCTGCATCTAGGTTGTTTGGTAAATCAGACTTTGCAGGTAGCTTTGTAGTTGCTTCTTTTATAACAATGATTGCAGCATTTACTTTAAACTTAGTTGATGGATTGATTGATTTGTATACTTTATCAATAGTAGTAGCCATAAATGTAATTGGAATAATCTTTTTGTATGTAAATACTAGACCAAGACTTTAATTGTATACATTGTATACAATGTTTACATTAGTTTATATATCTTTTTTCTTTAATAGAGATTAATTCTTTCAAAATAAACCATAATGAAAGGAGGTAATAAAATTTATAATATGAATTTAAAATCTATTCATAGGAAGAAAGGAATCTTGGGATTAGATACTGTAAAAGCAGTAATGTTAGCTCTTTTAGGGTTAGCAGTAATTGCAGTAGCAGTATTGATTGTTCTTGATGCATTAGGAGATACATCTAATGATGCAGCAGTAACAGGTAATATCTCAGTTATCACAGCAAATATAAGTGCTGGTGTTACTGGATTCTTTGGAAATATTCCTACATTCTTCACACTATTAGCAGTAGTAGTTATTATATTGATAATCTCAATTGTAATAATTGCAGTTAATAGGTTTGGAGGAGGACAACAAGGAGGACTTTAAAATTGTAATTTTATTTTTTCATTAAAAAAATGAAAAGCAAAAAAGCAATTTTAGGTCTTGATACAGTTAGATTAGTCATGTTGGCTATTCTAGGTTTGGCTATCATAGGTGTAACAATCTTTATAGTACTTGATGCAATTGTTGATTCAGATACTTCATTAAAAACAACTGTTTTTATTAATGAAGTTACTTCAGTATTAATGAATGAAACTGGATATAATCTTGCAGGTTCACTTGGAAGAGCAAATTGTGTAGGAACTATTGTTAGAGTAATAAATACAACAGGAGAATTTATAGACCCTGCAAACTATACAATATCTGGTTGTTTCTTTAATATAACTCCTGCAAATATTGGTACTGTTTATCACAATATATCTGCCTGGACACTTAATGGAAGTTATACTGATAACGAAGATGCTCATTTAATCTTCAGAAACATAACTGCAGGTACAAACAATTTCTTTGGAAATGTTCCAGTATTCTTCACACTATTAGCAGTAGTAGTTATTATATTGATAATCTCAATTGTAATAATTGCAGTTAATAGGTTTGGAGGAGGAACAGTTAATCAAGGAAGTCCTAGAGAACCAAACTTTTAATTATTTTTTTTATTTTTTTTATTTTTTATTTGGAGGAGGGGTTATAATAAACAATACCTTATAAGGAGGTGAACAATATGTCAGATAATAAAACTACTGAAAAGTTAAAATCAGAAATCAAGATGGATAATAAGATTATCCCTGATGCTGAAAAAGATATAAAAAATTTTAAATCTAACTTACCCAATAGTAAAATGAAACTAAACGGTAAATAGAAAACTATTTAAATTATGTTTATGTTAATTGAATATGGTTAAAAGTAAATCATTTAGGGAGAGGTTAAGGGAAAGTTCTTTAAGGAGAAAGGCTGCTAAAGTAGAATTTAAGAAAGACAGATTAGAATTTAATAAAGAACTTAAAGCTATAAGAAGAAAACAAGCATTAAAATCTGAAGAAAAAAGATTACAAGCTATTGGTGAAAGACAAGCTAGACAAATTAGAGAAGCTAGACCTTTATTGTTTGGAGGGGGAGTAGCAATAGTTAAAGAAAAGAAACCCAAGAAGAAGAAAAAGAAGAAAGGTAAAGGAATCTCAAGACAAGAATTCATTCAACCTCAAAGAAGACAAACTTTAGCTGAAGAACTTGGTTTTCTTAAGGGGATTTAAAGATGACTGAAAAAACAATTGATGAATTGAAAGAAGAAATCAAAAAGAAAGAAGAAGATGTTCAAACTATTTCTGAAAGAGAAAAATTAGAAAAGAGAAGCAAACAACTAGATTTTCAAAAGAACCATCATAAGGTTTTAAATAAAACCCAAGCAATAGAAAATACTGTTGTTGGAACTATGAAAGGATTATTTAATGTTCTTGGTAAAGGTGTTCAGAAATTAAATGAATTAGACGAGAAAACAAACAAAAAGCAGAGAGAAGAAGCTGAAGAATTAAGAAAGAAAGGAATAAAACCTAAAAGCTTTGAAGAAGAAATAAATGATTCTGTGGATATATTAAAATGAACAAAGGGGGTATAAGATAATGGGGGATGGAGTTGGAGGAACTGTTGGGGGTTTACTTGGTACTTTAATTGTTCTTGGTGCTGCAGATTTAGTAATAAGAAAAACAGCAGATTTATTAGAACCATTAAGTCCTGGAACTTCTGAAGGTTTATTGAATAACGACATACCTTAAATCTTAAACAGATTAATATGAAAATAAAAAGGGAGTTGATTTTATTTCTTATAATTTTAACAATACCAATTATAAGTTCAGCAAATACTCTAGTTGGTTTTGATGATAATTTACCAAAAGTTGATATTCAACCTGAAGGACTTCCAGCAGATTTAAATATAACTGTAAACAATTCAGGGTTCTTGCAAGGCTTTGTTCCTGCAGATTTCTGGCAATCTTTTAATAGTCAAACTTCTTTAACTGGAGATAAATCAGGAAGTTTTGATTTAACAACAACAGGATTTTTTAATCCTTCTCTTACAACAGGTTCAGTTCTTTTTATAAATGCAAGTGGAATAGCTCAAGATAACTCCAATTTGTTTTGGGATGATACAAACAACAGATTAGGAATAGGAAATAATGCCCCTGCAGTAAGTTTAGAAGTTGGTGATGCAACAAAAGAAGAAATAATCAGGGCTTCAAGTGGAGTTAATGGTAATGCTATATTATCTGCAAATTCTTTTTTTTCAACAGGAAACCCATTAACACAATATATAGTGGCTGGTGGAAATAATTGGGTTACAGGGGTAGATAATGCTGATAGTGATAAGTATAAAATAAGTTTTCACATTACTGATTTAGGAACAAATACAAGATTAACAATTGATAGTACAGGAAATGTTGGAATAGGAACAACAATTCCAATAGAACAATTAACAATAGTTAGTGATGGTGGTTCGAGTACAAGAGGTATTAATGCTTATAATTATCAAGATAGTACAGCAGGAGGAAGATTAAGATTAAGCAAAGCAAGAGGAACTGAAGCAAGTCCAACAGCAATATTAGAAAACGATGTTACAGGTGTAATAGCTTTCAGAGGGCATGATGGTTCTGTATTTAGAAATGCAGCTTTAATACAAGGTATTGCTACTGGAAATTGGGGAGGTTCAGAGAGAGGAACTAAAATAACTTTCCAACAAGTTTTAGATACTCAAACTGCATTATCAGAAACATTAGCTCTTGATAATGGGAATTTGAAACTTCTTTTTGATTTTAAGAATATAGAAGTTGGAGCTGATGGAGATTTAAAGTTACATCATAGTGGGGCAGATTCTTTTATTAATAATAGTAATGGAGATTTAGTTTTAACAAATGAATTAGGTAGTGGAAATATCACTATCCCAAAAAAAGTAGATAGTATAAATATAATTTTAGAAGGTAGTGGTTCAACACAAGGTTCTCATATAGAGTGGTGGCAAAATAATAATCCTTCTGGTAGTATTTTTACATTTCATAGTAGAGATGTTGGTTGGGTTATAGACAATGCAGAACAAGTTGGTAGCACAGATAGAGGAATATTCTTTTTTAGTATTGATGATAATGATATGGGAATAAATGTTGATGGTGGAAGGTTTTTGTCTGGAGAATCACAAGATTTAGGAATTGGTTTTAATGGTTCAGATGGAATTTATGAAATATTAATTGGAACAGGAGACCATTATTTTTTAGGAGGAAATGTTATTGTTAATAACCGAGTTGGAATTGGGAATAATGCCCCTGCAGTAAGTTTAGAAGTTGGTGATGCAACAAAAGAAGAAATAATCAGGGCTTCAAGTGGAGTTAATGGTAATGCTATATTATCTGCAAATTCTTTTTCTTCAACAGGAAACCCATTAACACAAT
>SDBV01003863.1_pt1 | contig 21790 bp, 22 predicted proteins | sample 2277081 | NCBI WGS metagenome assembly SDBV01 (sample SAMN10402039, study PRJNA504765) | marine sediment metagenome | isolation source: marine sediment core GS10_PC15, 223 cmbsf | place: Arctic Ocean: Southern Knipovich Ridge | collected 2010 | reverse complement strand
AGCATCAGCCATAGAGTCGTCTGTTAGAGCATTGAGCTCTGTAGCCGTAGCAGTCAGAGCAACTGCTTCATTCAGATTGGGCTGGGTAATCGTCACTCCATCTATAGTCCCACTATCTATATTTACATTGGTAAGGTTCTGACTACCCATATCCCAAGCACCAGATAAAGCTCTTGTGCCATTATGTAGTAGGGCATAGTCATGGTCGGCTACATCACCAAGTCCACCCAAAGAGCCGTGGTCTGTAGCAAAGTTAGAGGTAAACGTAGTAGTCCACGGGTAGGTAATGGTCATTGTGGTCTGACCTTGCTGTAAGATTATCTTGGCTATCAAGGCACAGTAATTGGTTACTATATTAGGAAGAGAAGAGGGAACGCCAGCTTCCTCAGCTTCGTTAACTTTGTAATCCCCCTGTCCATAGACTACGTGGAAATGCAGCCCGTCTATCTCCATAAATACCCAGCTAACCCCGTACCTATTGGCTGTGAAATTAGCCAGCCCCGTAGCCACATCGTTGTACTGGGAGTTACTTATCTGGGTAGCACCATGTACTTCCACCCAAGCGGGAGTTCCTAAGTCTCCGTCATAGTAATGGTATGTCCAGAAATCAATTTCATAGTTTTCATCTCCGTCAGGAAAGGTATCTCCAGCAAGGGTTAATTCCGTCGAGTCTACAAAGGCTGTTATAGTCCCGTAAGTGTCATCAGTGGTATTATGAACTGACTTACCTACATCATTCACACTAAAGTCACCGCCAGCATCATGTAGTTTATTAGCCTCATCAAAGTCAGCCGTACCAGACCTTGATGTGTCAAACGGGGGAGATGTATGCCTGTTTAATCCCTCATACATAACTCCTGCTGTTATCGATAGATTGCGTGTTCCAGTTCCTGTAGTAACAAGGCCGTCAACACGGTGAACAAAGGTTTCTTCTTGGTGGTGCATGTCAACCTTAGCACCCAAATCAAGCTCAAAGTTAGTAGGTTTATGAAAATGAGTCTCAGTCCCATCCCTGAACGCTGTACCTATGTGAATGTGGTCTAACTTAAAGCCGTGAGTCAGGATGCTAGTTGAAACCACTAATTGGGGAGTACCACCATTATAATCCAGGTAGATATAATTTGTGGTCATATCAGTAAGGGAAGGAGTATTCCCCCCTGCGTAGGCAAAGACTATCCCTATAGCAGCTTCGGAATCACTAACTGAACTCCAAGCAGTAAGAGAGGCTATGGCAACTGTACCATCTCCGTTATCGGAAATAGCACCACCAGACAATAGTGTCCTATCTCCAAACCACTTCATATAGTCTTGGACAGTAATATCCGAGGTTAACTGTAATCCACCATCCTCATTAACCTTAGGATACTCATATCCAGGTAATAGTCTCTTACTCATATCACTCCTACGCTAAGAATCCAAATACATCAATAGTAGCAGTGCAGGCAGAAGTAGTACCAGTATTCACATAGATACCAAATACACTAGCAGCGGCACAGTCAGTATATTTAGTAACATCAGCTCCTGCTATACCCATGTAGTCAGTACCAGATGTAGTCATGCTGGATAGGTCTATAGCCTGTCTCCAAGTATCAGCACTTGCTCCAGTACCAAAGTCATAATCAGTCCCACCAGCCATAGAAGCAGATGGTTCTCTAATAACTACATGAGTAACATATAGTGTCTTACCTGTAGGAACATTATACAGTGTAGTAAGACCTGCAGTCTTCATATCTACACCTGTTACTGTTACCAGTCTAGCTATCGCATTCTCAATAAGTTCAGCCATACTTCCTCCTACAGCTTATAGACTGCATCTCCATCATGACTAACTGCTACACCATCATAGAACACTAAGGCACTAGACACAGTAGGCATCATAGCTCCCACCATAGATGGTGAGACTGATGCTACCACCATCCGCCTCTTCTCAAAGTCCATACTAGATGGACTAGTATGTATAGGCTGGTCCTCTGGTCTAACCGAGATACGCTTTGGTCTAAGTGGTGGCATTATCCACCTCCATATAGCGACTTGAGCTGCTGCTTCAACTTGATAATCTGCTTAATCAGTACGGTTCTAGTATAGCTAGTTATATTAGTGGAGGAGGCTCTGGTGGTCAGGTCCTGTATCTGCATTAAAATCTTAGCCCCCTGTGGCTTATTCCTTAATACATCTATAGCATGGGGAGTTACTACAGCTTCCACTCCCTGCTTAAGTCCTGATATTCTAGTCTGCAACGCCTTAGCTCCTGGTGTTTCTAATATTCTCTTAGCATAATCTGTTAGTTCCCCAACCTCAGGAGGAGAAGTTGCAGGTGCTGGCATAGGTCCAGGAGGTACAGCTCTCATAGTCACCCTAGGAGGTGGTTCTGGCAGAGGTGCTGTAACAGCTGTAGGTGGTATATACCCTGTCAACTCTGGAGGTGGCATATAAGATGGTTTTGTCTCCTTAGCAGTCTCTAGTGCTAAGCGTACTGAAGATTCTACTACATCTATATCAAATCCTAATGCACCAACTCCTACCTGCATCCTACAAGAGCCAGGCAGGCAGATATGGCGGATAGATGATACTCTAGCTACAGCATCAGAAGGAAATGCACCTGTGTAGTAGGTTATTACTAACTTGGGACGGTACGCCCCAGTGCCAGTCTCAGTTTCCTCACTAGCCCAAATAAAAATATATTCTCCATTGTTAGTTCCATCTATGTCGGGGGTTGTATTACTTATATCCCTAGAAGTTCTTAGCCCCCATTTAGTAACTCCAGTCTTGGAGATGGTTGCCAAGCCAGCAGCATTAATAATAATATCTTTAGCGGTATCGGTTGCCCAACCATCAGTTGTGGTAGCCCCGTAAGATATTGTTCTACTTAATAAATCACCGAAGTCTCCAACAACCAGAGAGGCACCAATGTCAGCACCAGATACAACCGTCAAATCAGAATGTGTGCGACTAACTGCCCCACCACAAGTTAAGGTTAAGGTAGCAGCAGTTATAGTGCAGGAGTCGGGCAGGCTAGATGTATCAAAGAATAATCCCCCCCGATTTACCGTAAAGCCAGTGACAGTCGAATAGTTTTGCCCCACAGCGAATGCCTGACCACCATCTACAACTGTTTCCCCCGTCAACTCATCATGGGCAAGCGCGTAGGTAACTTTAGCACTTATTTGTATTTCACCATCTGCGGCACTTGAATATACAGTTAAAGTAGCCATTATGTCTCTCTCTCATCATATACTGCCAACTTATCATATAGTTCTACTCTAGCGTCATGAGGAGCATACATTCTGCCAGCCATAGCCTCAAACTTAGCTCTAGCTAGTAAGGATGATGCTCTACTATCAACTGATGCTTGTGTAGTTAATGAGCCAGCTAGAATAACTTTATATATCTCATCATAAGCGTCTATCTCAGTCTGGTCTATGCCATAGGTAGCGTCATCACTAACTAGATAATTAGTCCACAGTCCATCAGCACCTTCATTACCATAGACTAGGAAGTGATTTGGATTAAGGACATTTATTCTCTCCAGATACTCATAGAAGTATGGAACAGCATCTGAGTAGAAAGTTAAGTCTACACTATCTCCACTCTGAGGATATTTAATCTCAAACTCCAAGTCATCAAGACCCTTCAGGTAGCTGGCAGTCATATGCAGTAATCTGTAGATGATAGGTGCAGCATACTCAAAAGGCAAAGCATTTATGTCAAACTGTGGCTGAAGAGAGTTGATAATGCCATCATCTTCGCCAAGGGCAGCTAAGGACATAGCTACTCCTGACCCTTTGCACTCAGCAATAATTAGCCCGATGACAGTATATATGGTATCAGTAGTGTAGGATTTAGTATATAGTGGCGGATTGCCTAACCTGATAAGTGTCTCTCTCAGCTTAGCCCACATACCTTCTAGTTCTAGCACTTCCCACAGCTTGCCACCTGCTGAGATAGTCTGTTGATGCTTCACCCAGAGTCTAGGAGGAGCACCTTCATTAGTACCATCACCAAGGTAGTGAGGAGTGCTACTGACATTATAGCCATATCCAATCTCTACCCAGTAGCCCTTTACACTTGGTATAGTACGGTCTACATTACGTAGGATGATAGTAGCGTAGTCATCATAAGGCTCTTCAGTGTGGTCTATCAGCAGAATACGATTACCATAAGTAGCACTATTAGTGCTGAGGTCAACGGTAGTATTACCATCCTTACTGGTGAAGTTTAACTCATAATGCGGAGTATTGAAAGCAGCCTGCTGAGCTGTTAAGAATGTTCCTGATACTGACCTTGCCATAGATACTCCTTATGCTGGCAGTGTTGCTACTATCCCTGCGTAGTTTAATCCCCAATGGTTAGCGTCTGCTCCTGAGCCATCCTTATATGGATTAGCGTTCATAGTGGTATTACCGTAGCCAGCATGATTGTCGTCAATCCAGTTGTCTGTAGAACCAGCTGCTATGGAAATCCCCTTGCCCTCTGTATCACTTGGAAGCAGTATCGTATTTTTAAGAATTGTTAGATGATGAGAGTTGCCAGTATCGTTTATTCCTACACCTGAATATCCTGCAATTATATTTCGTCTTATTATCCCACTTGTACAGTTTCCTAGACGGATAGGGTCAGTGAAATTAGTGCTACCTAACCTACCAAAGAAATTGTCTTCTATTAACAAGAAGGGCTGGTCGTCTGGAAGATATATACCGTAGGTTGCAGCGTACTGATGCTCAATGGTGCAACGTCTAATAGCAACCCCGTAAGTGTTACCCGTAAACTCTATGACTCCACCACTAGAACCTGAACTATTAACACCAAGATATAAGTCCTCTATGGTAACATAGTTGGCTGCGATAGTAATAGTAGGAACATTGATAGTAGGAGAGCCAAAGCCAGAGTCACTAAGTAATCCTCTCCCATATAGACCTCTGAGAGTAACCCCAGCAACATCCATAGTTATAGTAGCAGTGTCATTAGGAGATGATGGTGAGTTACCCCTGACCTGAATTACATCTCCCTTGTTAGCAGTGCATAAGTCCATAGCAGCATTTACCTTTAGTACTGGAGAGTCATACGAGCCATTGTTAGTATCATCACCTCCGTTAGCTGCTGTATCTACATAGAATATTGAGCCAGGAGACCAGACTCCTGATAGTAAATCTCTACCATAACTCCTAATTGCCTTTGCGTCAGATATTTCTAAATTCTTTTCCATCTTAACCTCCCTGTCCCATGTACTTGCACTCAACCTGAGCAGCATCGCCTACATCTATACAGCGGAAATTAGTCATAGCTCTACCACCATGAATTTCTACTGTGGAGTTCTCGGTAAGTTTGTTCCCAGTTAAGATAGTCGCATCCTCACCATCAGTACGGAAGAATATGTCTCCGCCAATAGATTGGATGCGGACATAGAGAACGTGGAGTTTACTAGGTGGAATGTTGGTTGAAGTGAAACCTGTAGTTGTGGTAGGGGATAGCCTCTCCCTTGCTATTTCTGGATAAATCATAGTCCTCAAAGCCTCCTCTATGAGATAGTTTTATTCTATTTTATTGTCCGTAGTTTAATTCCTTACCTGTTGCTTCTCTAGCTATGCCGTAAGCACGACCAGCACAGGCTTTCTGGTCAGCGCCAGGCTCATTATCCATACAGTACTTTATCTCTGCTGAAATAGCTTCTTGTATCTGGACTTCAGATGAATTCTTATTCAGTGCTTCCATTTTAGGATTCGGCATTAGAATCTTCCTCCATGTACTTTCTCTGGCAGCATTGGCGTTTGTTCAGTTGTCTGCTTTCTAGATATTGCTACACCATCAGGGTTTACCACTGTGTCAAAGGCGGCAAAGATTACTCTACCCCAAGCAGACATTACTCTAGGTGAAGGCATGGCACAGAATTTACATTTGGCTGGAAGACCACAATCTAGCATAGGTATTAGCTCTTCAAACCTGCCATGCTCATGACATTCATACTCGTAGATTGGCATTATTGTGTAGTCAACTTAGTAATTATTCCATCAACTATCTTTAGATGAGTTATTTTTATATGGTCTTCTGTTAAGTCTACACTAATCCCATCTCCGATTAGAATCCAGTCACCGTTCAGAGGCTCATAGATTCTTCCATTAGTAAGATTATGCCACCTGAACTGATTAGTGCTAGCAAGACCCAAAGGGTCTATAGAAGGTGGAGTCTCTGAGTTAATTATTGGATATGCAGATGATTCATTATTCATCTTGACTTCCTCGGGGAGGAGCAGCTTTCCACTCCTCCCCATTAGTTTACTTACCCACCGAGTGTAACAAATATCATTGGCAGTCCTTCATCCTGACCAGAGCCAGACTCAAATAAAGTACTACCAATCCTGTACCCAGCAATAGTTACCTGACCTTCACCATCACCGTAGGTGTCAGATGTCCCATCAATACCTTGGATAGAACCATCGCCCTTGATGTAGTAGATGGTCTCCCAGTTGCCAGCACCAGTGTTAGCATTCTGGATATGATGGCAAGCCATTGGTCCTTTAGTCTGAAACCAGCAGTTACGAGTAGCAATTATGTCATTAACCATACAAGCACCCATAGCCTGGTTGTACTGTGCATTGGACTGACTCTCCTGCCATATTACATTCTTCCAAGGATTAGCAGTAAGAGTAGTAGCCATGCTAGTCTTGCTATTTACGATTGCCTGCTCAAGTTCCAAAACACTTACATTACTGTAGGCACTCAGGTCAACAATAGTATCTGACTCACTAGCAACATTCCAGATTTTCTCAGCCTTGCTTCCTGTAGCAGCATAGCCATGCTTAACTATCCTTCTCTGATAGTGTCTAGCATCTGAAGGGGCTGTGTCCTTACCATTCATCCAGCCACCACTGAACCAGTCATCTGCTCTGCCTCCGTCATCAACAGTGGTCTGGTACACACTAGACAGTTCATTGGTGAGGTGCCTGACAAGCAGACTGTTAGCCATATCCTGTTGAATAGCAGAAGTAAACAGGAACTTACCAAACAGGTCATCGCCATTGGTAGCAGTAATAGATGTGGCGGTATAAGGAGCCAACTGCCCTTTGTAATTTCCATACAGGAATTCTCTACTCCCCATGACAAGTTTAGTGCCTCGGGGATACTGAGAAATAGCGTCTCCATCAGCGGCATAGATATTAGGAATGAAAAGATTGCCCCATCCAACCTCACCGCTGTAGTACTCAGGCATATAGATTGTTCTGCCTTGATTTGACCTTATGTCGTGATTTATTTTACTCAATTTATTTCTCCTTATATTTTGGTGTTTCTAAGGCACACCGTTCAAAGCCTGTCTAGACTAGTATAGCCTCATCATAAATGTCAAAGATACGACCGAGGCACAGGCTAGAGCCCAGCAGCAATGCACTGTTATTAACAAGCCTAAGTCCACCTGCATCGTAGTCTTCCAGCTCAGGGAAGCGGACTAGCTTGTATAGGTCTCCCAGTCCTTCAGTTCCACCGTAGGCATATGTTAGACCAGGCTCCTGGTTCAGCACATTACCGTGCTTGATAGCGAAGATTGAGAACATTCTTGCATTTGAAGCAAGAAGAGTTCTGGCATCAGAAGATGAGCCAGTACCAGTATTCCTCAACTCACCGACTAGATAGTCAGTTCGGACTATGGGAATACCGTCCCAGAAGAGTACTCTCTTGCCCAGCTCATTGAAGCCCATAGTAATCATACCGAGGCTACCAGCAGTGCCACTAGCCAAGCCAGCAAATCCTTTCTCCTGATAAGCAGCATCCATCCAGCGGATGATTTCATAAGGAGCCCAGAGCTCATCTGTACCGTAAAGCATAGCATCCACCAGTACCCTGAGGTAGTGTAGGCTCAGTCCTAGATGATTATTATCTATGTTCTTAGGGTCATTGGTGAGTGCTGATGTAGTATAGGGAGCACCGTGCTCAGCAGCTAAGGCATGAACACCATCAAACTGCTTAGAGCTGGTATAGGTATTGTCACCGTAGATTATTCTTGCTCCTATTTTTCTCTTGAGTCCTTTCTCAGACTCCAGAAGCACTCTTGCTTCGTAGTTGTTATAGGTGCCGTAGATACCAGGTAGGTAGTGGTCTAGTTTCCTCTGAATATAGCATCTGCGAAGAGTCATTTCCTTCTCTTCATAGTCTACATCCTCAGACCAGGAGAGTTGCTCACCAATATCTATATCATTTACTGCAGCTTCAATAGCAGATACTGCGGATGGTAGCTCTCTCAGCCACTCTATCTTGAGTCCACTGTGAGCAGCCTGACCTACGGTTAGCCTGTCTACTGGGTTATTGCGCTTGATATCTTCTTCAAAGACACCAGGTATCTTCATTGACTGCGAAAGCTTCTGTGCAGCCGCTAAATTATTCCAGTGTCCGCCTGATTCAGCCATGTTATTACTCCTTCAAGTTATTTCTAAGTTGATGGTACAGGATTCCTAACACCTTGTACTGGAGTGGATTCTAGTATCTTAGCCGCCCTCTCTATTGGTGTCTGAGGAGCAGCATCTCCACTTCCACTACCCAGTGCATAAGGTCCTGCACCATCTTTGGCTGTAGATACAGCCTTTAGTGCTTCTTCAAAAGAGTCAAGCGCCTTCATATCCTTTTCTTTGATAGTATCAGGAGTAACCCCATACTGTAGTATTAGGTTAGCTCTCCTTAACTCTAGTGCTCTACCAGCGTCTGCTGTTAGAGTCACTATACTGCTCTTGGCAGTCTCTAATTCCTGCTTGACACTCGCAGCTTCCGTATCGGTTACTGCACCCGTAAGACGGGCTTCTTCGTTCTCGGTAATCTTAGCGTTTAGAGTAGCAATAGTCTGTTGAGCAGCAGAAGCTTCTAATCTAGCAGTATCAATAGCTGCTTCATGAGCTGTCTGTTGCTGATTCAGTTTGCCTTCTAAACTTTCCTTAGCAGCGAGCAGGTGATGCTCTGCTACATACTTCTTACCATCAACCACTACCTGTCCATCCTTTACCTCTACCTTAGCAGTAGGTGCTACAGGCTCAGGTGTAGGAGCAGCAGGTGCTGGCGGTGGAGGAGTAGCAGCTGGAGCTGGCTCATTACTAGGAGCACCAGGAGCGCCTGGTTCTGGGTCTGGCATTATCTTTCCTCCTTCATCATGTTATATATTCCCTCTATTGTATTCTACCACATGTGATTGATATATGCAAGGATAAACAATAACTAGTTGTTTATTATTTTATCATTTCTTTGACGAGGTATTTCTTCCTAAACTCTTCATAGATTTCATTAGCCTCAGTGGAGAGCAGACTTGTAGTAATGCCAAAGAAGTTAAGCCAAGCATCTGTATTAGGGTCTAAGATGCGGAGGCGTTGTCTAGCCTCTCTGAGTCTCTTCTGGAATCCTGATATGAGCTTTTCTCCGTCAGGACCTATGACCTCTTGTAGCTGTTCTCGCTCAGCGGCAGAAGCTACCTCATATCTCCTGATTTGCTGTACCTCTTCAGGTGAGTACTGCTGAAGTGTTATATCTCTGAGATTCCTGTAAGGTCTCATATAATCTCTACTAACCTGCCAGTATAACTTCTCCATAGGAGTCCAGTCAGCTTGGATTCTCTGTAGTAGGCGTTCTCTGTGAGGAGCATCTAAGGACTCCAGTAGTATATCAATGTAGGCGTAGTAGGTATCAAAGTCTCTCTCCATCCGTTGAGATTCCCAGTTATACTTATACTCAGGACTAAGCTCATAGTAGTAGTATAATAACTCTTGGTCTGGAGTCTGAGTAGGAGTAGGTATTCCTCTCTCCTCCAGCATTATAGCTCTCTCTTCAAATGTCTTAGGCACATCCTTGTAGGCAGGAGATTCGCCAAGTACTCTAATAGCCTCTGACAATCCACCTTGTATATCAGACCTTAATGCCTTCCACTGGTCAGGTCCTATCTCACCTTCTACCCACTGACGATTAGCTTCTACCATACCAGGTCGGACTAGCTCACCATCTTCATAAGTGCCTACGTGTCTAGCTTCTTCATAGACCTTCTCCACCTCTTGATAGTAGTCTCTAATCTTAACATCTAGCAGTTGCCAGCTGGAAGGATAGAGTGGAGTAGTAACACCCTGCCATCTACGATAAGTCTCCCATTCATAGAGTAGCTTCTGCTGATAGACATCTAGCTTGTAGTAGTCACTAAATCTCTTACCTGTTACAGGATACTGATGGTCAATCTGCTCTTGAACTCTGATAGGCACTCCAGTAGCTTCCTCAATGGCTAGTCTCATCTCACCTCGGATTTCTGTAAACTCCTGAGGTCGGATTCTAAACAGACCTGTCTGCTGCATAAGTATCCCCTTAACTCCGTCAACTCTAGCAGCAGCCCTCAGCCAGAGCTCTTCCTCTTCTGGAGTAACCTTCTCCCCAGTCTGTTTCTTCCGCCATATCTCATCAGCATTATATCCTTCTGAGCCTAGAGTAAGCATTACCATATAGTCTCTAAAGCGGTCAGGATAGATGTGCTCTAGTACTGCACCTATATGTTCTGGGGAGAGAGCTCTTAATCCTGATAGTCCTGTTCTCACCCAGGCAGGAGCTAGCTGACCTAGTTCAGGCTTTCCAGTAGCAGCACCAAAGGCTACAATAGGAAGCATAACATGGATGCCTGGGAAGAAGCCAGCTCTACCTATGTAGTCTATAAACTCCATTCCAGGCATTACGTCATAGTACTCAGGGAAGTCACGGAGATACATACTTCTGAGTCCGCCCATCCAGACTGAGCCTCTGAGCATATTCATCTGAAGGTCAGTGCCAGGTACTGGTAGATAGCCCTGGTCAGTATTGCTCATATACTTAGCTACCCCTGTCATAGAGCCAGGAGTCCGCATAGCTGTCCTAGGTATCCAGCGCCACCTAAACATCTCATAGTTCCAGAATGGGAAGATAGCTCTCATACCTTCGTCTATGATGTTAGCATCGTCATAGGTGGGGTAGGATAGAGCGTGCTGTTCTCGGGCAGCAGTCATGGCAGATTCTTTGGAAGTCCACCAGTCTGCAGAAGGCTTAGTAAACTCTCTCCTCATACTAGCTAGCCTGGCAGTAGTCTCATCTAGCGTATTAGCTGTAAATGCGCTACCTGTTTGTCTAACATCAGTAAACATCTTACCAATGCCTTCCTGAATACCATCATATCTTATATCAAGTTTATCAGCTATCTTAATACCAGCAGCACCTTTTGCTCTGTGTACTATCGCTTCCCCAGCAGGTAGCATAGGTTTTGCAGTAACTCCTGCATACATTGGCAGTTTCTCTACATCATCTGCTACTGAGTTGATATACTGGCGATACTTGACAATATCAGCTTCAGGAACCTTCATAGCTCCATGTAGTCTAGTTATCTCCTGCCTAATCTCTTCTAACTGCATTACTGTAGGACTATCAGGAGTCAGGATACTAGGCTCTACTCCCAGATTATGCCAGAGCTGGTCATAGACTTCTCCTATCCCTTCTTCACTAAAGCCTATATCATTTGCAGTCTTGCCTAGCTTAGCAGCATAGGCTTCAGCTTGTTCTCTAGTATGTAAGATGAAATCCTCTTTAGGTCTAATGGTAGCATGATGCTGGACTCTAGTTAGTCCTCTATATAAGTCATCACCAGTAGTACCATAGAGATAAGCTAGGTGATTAGGAGTCAGTTCAGCAGTTACCTCTGGAATGTAGTCAGGCAGGTAGACTGGCTTATCTACTGAATCAAGGAAGTGACGGCTAGCCCGTAGTCTTGTGCTCTTGAACTTACGGGCATTGTTATCATACTCATCCCAGATAGAGGCTTTCTGAGCTCGCTGCTGAGTCCAGAATCTATCATTCCTTGCTTTCTTAGGAGTTCTAGGTATGATGGCTTCTATCTCAGCTATCTTATTCCGAGTGGCTAGCATATTCTGCATCTCAAGACGAGAGATAGAGTCAAGGTCGGTGAGACGAGCGAGCTGAACTTCATTGAGGATAGGACCTACAGAGGTCTCCTTAGTCAGCCTACTCAACTCCTTACCAGCAACCTCTATCTCAGCTTCTTTCATACTTGGATGTAGAGCGTGAGCTACCTCATGATAAAAGTCATCATCAGTAAACTTATCATTAAGTCTCATTATCCGTTCTGATTCAATCCATTGAGCAGAGTAACCTTCCTCAGGATGCCCGTATCTAGTAATTCTTTTATCAGTAACAATAATTCTCTTTATATTAGGCTCTAAGTCGCTCGGAAGACTATTCACCAGGTTCTCTACTCTTGATTGTATCTTTGGCGGAACAGTCTTCGAATAGTCCAAACGAGCTTTTATCTCTGGTAAAGTTCTTGCTATTCTAGGAACACCCTCAGCATTCTTCACTATCTGATTCATCATCTTTGTTAGTTGCTCGTCACTAGTGTCCATGAACTCAGCCAGTAGCTTAGCAGACCCAACTTCAAAGTCATCCATCTCACCTGGGAGTAGTCTGGCTTTTCTGAGCTCAGTCAGCTTCCTATAGTCATGTATCCTCTCACCAGTACCCTCTACCATAGCAGAGATATTATTCATATCTCCGAGGAACTCATCTAGGTTCCTAGGAGGGTTAACTAGGAAGGCATCTGCTTCATCAGTCAGGACGTTTATCTGATTCTTCAGGCTAACAAGGCTTAGCTCTCTTTCCTGCTCTACAAAGGCAGCCATCTTACCATCTATGTCATCAAAGATACTGCCATCCAGTACGTCATCCCTAATGCCCTTCTTAGTAGTCATCCTCACTTCAGTCATCTTATCAAAGGTCTTGCCGAGGTCCTTGCTAATCTGTCTCCGTTCAAACTCAAGGACATCTATTTTAGAATGAGCTCTAATGGCTTCAGGACCTACAGTAGAATCTTGCAGTAGTACTCGCTCTATATCCTTAGCATCGTTAGGATGGATAGCATGGACAGCATCTAGTTTAGACTTATGCTTGGCTAGCACCTCAGTCAGTGCTCTCATATCATCAGGTGCTATCTTAGTCAGTTGTTTCATATAGTGAACTTGGTAATCATATGCTACCTGCATGCTATTAAAGTGAGCCCACATATCATAGCCATCTTGGAAGGATGCTAGATAATGGTCTCTGCCAGCTATGTTAATCTTAGCCCCTATACTCTTACCTCCCATGAAAGGAATCTTCTCTGGTATGACAGCACCTCTAGTGATGAAAGGAATCTTACCACCTTTGAATATAGCAGTCTTACCAGTCTTAGGGTCTATCAGAGCTTGGGCTAGACGTTCCTCACCTCTCTCAAACATCCTGAGCTCATAAGGAGCATTATTCAGTCCTTTGAATAGACGGTTAGTTTCTGCTACACCACTATAAGCCTTAGGGTACATTATCTCAGCACCACCTAAGAAGCTCCTACTCATGTTCTCAGCAAAGTTGTAAGGACCAAAGTTGGCGAAGAGTAGATTCCACCTAGCTATTGGCATTACCAGTCTACGTTCTAACGCTACTAGGGCAGAAGAATATAATACTCTATCTGCTACTCTACTATGCCATGATGCTGACCTGCCTGCTTGCTGCATATGTTTAGTTAGAGGACCATGTAGATTACCATAGCGGGTTTCCTCTAATCTTCTAAACATACTCATGAGAACATCAGTAGCAGTATCCCCCTTGAGAGCACCCTTAGCAGATTTAGCTATCTTCTCCTTGAAGGCTACTAGCTTAGCAGCCATCTTATTAACCATGTCCTCAGTAGCCTCTAATCCCATATCAGCTAATATCTTGCCAGCTGTTATCCTCTCACCTTGTCCAGAGAACATATTAAGGACTTCATTATTAAGGCGAGCTAAGCGAGGAGTATCAAAGGCTACGTCCTCTACTATGTCCTTAGCAAATCTAAGTGCAGCTCCTTCATCTATGTAGCCAAACTCTAGCATAGGAGTTCCTGCTCTAACCGCTGCATCCCAACCTTCCATAGGGCGTGCTAAAGCCTGGTCAATAGCATTAGTACCAGTATCAATAGCATCCTTAGCTGTTAGTCCTTTCATATTGCGTACTTCAGGATATGTCCGCTCTAGTACTGAACTGAACTTCATATAGCTATCTCTGGCAAAATTCCTAGCCATCTGAGTAAAGGTGCGAGGTATTTGGTAGCCACCTCCTGTTAGCCAAGTTAAACCTTTAGGAAGAAATAGCACTCCCTTTACACCAGCCTTAAATATAGCATCAGCACCTGTTATATAGCCATTCTCTATTGCTCCTACCCAAGGACCTATTCTAGACCCAGCAGCCCTTATGCCTAGCTTAGTCATGCCGTATCCAGTCTTGTATGCTATGGCAGTTGCAAACCCTAGTCCAATATAGCTTATAGGGTCAAAGAACAGCTCAGCTCCAAGTTTTCCATACCAAGGAACATCCCAGTCATTAAATGCTTCAGCATAGGATTGCCAGCTAGTCTTACCCATAGAGCGGTAGTAGTTATAATTCTCTTCTAGCCTAGCAGCTGCAGTGTCCTCAGGTGTCTTGAACATCTTATGCACTCCAACAATAGCAGCGGCAGCTAGCGGTCTAGGTAGCATGTTGAAGTACTTATCTAACAACTGTACAGTAGCCATCATAGGCTGAGTCACTGTCAGTTTGGTAAATTCCCAAGGTGTGAGCTCAGGAGCCTCGGCTAGTACTGCTCCTGCTCTAATCAGATTAAGTCTATCAGACTCTAACGCCCATTCCTTAGCTCTCTCTGATAGCCAATCCTTAGCACTGTCAATCTCCTCACCTTGCAAGTCCATCTTGCCGAGCATATATCTAATATCTTCCTCAGTCATACCCTCAGGTAACTCAGCACCCCCAAATGCAAAGGACTTGGCTATTTCATCTACTGTTAGATTATGAACTGCTCTCAGCTCTAGCTTTGGCGCAGTCAGAATCTCATTCAATATCTTGGTCTGAGCTTCTATTGCGCTCCCATCAAAGCCTTCAGGTAGCACATTGGACAGATGTTTTAGACGGTCATAAGTGGATGTTAGCCAGATAGTATCAGCAGTCTCCAAACTATCAGTAGGGATATACTGTAATATATCCTCAGCCTTCTGAATCTTATAATCTGGGATTGATAGGTAGTTGGGCAACCTACTCATTATCTCCATCCGCCAGCGGACAGATTTCATATACTGTAATGCCAAGTCAAGCTCCTGCTGAGCCTCTTGCTGCCTAGCATCAAAGTCCTGCTGAGTAACAATACCAAAGAAAGGAGTAGTGGGAATGTATAACTCGCTAGTTCCAGGTAGCCTGAGAGGACCTGCAAAGCTCCACGACCTCTGCAACCCTGACAAGTTCTGCTCAGCAGCAGCTACCCTTCTCTGAGCATCATAATACCCAGTACCTAGCTGAGCTAACTCCTTACCAAAGCCTGGAAAGTATTCAGGATACTCAACTGGAGGAGGAGTCACAGGACCACCAAGTTCCTGTTCTAAACCTTTATCATCTAGTACTTTCTTAGCATATTCTGTTAATTCGCCTGGTTCTGGCATCACGCCCCTCCTTCTGGTGAAGTAGCTCTCTCAGGCAACGCAGTGCGTTGAGGATTAGTCTCAGGTCTCCCAGCTCTACCTCTAACAGGCTGTGTTGGCTGCTGCTCCCTCTGAGTTTCAGCAGTTAACATAGCAAGAGTTGCATCTGCTACAGTTTCATATAGCTTAGCTGTTTCCCTATCACCAGTCTTGCTTAGGAAAGCAGCCTGTTTGCGGTAGTACTGTACTAGAGCTATTAAGCTATTACTAGGATGCATCTCTGCTTGGTCAGCTCTACGTTGTGCTCTCTCCTGCATCGGGTCTTCAATGTCAGGGAAGAGTTTGCCCATAACATAAGTATAGCTCAAAGCAAAATCAGGGTCTAGCATTCGGGCTGTAGTAGCTCTAGCCACTAAGTCACCAGGAATCTCTATGTCATAGTCAGAGCTAACTACTACATTGTCTGGTAAGTCATCAGGATAACTCCAGCCATAGGGACTTATTCCTCTGTCCTTAATATCTGCTAACCAGTCATTGTTCTCATCCTCATACTTATTGACAAATGCTTCATGGAAAGGTCTCATTACCTGATTTGCAGAGGCTGCTATCTGACTCATAACAGATGCAGTCAACTGCCCTTGGACATTACCGAACATAGACCAGCTTACTCCACCTCTCTGCATCATGGCTTCAAGGTCAAGCTGGGCAGCCCTTAGCTCCAGAGGTATAGGAGGAGTGCCTATGAACTCTACAGAATCATCAGGTCCGCCTCTAAATATAGCAGCTCTGCGGAAGACGTCCTCAGGTCTAACAATAGCCTTGCCACTTCTGCTCCTCTCAAATATCCTGGGCTGAGCAGTATCTCTTAATAGCTGTAGACTAAAGCTCCACCACTTATTCCAAGTCCGATATATATGCTCATTTGTTGCTATAATGCTCTGCCCCAGTTCAGCCTTCCATCTATCTACAACTACATCTTGAGTATGTAGCTTTAGTGTTGAGGAATAAGTTGGTATTAGACCCTCTGACAAACTGCCCATATCAGGAAGACCACCAACTGGGGCTACATATATAGGAATACGCTTAAATCTAGTTCGTTCAAACTTCACTAATGTAGTACCTATTACTATGGCGTTCCAGATAGCCTTAGTGAAAGGAAACACATCTGATATCTCTACCCACCAGTAGTCATATATAGTAGTATTTCTTCCTACTGATGCTCTCCACTGGGCAAAATTACCGCCAGCTAGCATCCAGCCATGCTTCTTAGCCATATTGCTAGCCTGACCAGAACCTAATTGGTAGATATGGGCTACTTCACTTAGCCCTAGAGTAGCGTCCCACATAGGATAGACGTCCAGAGGATTTAGAGGCTCAGCATAGCATCTATCACCATTGTCTGCTATCATAGCATACTCTGCATACCAGCCAGTAGCCAGCATAAATCCTAATGAGGTCCGCTGTAGAGATTGTCTAGGATTAGTTCGACGGAAGGTAGTTGCAACATCCTTCCAAGCAGTACGGAAGAATTTGGAAACAGATGATACAGCGGTCTGGACTGCGGGGTCTACAGAGTCATAATTCTTTATCCTATGGGGGATATCAGTATCCAGCAAGTGTATTACTAGATTATATAGTGACCTAGGGTCGTTACCTACAAATGACTCCATCTTTTCAGTCTTGAGCTCATCAATCATCTCAATAAGTCTATACCACCTTTTCATGGCAGCATCCCGAGGAGCCCAAAACTTTTTAAGGTCGCCACAACGAGTAGTTATTACAGTTGCATTTCTATCCATTTACTTACCCTCCAAGGCTCATTGACCCCATTCATCAGTCCACCCGCCCTCGGTGGCACTGCCTACATATCCCCGAGCCACTGGCATGGCACTTCTACAGACAATAGCAATGGCTCCTGCATCGTGGTGGTCATCAGCACCGACAACTACGATGCCACTCTTAACTGTAGCATTTCTGCGAATATTCTTGCACTGAGACCAGAAGCGAATATCTTGGCAGTCAATGTCGTCTAGATGCCTACTAACCTCAGTAATCATATATGGCTTAGTTGACAGGTTAGTCTGCCAGCCAATAGCTCTTATCAGCTTACCTGTCCTTACATCCTCTCTCCAGTAGAGATCTGAGTAATCTCTCAGATGAGATACAATATCTAGATTATCTTCTGGGCAGATAACTCCAGTGTTATAATAATGTCCTACCTCTTTCATTAGCTCAGCCATCTGCCACTCATCATAGAATCCTGCTAGTGTAGCACAGTGCTGCATTACTGGAGAAATCTCATTACCTTCTTTGTCTCTATAGCCTTCAGCAAAGTTCCACACATGACCTACTGACTCAGATGTCTTTCCCTTGCCAGGGTCTATGCTAATGACATATCCTTTGCCTTCCTCTACATCGTGCCAGATGTCTAGGGTAGCTGTCAGTACAGCTCCAGTAACCTTATCAGTAGCAGTGATACCCTTCTCTATCGGTGCTGGAATACACTGATGAATCTTATCCACTATAATCTCGGAACTGTATGCTTGGTCTCCAGCTGTAATAAAGCAGGTCTCATCATCCTCAGGAAACTCCTGACCAAAGATGAATATGGTCTCCCCTGACCTGCGGAGGCTGGACATCTCAGCCTGCTTGTATCTTCTCCACCTGAGCTTAGCCATAGCCTCAAATTCATCAAGACCATGAGTATCAACTAGCAGTCGGAGTAGACAAACTTCCTCTGACTGGATTTTAGGTAGAGGGTCAGTGTTATCCCCAGGTAAGCAGAACATATCATTAGAGTACATCTTATACTCAGGATGCAAAAACCAGGGATAGAAGTGAGGCGTATAAACTGAGTCTCCTACCATCTTGCCCTCCTTTGCCTTCCTGTACATCTCGCAAAAAGGGTTATCCTCACCATTGGCTGTGCTTCCAATCCTTATCTTAGTTCTGGGGCTAAGAGGAACCCTCTGTACTGCTGACGCCATAACAAGTTCATGAGTGCCTACTAACCAAAAAGCATACTCATCAAGTAGAAGGTTGTGTATCACCTCACCTCTACCGATGGTATAACTTCTGCTACTGAATATGTACATAGTGGAGTAGAAATCAGTAGCCTTATCCTCCCAGCTAAGTTCAGTAGCGCTCTTGTGGTCTAGCTTAGGTATGGTAGGAATCTTCCTCTGTAGACCCTGATGAAACCTTTTAGCCTTCAGTATCTGGCGCTGGGCACTGAACTCATCATAGCTAATGATAACTGACACAGTACCATTGACAGTGATGTTATCTAGGAAGAAATCACCTACTATGATAGACGTGAATCCTATCTGAGCTGGCTTGACATAGATATCACGCAGACCTGATGTGAGAATAATATCCTCCTGGATAGGATTAGGCTTGAGAGGAACTCTTTGCCTGTCCTTATCATCAATGTCTAACAGTGTGCTCAGTGTTAGGCGTCTGTCAGAGAAGAGTGTCCTTAGTGCTTCATCTTGAGTCTGCTCAGTCATTTCCTTCCCTTGCCATTCATTGACTTAAGTAGAACATTTAATTCTGTAATTGCTTTAGTATTATCCTCTCTAGTCTCCTGGTCTCTCTCAACCATTCCGTCAGTAAACTTCTTAGACTCACGCCACATCTTTTCAGTACTGTTCCTATCCTTACGATACATTAGGAAGATTAGAGTACCTAGAAATGCCCCCACACCTAAGCTGCCTGCGACTTGTAATAATTCTGGTGTCATCTGGTTCTCCTTCCTACTAGTACTCTCCCAGTCCTGACAGGCGGTCGGCTATATAAAGTACGGCTACGAGTTATCCTGCCAACTGACCTGGGTTCTCTTCTACCAACACGACTTAACTGAGCTCTACGGATGTTGTGCTTTGCTGCTCTTACTACTTTAGCTGTTGTCGGTCGTCTTGGCATATAATCAACCTTATACCTTACGGACTACTATTTATTTATCCCTGATTCCAGGTAGCTCTCATAGCCCCACAGTTAGTGCAAAGGTAAATATGGATAACAAGTGCATCGTGAGGCCATACTCGAACATCAGGGGGACGTTGTTCCCTTATTAGTTGCTCGTTGTCACGCACTTGCACCATCAATATTGCTTCCTCCTTACACTTGCGACACTTAATAGCAGATGGTATCTTCTGCTGATAAGAAAACCTCTCTTCTAGTAGTTTACTTTGTTCAATAACTATTTCCATTCAGTCCTCCTTATAACAAAGCTGCGTAGCCCGTAAGGTCTATTTCTTTCCTCCAGAGAGTGATACTGTATCAGTACGACTAAATTGAATCACATCCTGATTAGCTTCTACCCACTTAGCAAAATTAAAGTCTCCACTATTACCTTTAGCTATTGATTCTAGTAATTGTAACTGCTGAGGTGTGTAGGCGCTTCTAAGCTTAATCAGATACTGCTGCTCAAAGGGAGTTAGTTCGACAGGAACCATCTCGCCAGTTTCCTCATCCTCAGTCATATCCATAGCCAGTGACTTCCGTAGGACTCTATGGTCTACCTCCAGTACCATTCTGAAATTACGGTTGAAGTCTAGTTCGGAATACTCCCTACTCAGCTCCTTGCGAAATTCTGGGATACGCTCTTCAAGAGCGGAGAACTTCTCATCCTGCCTCATCAGCTCTAACCAGTGTGTATTGAGTCCGAGGACAAAGAGAGCCTCTTCATCACTGAATCCTGAACTGAGCCAGCCGAGGTATTTGGCTCTGAGGTCGTCCCTGCGGTAAGGTATCAGTGCCATTGCAGTAGATACCTCTTTAGGTTGAGTTCCAGGTGGCAGTATTGTTACATCTGACATACAGTCCCCTCCTATTATAGTATAACATATTGCTCGCCAATATGCAAGGATAATAAATAATGATTGTCTTTTATTTTAACTGAGGCAAATAGTGAGGTTGACAATGAGATTGAAGTATGTTATAATGGAATATGATTAAAAGTAGCACTACAGGCTGGGGTTACTTCCAACAAGGGGCAGACCAGATGCAAGAGATAATGGAGCTGGGAGAAAAGCTCAGTATAGCCATAAACTGTCCTATCCACTACCCAGCATTTGGCAAGAATGTATTTGAATGTCAGTGCGAGAAGCTATTTCCAGTTTACGTAGTAAAAGGTCATAGTGTGGAAGAGTTAGTTAAGATGCACAGAGATGAGAATTAGCAATTGGATATCTACATAACAACCTGTCGTAAGACAGTTCCTACATGCTCTTACTGCGGTGAGGCTATAGAGCTCTCTGAACCTATGGTCTGCGGTAAGCTATGGCAGAAATATACAGAGGAAGGAGGTGAGCCAAGAAGATGGGTAAAGAACTTCAGATGGCACGCGAGAAGGAAAAGAGACAGCCAATGTTGCTGGCTATCACAGGCTCTGGAGAGGTTATTACTACATCCTGTAATAGAAACAAGAGGACGAAAGAGTCTACAACTGCCAAAAGAGATAATGGATGCAAGGTTGAAGATACTGAGGCAGAGAGCAAGGGCAGTAGCGAGACTGAGCGAGTTAATGCTATCCCCACTGAACCAAAGAGACGTGGACGAGATTATAAGGATAGGAAGCAAGGTAGAGGAGATGAAGGAGAAGATAAGCACCTTAGGCGGAGTGCCCAGCAGCTGGGTGTAGTATACCCAGGTAGCTTCTGTGATGAAGATAATACTAATCCGCATTACTGGATAGAGGAGGAGATGGTCTATGGCGGTATTCTATTTAAGTGCAAGAAGTGTTTTGACTATCTCTGGCTACCTTTAGGTTGGACAGATTCGGTAAGGTTAAGTAAGCTAATAGAGTATCATGGTGGTACTGAAGGATACTGTAGATGTCTGAACTACCATAGACCTGTTAAGATGCTGATGGCTAAGATGCAAGAGCTAAGGAGATTGGCAAAGGATATTAGTAGTAAGAGGGAATTTGCTAAGCTGACAGATAGGATAATGAGTGACAGGGAGTATGACAGAAAGGAGATGACTAATGGATAAAGATTTTAAGAAATCAATCTCTCAATGTCCTTGCTGCGGAAGTGAGAACAGATTCTTTGAGCAAATGGCTGAGGAGATGAGGGAGAGAGGACTGGCTAGGCAAGAGTGGAACTTTCACTTAGACCTGAAAGAGGGAATAGTATTAGATGAGCAAAGGGCAGAAAGTATCCCCATAGGCTCTGAGGTTCCTGTGTATAGTTTTAAGACTGACATCTGCATAGACTGTGGATGTATATATGTTAAGGAGCTTGTCAGGACTAATTTCAAAAGATCCTTGCCTACAGCCCAGCCACCTAATAGAGCACAGAGGCGATGAGACACGAGAGACCAAGGACC
>SDBV01003862.1_pt1 | contig 21791 bp, 17 predicted proteins | sample 2277081 | NCBI WGS metagenome assembly SDBV01 (sample SAMN10402039, study PRJNA504765) | marine sediment metagenome | isolation source: marine sediment core GS10_PC15, 223 cmbsf | place: Arctic Ocean: Southern Knipovich Ridge | collected 2010 | reverse complement strand
CACTCTTCTCTGGAAGAGAGTGACTTCAATTGCGCCTTCAACTAGCAAGCCCTAAGTCTTGTTCGCTAAGGCGGCCCACCCTTACCGTGCGGGCCACTCCGTCCACGGCGAGCATTCATCAAATGCTCCGACATTAGACGGCTGCGCAGTGTTTATCGACCAGGCTTCCTGGCGATGGTTAGCATGGCGTTGTCGGTTCTGCTTGTAGCAGTTGCCGAAACGCTGCACACTGGCGGAAGTTTGTTTTCCCTGACGACTGACCGGCCGTCGGGGGGCCGCTGGAGTGCTCGCAATGTGTCCTTATCCGTCATAACCGGACCTTTGCAGGGATTGATGCGGCCAAGATCCGGGGGACCTCCGGGCTAGGCTGTTGGCTGCCGGGAGTGGAGTTAATGCAGATCTGGTTTTGCGGGGGATGGGGACTTCGGCACGGACGTGATCGGCGTGAATTGGCGCACGCCCGGCTTCAGTAAGCTATGGTTCACTAAGTCGGCGTTCGCCGGCCTCGAGATTCTATTCGGAATTCTCTTCCGCGTTTAGTTCTGACTCAGCATTCGCTGGACAATTTGAAAGGCAACTCCGATGCGCATCCGTGATCTGGCGGTCCGCCCCTTGGCGGTCGTCATCGCCGTGTGGTGTTCTTGTTGGACCGTTTCTTGCCAGGCAACCGAGAGAAGTTCCTCCTATCTTGCCGCGTTGGAGTCGATTAGCGCCGAGTGCCTTCGCAACCATCTGGACTACCTGGCGGACGACGCGATGGAAGGCCGTGAAGCGGGCACGGAGGGTGGACGGCGGGCCGCGGAGTTTCTGCGGGAACAGCTTGCGAACCTGCAGATTCGCGGGGCAGGCGTGGACGGCGGGTTTTTTCAGCCCTTCGCTCCCAATTTCCGGAACGTAGTGGGGTTGCTGCAGGGGAGCGACCCGGAACTGAAGGACCAGGTGGTGATCGTCGGCGCACACTACGATCACGTGGGTTACGGCACCAAGGAGAACAGTCGGGGCCCGATCGGAAAGATCCACAACGGCGCCGACGACAACGCCAGCGGCACCTCCGCGCTGCTGGAGTTGGCCGAGGCCTTCAGCCGGCTGCCCGAGGCACCCAGGCGGTCGATCCTGTTCGCCTTCTGGGACGCCGAGGAGAAGGAGATGCTGGGTTCCAGACACTGGCTGGGCCAGCCCACGATCCCGCTGGGTCGGCTGGCGGCCGTGCTCAACCTGGATATGATCGGCCGGCTGCGGCAGAATCGGCTGACCGTTTACGGCTCGCGGAGCGGGTACGGTTTCCGGCGGCTGGTGAGCCGGCAGAACAATCGGATTGGGCTGAGGCTCGACTTCTCTTGGGAACTGGAGGACGACGCCGACCACTACCCCTTTTTCAGGCGCGGTACACCGGTGTTGTTTCTGCACACGGGGCTGCACAACGAGTTTCATTCGCCCGCGGACGACGCCGAGTTGATTCACGGCGAGGGAATGGAGCGGGTGGTTCGGCTGGCGTTTCACGTGTTGCACGATCTGGCCCAGCGCCCCAGCAGACCCCGTTTCCGGCAGGCGGCGGGCCGCGAGACGGAGAAGCTGCGCAGCCAACTGGCAGCGTACACTCCCAAGCTGCCGGACCGACTGGGCGCGGACTGGAGCCGCCGACCGGAGGACGGGCGTGGCGTGCGTCTGTTGCGGGTCGGCGTGAATTCGCCAGCGGCAGAAGCGGATATTCGCGCCGGGGACCGGATCGTTCGGTTCGCCGATCACGAGATTCGCTCAGGGGAAGATCTGACCGCGGCAGTGATGCTGGCGGAACACCGGGTGCCCGTGGTCGTCCGGCGGCCAAGACGCGCGAAGCCCCTGAAACTGACGGTTCAGCTTGCCGGCAATCCCCTGCGGCTGGGGATAACCTGGCGGGTGGATGGCGCCGAGCCGGGCACGATCATCCTTACTCACGTGGTTCCCGGCTCACCCGCCGCCGACGCCGCCTTGCGTCCGGGCGACCGCATCTACCAGGTTGCCGGTGAGGATTTTGCCGACCAGAAGGCATTCGTCGAGCTGCTCGGGGATCGTCCCGATCTGCTGGAACTGCTGGTCGAGCGGGAGGGGCAACTCCGCACGGTGGTGCTCAATCTGGGCGGCAGACCGCAAAAGCGGGCAGCATGAAGCCACGCCGGCCGACGGCCGATGGATCGGCCTCGCTCAGGGACAGTGGAAAGCGGGCTCGGAGTTGCCGAGCACGCGTTCCAGCTTGGCGCGCAAGTCTGCGAGCTCCTTGGACTTGAAGGTGTTCTTGGTTTTCTTGAGCACGCCGATGGTCTCACGGATGGCAACCCGGTGTAACGGTTGCTGGGGGCAGTCCAGCAGCCTGCAGAGGTCCAGGGAATTCCCATTGGGGCATTGTGCAGCGTTTGCTCTGAGCAGTTCCGACAGGCAGGAAGCCAGCGTGCGGATGGTAACGATGGAGACCAGGCCAGCGGAATCGGGAGTTCCGTTTCCGAGCGTGCGGCCTTGCTGCTCGACGCTGAGCAGGTCCTCGACACATTTCTGCAGGTGCTGGCGGACCCGGGAGATCGTTCGGTAGCTCTGCGAGCGATCCATCAGAAGCCGCACCTGGTCGCGCAACTCCTCAAAATCCAGGGGTTTTGTCAAATATGCAGCCACCGACAAACGGAACGAACTGACGGCGGAATCGACCGACGGATATCCGGTAACGAGGATGATGGGAATCCCATGTGCTATCCGTTGGGCTTGCTGGACCAGCGCCAGGTCGGGGTTTCCCGGCATCTTGATGTCCGCGATCAGCAGGTCGTACCAGCCGGTCCGAAGCTTCTCGATGGCTTCTTCCCCGTCAGACGCACAGTCGCATTTGTACCCCTCCCGGATGAGAAGTCGTGCCGTGGATCTCAGGAAGGTTTCCTCGTCGTCGGCAATCAGGATCGAACGGGCTCCAACCATGGATAGGCCTCCATAGCATGCCCCTTTCGAAACTGGTCAACGTCTAAACTGGCAGGACGACGCGAAAAACGGTGCCCTTCCCGGCGGTGCTCTCGAAATCTAACGCACCTCCAAGGGACTCAATTACCCCCCGCGAAATAGGGAGACCGAGTCCGATCCCTCCTGAAGCGGCACTTCCTTTGGTGGTGAAGAACGGCTCGAATACTCGATCCTGCACCCCGACCGGGATTCCGCATCCGTGGTCTGCAACGATTATCCGTAGAGTGTTTTCGGCCATTAACGCGGTGATCTTTACTCTGCTACCTCGCGGCGAGGCCTCAATGGCGTTTGTCACCAGGTTGTACAACACCTGCCGCACGGTGCCTTCGGGGAGCTTGATCGCTGGTTCCAGGTCGGGCACGTCCACGTCGATCGCCACGCCGCGCTCGCGGCAGCTCGGCTGCAACATGAACACCACGTCGCAGATGACTTCACCGATGCTGATCTCAGAGACCGGGGTCTCTTCCGGGCTGTACAACTTGAACATCTGCCGGACGATCCGCGCGATTCGGTCGATCTCTCTCTCGATCCGGCCGACGAACTGGTAGTCCGGATGGTCCTTGGGCACGGCGTCCTTGATCAACAGGAAGGCGTTCTTGATGCCGGCCAGGGGATTGTTGATTTCGTGGGCTATTCGGGCAGCCGTCCTCCCGGTGGCTGCCAGCTTTTCGGCCTCTTCCAGCCGTTTTTCGCTCTGGCGCAACTGCACCCCGGTTCGTTGCCCTTCCTCAGCAAGGCGCCGCTGGGTGAGTACCCGCTCGATCACACTGGGCAGCAGGTCCAGCCAGCCACCCTCCACGTCCTTCACGACGTAATCGTCCGCCCCCAGCTTCATGGTCTCCACTGCGACCTTCTCGTTGCCGTGGCCGGTAATCATGATCGTGGGCAGCAGGGGCCCTTTGGCAGCCAGGGTGCGAATCACCTCCAGCCCGTCGCGCAGCGGCAGGGAGTGGTCCACGGCCACCAGGTCGTATCGATCGGAGGTGCATTTGGCGAGACCTTCTTCCCCGTCGTGGGCCAGATCGACGGCGTAACCGGACTGTTCCAGGTGCAGCCGGACCAGATCGGCCAGCCGATGGTCATCCTCGATATACAGGATGCGGATTGGACTGGGCTTGGACATTGCTGCACTCCCTGCTGGAGGCTATTGCGTGTAGTTTCGTCTCTTGAGGTTCTCCAGTCGGACTGGATCGGAGTATTCGCTGCACGAGAGGTCAACAACCGATCGTGGAGCGCGTGGCTGCTACCGCGAGTCGTTGGGCGAGTTGGCCTGCCCACTTTCGGCGGCGCACTTGCAAAGGTTCATCAGTTCGGCAACGGTTGGGAGTAGTTGCTCGAGATCGCTCTGTGCAGCCGCTTGTTGTTCGACTAATTGGGCGGCTCGGGCAACTGGGAGGAAACCATAAGCGCCGGCACTACCCTTCAACTGGTGGGCCAATCTGACCACAGTCGGGATATCATCGTCGTGGAGGGCCGTTTCAATCCCGGCCACGCGGTTCGGCAACTCCGCCACGAATCCCGCCATCAGTTCGGCCTTGGCGTCGTCACTGAGCAGAGTGGTGCGCACCGGCCGGGCCGGTTGGGCGGAAGCTGGGTGTGCCAGATGTTGTGCAATCTGATCCCAGAAGAGTTCGGGGCTTGTGGGCTTGCTGATGTATTCGTCGCATCCGGCTTCGAGGCACTTTTCACGGTCGCCGGTCATGGCGTGCGCGGTGAGGGCCACGATGGGGCCTTCCCAACCGTCGCGGCGGAGACGTCGAGTAGCCTCGTGGCCGTCCATCACCGGCATCTGCACGTCCATCAAGATCAGGTCGTAGGGTACCCCCTTGGCCTTCGACGCGAGGGCCTTTTGGCGTGCGACGAGCCCATTTTCGGCGAACTCGACCTCCACCCCGTGCTCCTGAAGGAAGCGGCCAACCAGGTGTTGGATATCTTCCGCATCCTCCGCCAAGAGCACCCGGCCATGAAGTTGCCGATCGGCAATCCCCGCGGTGGTTTTGGGTTCTTTGAGGGAGACGGCCGGCGGGGCTTGCAGTATGGGGCGGTTTGTCAACGGTCCGGGATCGATGGAGAGGGTGAACGAGCTGCCTCTGCCGAGCTGGCTCCGTACTTGGATGTCGCCGCCGAGCAGTTCGGCGAACTTCTGTGAGATAGCCAGGCCCAGCCCGGTGCCGCTGAAGCGGCGGGTGGCAGAATTATCTGCTTGTGTGAAAGGCCGGAAGAGCCGCTCGGTTTCTTCGGCGGCCATGCCGATGCCGGTATCCGCCACTTCAAACTGCATTCGCGTGGGGGCATCATCGTCGCGGATGCAGCGGACGGTGATCTTCACGCCCCCGGTGTCGGTGAACTTGATCGCGTTGCCCACGAGGTTAACCAGGATTTGCCGCAGCCTGGTGGGGTCGGTACGGATGGATTCAGGGAGTGGGGACTCATAGTTGACTTCGAGTCCCAAGTTTTTTTGGTTGGCTCGAACGCACACCAGCGACCGGACCTCTTCCACGATTTCGTGCGGGGAGCAATCGACCAGCTCCAGCTCGATTTTCTCGGCCTCGATCTTGGACAGGTCGAGAATGTCGTTGATGATGGTCAGCAGGTTTTGGGCGTTACGATGGATAATCTGGAGATTCTCCCGGCGTTCGGAAGGCGACATTTCGTAGGACATCAGCAGGTCGGTAAAGCCCATGATTGCCGTCATGGGGGTGCGGATTTCGTGGCTCATGTTGGCCAGGAACTGGCTCTTGGCGCGGTTTGCCGCTTCGGCTGCCTCTTTGGCCTTGGCGAGTTCTTCTTCGGCCCGCTTCCGCTCCAATTCAGCTCCGGCCCTCGCGGCGAAGACCTCGAGCAGCGACGTCTTCTCGTCGGTGTCGGTCATGGGCTCGGTGTCCAGCACGGCCAAGTGACCGATCACGTTTCGCGAGGAGTCGAACAGCGGAATGCCCAAATAGCCCTCCGCCCTCAGAAGCTGAATCGGCTCAGCCTTGGGGAAAAGTGCCGAGACTCCTTCTCTGTGAAGGCACGTTTCACCGTGGACGACCGGGTCGCAGGGAGTGCCTGCCAGGTCATATTCCAAAGGGTCGCTAAATCCGTCGGGCGTCCAGACCGCCAGGGTATGGACCCTGGTAGGAGGCGAATCGGGATACGTCGCGGCCACAGCGAAGGGGACCTGAAGCGCGGAGGCAATGCTCCGCACCAGGGCGTGAAAGAAGTCTTCGCCGGTCACGCTTGCCGTCGCCTGCGCGGTGAACTTGAGAACCTCCTCGGCTCGCTTGCGCTCGGTCACGTCATGAATTGCCCCGACCATGCGCACCGGCGCGCCACTCTCGTCATATTCGGTCTTGCCGTAGGAGTTGAGAACGCGCTGCGTGCCGTCGGGCCGCAGGATGCGATAGCTGATTTCCAGAGGTTTCTTCTGGCGTAACGCTTCGTCCACGGATCGTTGAACGAACTGTTTGTCATCGGGGTGGATGCAATCGTAAACCGTCTTCAGCGTAATTGTGGACTCTTTGGGATCCAGCCCGAGGATCCGATACGTTTCTTCCGACCAATATCCTCGATCCGTGGCGACCGTCCATTCCCAACTCCCAAAATGCGTGATCCGTTGCGCTTCGACAAGATTGGCCTGGCTCCTTTTCAGCGCGTCTTCCGCCTCTCTCCGCTCGGTCACGTCGCGGCCGTACCAGTTGGCATAGCCTTGTCCGCTCACGGGAACGACCTCGAAGGAGATGATTCTTCCGTTGCGCTCGACGTCGATCTGCCGTTTTGATTCGCCACAGAGAGCCTCGCCAGTCAACGCGCTCCACTCGACCGGTGCGGGCTGTCCGATGCCGCAGCCTCGGTCGCTCAGCAGCGGCTCGGAAGCGGCGTTGGCGTAGAGAACGGTGCCATCTTCCGCGATGCGGAGGACGGGACTTGGGTCTTCGGCGGGGAACTTGGCCAGCCTGGCAACCTCCTCCTGGGCCCGCTTGCGTTGGACGATTTCACCAATCAGTAGGGCGGAAGTCCGCAAGCGCCCTTTGGCAGTCTCGATTATGAAAGCTGGCCGGGTCTCGTAAGAACTGGCTATTTCCCGGAGTTTGCTGACCGGCACGGCATATCTCTCGGCCACGGCCCGGAGCTCTTCGGGGTCCTCAGGCGGATCGCCGTAGCCAAAGTTGATCGCCCCAACGATTTCTTCTCCAGCCCGAATCGGGACAGCGTAGAGGTGAATGCCACCTCGACATTCGATGTCGACGGGCTGGCCCTTCTCGATGGCGACCTTCGAGGCTTCGTTCCAGCACGACTCGTGACAGTGCCACCTACCGCACTGAAGGGCTTCCCGAGAATCGTCGGTGCCACAGAGATCCCAAGAAGCGTGGTCGAGGAACCGACACCACTTGGAAGAGAAGATGCCGAGAACATAGTCGCCTTTTTTTTCGTAGATCGCCGCCGAAGTGTCGAGCAAGTCGAGAAAATCACCTGCGATGTCGGCAAGGACTTCCTCTCCCACCGAATCCAGTATCAAGCGTGTAGAGTTCAGTTCAGCCAGATTCCCATAGGGTCGCACTTGCGCCTTCTGGTGAGCCTTGTGCGTGGGCTCGTGCGAGGCCCTTTTAGTCAAGAGCCATTCAATTTTCTGCAGCGCCTCCTCCGCCCGCTCGCGCTCGAGTTCGGCCACGGTACGGGCCGCGAAGATCGCCAACAAGGAGCAGGCCTGCTGGGCCATTTCCTCCGGGAAAGGCTTGTCGTCCAGCACGACGAGGATACCCAAGGGCTGCCCGGATGGGTCGAACAACAGTGTTCCCACGTAACTTTCTACCCCCATCTCGACCAGGAGATGGTCTTCGGGAAACTGACCCTGTACGTTTCTGTCGTAGAAGCAGGTGCTGTTGCGCAGAACCTGCTCGCAGGGGGTGCCGGTCAACACATACTCGATGTTCTCCTCGATACGCTCGCCTCCCCAAACGGCGAGGGTTCTGATCTTGGCGGGTTGCCCGTCGACGAGCGTGCCGACAATCGCGTATCGTACTCCGAGTGCGGCAGCCAGGTGCTGCACCATGGAGCGGAGGAAATCTTCGCCGGTAGCAGCGGACGTTCCCTGCACGACACGCCGCAGCATTTCCTCGGACCGCTTGCGCTCGGTGATATCGAGATGCAAGCCGAGGCCCCTGATTGGCTTGTCGTTTTCATCGCGCTCGATGATCCTGCCCCAGTTGCGGATCCACTTCCACTGGCCGGACTTCGCGCGCATTCGATGTTCTACGAAAAAGGTCTCCGTCAAGCCCGCCTTGTGATCTCTCACGCACCGCTCGACGTGCGGCTTGTCATCGGGGTGAATCAGTCGCTTCCAAGCAGAATGGTCCGGCTCGATCTCTCCCGGCTCATACCCGAGCATCCTCGCCCAGTTGTCATCTCGGGTCACGCTGCCGGTTCTGAAGTCCTGATCCCACAATCCCAATCCGGCACACTCAATAGCCATGGCCAACCTGTACTCGCTCTCCCGCAGTGCCTGCTCTGCCTGCTTCTGCTCGGTGATGTCGTAGGCGTAGTGCAGGTAGAGGTCATCCGTCACCGGGATCCAGTGGGCGTCCCAACAGAGTCCCACACCTTCGGTCTTCAGGTGCTGGGCCTCTCCGGTCTCCCAGAGTTTGGGGGCCAGGCACCAGGCACAGGGCTTGTCGCTCTGGCTCCAGGTCTCGAAACAGGCCCTGCCGGGCACCGCGCCCACCTCTTTCCCAGCCTTGTTGCAGGCGACGATCTCGCGGGTAGAGGCTCGCAGGAGCATGGCCACCGGCGGCAGGCTGTCGAGCAAGACCTGCTGGAGTTGGGCCCTGCGGCGGGATTCCTCTTCGTCCAGGCGTTGTTGTTCACGGAGCCAGAGCGTGTCGAAGGCCAGTCCCGCCAGTCGGAGCAGCTCGCCCGGCCGGACCGGCTTGCGGAGATAGTGGAACGCACCCCCGGTGAGGACCTCCACGGCGGAGTCTACGTCGGCGTGGGCCGCGGTTACGATGCAGACGCAGTCGGGGCAGACGTGCTTCAGCTTGGCCAGCCAGGGGGCGCCCGACCCGTCCGGCACGCCAAGATCCAGCAGCACCAGTCCGGGTTTTCGCTCGGCGGCCAGTTTGAGAGCTTCCGCGGAAGTGCGGGCGCTCAGCGGCTGGTAGCCCTCCGCTTGAAGAGTCTCTTCCAGGCTCCGGCAGATGGCAGAGTCGTTGTCGACGATCAAAACCGTCCGTGGTTTCATGGCAGCGGCGTCCCAACGCGGCCCTTGGCCGCAACCAAAGCAGGACGGATTGGCAATCGGTCCTACAAAGATGCGCACACGGCGCGCACAAGTCACGCTACGAAGATTCTAAGGTTCGGCGTTCGCTCCTTCCGGCAAGGTGGGTTGGCCTTCCGTTGGCGGCCCCTGCCCCGCGCTCCTCCGACCCTAGGTATAAGAGCCATCACCGTGGGGCTAGTATAGGGCCTGCTTTCGACGGAGGCAATCCCACCGTGCTCCCGGGCGATCTTTCGGACCAGGGCGGATCCAAGCTCGGTGCCGCGGTTGGGATTGGTGAAAAGTGGCCCGGTCGCATGGCGGAAGCTGAATTGGGCCGTGCCGAGTGTTTACCATGCGGATCCCATAAGCACAGACTTCCACCCGGATTCCGTCGTGCGTGGCAGAGGCGGAGACCTTGCCTGAGGGCGGTATCGTTCCCCTTCAAGGTTCGGGCTCTGGGTGCGTTGGGCGATCGACGGCAGGGCATTCAATGGAAATGAGCACTGGCGGGCAGGTCTGGTTGGCCCGGCGATTTCGAGCCCCGTGGAAAAAGGGGACAGGCACGAATGGCACTGTAATGCTGTCAGGAAACCACAACATGCAGGGCTGACAGCAAAGCTTGCAGCACTATATGTTGTATCCGCGGCCGCCCACGACAGTGCCATTCGGGACAGGCACGAACCGATGTCGGTCTTTCCGCAGGTTTGTCACGTGTTGCGGCTCGGAGCCTGTCCCCATTTTCCACTCACCGCTTACAGTTTGAGGGGAAACGATCACCCGACGTTTGGGAAGGAGGATGCGGACCTGCCAGATGCACCTGTGAAAAGGTGATCTATACTTTCCGGTCCGGATATGTCGGCCCCAAGCGGAGCGAGGCGGATGGTTTTGTTGACGCTGGTGATCGGCGTATTGAACCTCTTCCTGGGATACGCGCTGGCGGTTCACCTGGGACATGCCCCCCCCGGTTTGAGGGAGGCCTGGTATGCGTTGTCCGTAAGGCCGCCGGAGGACGACGCGTCTGAGCGCGAGGTTGCGTCGAAACTTCCGGTGCTGAACGTCTGGAAGCTGGCGCTTGCCACGGAAGCCACCAAGATGGCCGCGCTGAGCGGGCGGCTGCGGGAGTGCGAGGAACGGCCGGATCACGAGGTGATCCGGGAGTGTGCGTTGGAGTTGAAGGAGCTTTTTGCGGCGGACCTGGAAGAACAGGGCGCCGCCGCCGAACGGTTCGAGGACCGGTACGGCGAGTCGGACGAGCTTGGGCCGGCCGGGGAGGAACTGGAAGAGGGCATCTACGAGCAGTTGGCCCAACTGGAGACCACGATCAGCAATCTGAAGCAAATCGACTTGGAGTTCGACATGCCGGCCACGGGAAAGCGGCTGTTGGGAGAGATCGACAGGGTGTTCGTGTCGAGTCGCGGGTTGTGGAAGGGTTTGCACGCGGAGTTTCAAGTGTCACCGGACATCGAGCCCGGCCAGGAACCTGCTGAGAGCGTCGGCTCTTCGGACTCTTCCGGGCGGGTGGAAACGACAACAGAAAGCTGAGCACATCGGCTTCGAGGACAGCAATGGCAGCACAAGATATTCGGGTTCTGGTGGTTGACGATTCGGCGGTGATTCGGACGCTGATTTGCGACAACATCTCGGCGGCGCCCGGCATGAGCGTGGTGGGTACGGCCAGCGACGGCCGCAAGGCGTTGGAGATGTTCGAGTCGGTTTGGCCGGACGTGATCACGCTGGACGTGCAGATGCCGAACATGGACGGGATGTCTGCGCTGGAGGCTATTCTGTCCAAGCGTCCGGTTCCCGTGATCATGGTCAGTTCCCTGACGAAGTCGGGAGCCCAAACCACGCTCGACGCGCTGGAGCGCGGCGCCATCGACTACGTGGCCAAGCCCGACTATGGAGCCAAGACCAGGGCCGCTCTTAAGGACGAGTTGTTGCGGAAGATCCGCAGTTCGGCGGGCATTAACGTGCGGCGGATTCTGGAGATTCGCAAAGAGCGGAAGCAGCGGCGCAAGGAGCAGGTGGGGAGGAAGCCGGTTCCGAAGGTGGTATCCAGTTCGGGCCCGGCCGAATTGGCCGACAAGTGTATCGCGATCGGCGTTTCGACCGGCGGCCCGCCGGCCTTGTCGCGACTTTTCGAGCAGCTTCGCCCGCCGCTTCCGCCGATCGTGGTGGTGCAGCACATGCCGGCCAGGTTCACGGAGTCGTTGGCCTGGCGGCTGGATTCCATATCCAGATTGTCGGTCAAGGAAGCAGCCGTCAGCGATCTGCTTCAGCCGAATCACGCGCTAATTGCTCCCGGCGAGAAGCACCTTCAGTTGAGCCGTTTGGGCACGCGGACGAAAGTAGTGATTACCGACGGGAAGCCGGTAAGCGGCCACAAGCCGTCGGCGGACGTGATGATGGGCAGCGCCGCCAAGGTTTTCGGTCGCGGTTGTCTGGGAGTGATTATGACGGGGATGGGGCGCGACGGGACCGCCGGTTGCCGTGCGATCCGGGCCGCGGGGGGATACGTGCTTGGCCAGGACGAGGCCAGTTCCGACGTGTACGGGATGAACAAGGTGGCCCAATTGGAAGGGAACGTCGACCGGCAGTTTTCTCTGCCGGAGGCCGCGGCCGCGATCGCGCGAGAGATCACACGGCTATGGAGGTCGACAGAGGCCGTGGCCGCCACCAGGTGAGACGATAGAGGGAGCGCAGCGCGATTGCCGCGGATTGGCCGCTGTGGCTGCCGGGAGCTTGCGACTGCGGACTATTTGGATGCGGTTGCGCCAGCCATAGGGGCGTGGTGGCCGGGTGTGGGGGGACTGCATACGCGGATTGCGCCGGCGCCGGGCGTTTGACTATTCGGCCGTCCGACCTAGTGTTTCCCTGAAGTTAGTTACACAGTTGGAGGCCGCGATCGTTGGCCCGACGTTAATTGTATCGCTTGGATCCGGGAAACAATAAGGAAAGGCACAATGAGCACAAAAGTCCTCGTCGCTGACGATTCGAAGACGATGCGGAAGATCATTACGCGTTCGCTGGAAGCGGTGGGTGTATCCTCGGTAACCGAGGCGGCCGACGGCGGCCAGGCGGTTGCCCTGTTCAAGCTGAATTCGTTCGACATGGTTCTGACCGATTGGAATATGCCCGTTAAATCGGGATTAGAGGTGACCCGGGAGATTCGAGCGCAGAATACGGAAGTTCCGATCCTGATGATTACTACGGAGGCGGAGAAGAGGCGGGTGGTGGAGGCTATCGAGGCGGGAGTTACCGACTATCTGATCAAGCCCTTTACTGCGGATACGCTGCGCGAAAAGCTGGAAAAGTACGGCTGTTTCTAGCGGCGGCGCAAACTGGGTGCTAGCTTTTCGTAGACGACGGACGAGTTCCTGGCGGTAATCCGCCCTGGAGGAACGGGCTCACGCAACAGCGGTGGGTCGCCTTAGTTGGCAGGACAAGGGTCTGCCGGTTGAAGGCACAATTGAGGTCGGTGGCTTCCTTGCGGAAGACGCGGCTTCCTTTGTGCTTTTTTTTTTGGCACGAACATAGGGTGGCAACCGCCGCCGGAATTCCAGACGTAGCTCTGTTTGCAGAAATCCAAGGTTCTCCGACCATGACGCCCACGGAAGTCATCGAACCGATTGTCCCCCTCGGCCAGCTTCAGCAGGTCAGCGACGACCAACTGGCTCGGTATGCGAAGTTGATCTACGAGCGGACCGGGATCCGCGTTTCGCCGCAGAAGAAGACGTTGCTGTCGAACCGTCTGCGGCGGCGATTGCGAGCCACGGGCATCCAGGGTTTTGACGAGTACTACGACCACCTGACTCGGCTGCGGCCGGCACACTCGGAGTGGGACGCGTTCTTGCAGGAGATCACGACGCACGAAACCTATCTTTTCCGCGACGAGGCTCAGTGGGACTGGTTCCGAAACGTGTATCTGAAGCAATGTGCCGCCGACGCGCGATCGAACAAACGGCGTGCGCAGCTCAGGATCTGGTCGGCTGCGTGCAGCACGGGTGACGAGGCGTTCACGGCCGCCTGCTGCATTGCCGCCTGTCTGCTCAACCATTCGGAGTGGAAAGTCAGCATCCTGGGTACGGACATCGGGATCGGCGCGCTGGAGCAGGCCAAGAGTGGCGTTTTCGGCGAGCGGGCCATGCGTCTGGTGCCGGAGCACGACCGTAAACGATTCTTCACCAAAGCCAAGGACGTGCAGATCTGGCAGGCCAGAGCGACGCTAACCGGGATGATCACGTTTCGGCAGCACAACTTGATGGCTCCTTTGCCGGCCAGGGGATTCGATCTGGTGTTTCTGAAGAACGTGCTGATCTACTTCGATAAGGTTTCGAAGAAACGGGTAGTGGGCAACGTGCGTTCCGTGATTTGTCCGGGAGGCTTGTTGGTGGCAGGCGCCGCCGAAGGGGTAGCCGATTTACTGAGGGGCTTGGTCCGCATTCAGCCCTGGCTGTACCAGCAGCCGAGAAACAGTGAACGGGGTTGCCGATGAGTGATTCCAAATCGATTGACCGAGACGACTTGTTCGATAGCATGCTGGGCGACTTCCTGGACGAGTCGGGCCAACTGCTCGACCGGCTGAACGAGAACCTTCTCCAGCTTGACGAGTGGGTCCGGGCCCTGGACGAAGACCACCACCAGCGCTGCGACGGGGAGTTGCTCAACGAGATGTTTCGATCGGCCCATAGCCTCAAGGGGTTGTCGGCAATGCTGGGGCTGAACGATATCAACAATCTCACGCACAAGATCGAAAACGTCTTCGACGCTGCGCGCAAGGGAGATCTGGTTATCAGCGGCGACGTGGTGGAGATGATGTTCCACGGCGTGGACCAATTGGTGAGCCTGGTGGACGTGCTGAAGGAACCGGACGCCGAGCCGGTCGAATGCGACTCGGTGATCGAGGGCATTCGCGAGTTGCTGCAGGCCGCGGGAGTAGAGCGGGAACAGAGTTCGCAAGCGGACGCAGAGCGGGCGTTATCCAGCATTCGCGAGGAGCTGGGCAGCGAATCGCCGGCGGATGTTGCGGCGGATACCTCCGACGATAATGCGACGTCTTTCGTGGATCACTTCGAGGGTTTGGAAGACGAGGCAGAGATTTCCGACAGGTACCTCTCGATCTTCATCGACGAGACGGAGCAATCGCTCAACAGCCTTACGGAAACGCTGTTGGCCCTGGAGGGTGAAGGCGGTCGGCAGGAACTGGAGAAACTGCTGGTGATATCTCACCGCATCAAGGGATCGGCCGCCTCGATTGGCTTGAACCGGGTCGCCAAGCTGGCGCACCTGATGGAAGACCTTCTGCAAAACCTGGTGGACACGGGCAGCACGCTGTCGACCGACCTGACCGACGCGATGCTGAAGTGCACGGACGCGCTGCGGAAGTACGCGGACGATCTGAGGCAGGGGAACAACCGTTCCGACCAGTTCGGCGACGTGGGACGCAAGCTGCTCGGTGTTCAAGCGGCCGGGTCCGGCAGCGCGCGAGCGTCGGGTGAGCAACCCAGCGCGAGCGATGCAGGCGAGAATGCGGATCTTTCCCGAGAAGCGCCAGAGGCATCTTCCGACGGTCCGAGGGAACCACCGGCCGACATGCTCACAGAGCTGCACAGGAGGGTGGCGAAGAACGTGCCGGAAGGGATGACGGCTTTTGTCGGCGAGGTTCGGTTTCAGGCGAACCTGCCGTTGGTGGGGCTGAAAGCACGGTTGATCTACGACAAACTCGCTCGGCTGGGCGACGTCTGCTATCTGGATCCGCCGCTTCAGAGTCTGGAAGAGATCGAAGAGTTGCATCGGATGTACTTCGGCGTGACCAGCGAAACGTCGCAGGAAGCGATCAGCCAGCATTTGCGGATTGGCGGAGTGGAATCCGTGGTGGTCGAGCCGCTGGGGGGGAAAGTGTCTCCGGGGGCCAAGGAAAGTCGGCCCAAGGGCGGGTCTGCGGCTGGCAAAGCAGCCGCGGGAAATCGAGGCGCTGCCGAAGGGGGGATTCGGCCGGCGGAAACGTTGCGGGTGGACATCGAGCGGCTGGATCAGTTGATGAACCTCTCCGGTCAGTTGGTCATCAACAAGGCCCGTTTCTCGCAAATCGGCGACAGTCTGAAAAGCCTGCTGGGCAACAAGCAATCGATTCAGGCGTTGAACAGGGTATGCCGGACGTTGGAGAAGATGGCGGGTGGGCGTGCCGGTCCGGGTGAAGGCAAGGATCTGCGGGCGGAATTGGAGGAGCTGCGGAACCAAGCCCGACGGATGCAGAACGACCTGGAGGCCGTTCGCCGCGACGTGGGCGCGTTCGCCCAGGTTCGCACTTCGGTGAACGACCTGTTCGAGACGATTCACCAACTGAATCGGGTGAGCGACAACATTCACCAAACGGTGATGGATACGCGGATGCTTCCGATCGGGCCGCTGTTTACGCGGTTCAAGCGCGTAATTCGGGACATTACACGTGCCAATGGCAAGGACGTTCGCTTGGTGATAAACGGCGAGAAGACGGAACTCGACAAGCGCATGATCGACGAGTTGTCCGACCCGCTGATTCACATCGTTCGCAACTCGGCGGACCACGGGATCGAGCTTCCCGAAGTACGTCAGGCGGCCGGCAAGCCCGCCCAGGGAACGGTGACCCTGGACGCGTTCCACCGCGGAAACAGTATCGTGATCCAAGTGACGGACGACGGCAAGGGGCTGGATTTGGACGCCATTCGGAGCAAAGCCATCGACAAGGGGATCGTTACGGAATCCGACGCCGAAAAGATGACCCGCCACCAGATCTATCAAATGATCTGGGAACCGGGGCTGAGCACCGCTCAGAAGGTCACAGAGGTTTCCGGCCGCGGGATGGGGATGGACATCGTCAAGTCGAAGATAGAGGAAATCAACGGAGTGGTGGACCTGGACAGCGAACCGGGAAAAGGAACCGTACTGACGATCAAGCTCCCGCTGACGCTGGCCATTTTGCCGAGCCTGATGATGGAGATCCACGGCGACATTTTCGCGATGCCACTGGAGTCGGTGATCGAGATCGCCAGCGTGGGCAAGGAGAACCTGAAGACGGTCTACGGCCAGTGGACGGCCCGGGTCCGTGGCCGGGTGATCTCGGTGGTGAGGCTGAGCGACGTTTTCACGTTCAGCCGTCGGAATGCCCAGAGCGAGCAGGATCACTCCGACGAGGCCACCCTGGTAATCGTGGGCGAGGAGGGCCGCGAGATCGGTCTGGCGGTGGACCAGGTTCTTGGCGAAGAAGACATCGTGATCAAGTCGATGGCGGAGAACTATCGCAACGTTGCGGGCATCGCCGGCGCCAGTATTCTGGGCAACGGCCGGGTCTCGCTGATTTTGGACGTGATCGCCCTGATCGACATGTCATGCCACAAATCGAACACCACGCAATCCGTCTTGGAGAACGTATCATGACCGACGCCTGCTGTACCGAGAACACGAAACTGGAAGTGCTGCGCCAGCTCTTTGCATCGGCAACGCACGACGCCTCGGCAGCCATGTGCCGCTGGACCAACGGGCTGATCACCCTGACCCTGGACGAAGTGCGGGAAATCCCGCTGGAAGAAGTTTCCAGCGAGCTGGACGTCGGCGACGAGTTGCTGACCGTGCTGACCATGTTGGTGATCAGCCTGGGGGGGGAGCTGGGGGGGGTGATGGTGCTGGCCTTCGACGAGGCCAACGGTCGCAAATTGGCGGCCACACTGCTGGGCGGCGAACCGAACGAGGATCCCGAGTGGAGCGAACTGGAGAAATCGGCGCTTTCCGAGACCGGCAATATCCTGGGCTGTGCCTACATGAACGCGTTGGCTCGGCTAACCGACACCAATCTGGTTCCTTCCCCGCCGGAGTTCATCCAGGACTACGGGGCCAGCGTTCTCCAGCAGGCCTTGATGGCACAGGCGGTCAGCCACGACAAGCTGTTGATTTGCCGGACCGGGTTCCACCACGAGGGTCAGAAACTCAACTGGCGGGTGTTCTTCGTTCCCACGGAAACGATGCAAACAAAAATGGAAAACACGATCCACTGCGTTGAGTGACGCTGCGGACACGCGGACTGATCACAGCCTGATGGGAAACGAGACGATGAGTTCCTGTACCGCACCGGAAAAGCTAGAGAACGTGACCGTGGGCATGGGACAGATTGGCACTGCCCGGAGCCCCAGCCGTCTGAAGTCGGTTCTGGGGTCGTGTGTGGGCGTGGTGATCTTCCATCCCAGATTCCCTGTCGGGGTGATGGCCCACGTGGTCCTGCCCGAGTCGGCTGGGCGAACGGGCTCGCCGGGCAAATTTGCCGACACGGCCATTCCCCAGATGCTCAATACGCTGAACACGATGGGTGTGCCCCGCGCCGGTCGGGTAGCCAAGATGGCCGGTGGTGCCCGAATGTTCGCTGCTTCCGGACCGATCCAGGTAGGCGACAGCAACGTGGAGGCCGTTGCCGAGGCCTTGTCGGACAACGGGGTCCGCATCACCGGAAGAGACGTGGGCGGCACGTCCGGGCGGCGCGTGACTTTCGACTGTTCCAGAGGAGAAATGCTGATCGAGTTAGTCGGACGGCCGCCTCGCACTCTTTGAATTCCCCTTACCTTTGGCATCAAAGACAATTCTCAAAAACAAGGACTTCAGTAACATGTCCCGGACACTGCTGGTGGTTGATGACGCGGTCATCATCCGCAAGATAATCAAGGACACGGTCACCAGCCTGGGTTGGCAGGTTGTGGGTGAGGCAGCAGACGGCCGCGAGGCCATCGAGCAGTACAAGAAGCTGAACCCCGACCTGGTTACGCTGGACCTGGTCATGCCCGAACACGACGGCATGTATGCGCTTCGCGGGATCATCGGGGCGGATCCCGAGGCCAAGGTCGTGGTGGTAAGTGCAATCGAACAAAAAGGCGTGCTGAAAGACGCCTTCAAAGCGGGCGCGGTGGACTTTGTCGTCAAACCCTTCGACAAAGAGAACTTACAGAAGACGCTGGAGCAACTAATTCCCGTCAACGCCGAATGAGGCCCGGGTTTTTCCAACACGAGGGCAAGTATGTTCATGACCCAAGCTGTAAGCGGTGAGTGGAAAATGGGGACTGGCGCCGAGCCGCAACACATGACAAACCCGCGGGAAGAACTACATCGGCTCGGTGCCTGTCCCCTTTTTCGGGCTCCCGCACTTACAGTCTGACTTAATAACCAAGCCGATTGATCGAGGGGAGCTGTTGAGGATGGTGGCAAAGCACGTCCACGGTGGAGGGCGGCGAGCGGTGGGAATGAACGGACATCAAACGGATAATCTCGAGCAGGAGATGGTTTGCTGATGAGCCCGAGTGTTTTGATCGCAGACGAAGATCCGCACAGGTGCGTTTGATTGTGTGGTGAAGCCGTTCGGCGGCGGCACGCTCCGGCCCGAGTTGGAGGAGTCTTGTAGGCAGATCGAGGCCGGTACGTATTTGGATAACACAAAGGTGATCGAGATGAAGGTCGAGTACATCAATCCGTTTCTGGCATCCACCATCGCCGTGTTCGATACGATGTTGGGTTGTGAGTTGACTCGCAGGGAACCTTTCGTGAAGCAAGGCTGCCATCCGGAACACGAGGTGAGCGGCATAATTGGACTATCTGGGAAGGCCAGGGGGACCGTGGTGCTGAGCCTGAGCAAGGAAGCCGCGCTGCGTGCAACTGAGGCATTGCTGCGAGACCCGCCCACGGAGATCAACGCCGACGTGATTGACGCGGTGGGAGAGTTGACGAACATCATCGCGGGGGGCGCCAAGGCGCGGCTTAAGCACCTGGCGATGAGTGTAAGTCTTCCGACCATTATCACCGGGAAATCCCACTCCGTTGAGTTTCCCAAGAAAGTGACGCCGATCTGCATTCCGTTCGACTGCGAGTGGGGCTATGTGGCCGTGGAGGTGGGGCTCATCGAGGAGCCTGCAGAGGTGGCACAAGCCGCCAATTAGGGCTAGCTATTTAACGCCCAGGGAGACAGGGACTGCCATGACAACCGTTTCGAACCAGTTGACAAAGTTACTGCTGATAGACGACGACCCGAGCATAGTCCGCCTGTTAGGCCAGATCATCGAGCGGTCGTTCAAGGAAGAGATTGAGCTGAAATCGCTGATGAGCCCGAAGGAGGCCCGGGCATGGATCGAGAATGAAGTGGTGGATATTCTGCTGACGGATCTGGAGATGCCCGGGGTGAGCGGGTTGGAGTTGCTGAGGTGTGCCAAGCGGCGGAATGCTTGCACTCAGGTGCTGTTTATAACGGGCCATTCCACGCTCGACGCACTGAGCGATGCCCTGGAATTCGGGGCGACCGACTATTTGCTCAAACCGCTGGACCACGCGGAGTTGATCGAGGTCGTGCGCCAGGCACACAAACGGCGGCGGCGATGGCGAGAATCCCTGGCGGGCACGCTGGCCGCAGGTCATGGTCGTGCCCCGGTGGCCGCCGGCTGAGATGTTTTTGGGAGAGAATTGGAACTACCGGCAGGGGGTCGCGATCTGACCACCGGCCGCTCAAAGGAGCATGCCGTGCTTAAGGCCAAACATATCATGACTAGCGAGGTGGTCACGGTCGACCTGGACGATACGGTCGACTATGCGGTCTCACTGCTGGTGAAGCACAGGATTAGCGGCCTGCCGGTGCTCGATAAGGCGAAGTGCCTGGTCGGGATCATCTCCGAGTTTGACCTCTTGGAATTGATCTGCGACACGCGAGCCGAGAAGGGCAAAGTCTGCCACTACATGTCGACGGAAGTGTGCAAGGTTAGTGAGGACGCCGATTGGTCGAGTGTAGTGAACATGTTCCGTGCGAGCCAGATTCGTCGCTTGCCGGTGACGCGCGACGAGAAGCTGGTCGGGATTATCTCGCGTCACGATTTGATGCGAGTCATTCAGGATGCTCGGAAGCGCAACCGGCAGGAGCTTTCCCAGGCCGTGGTGCCCCGGAGAAGACTCAACTGCCGCGTGCTCCTGGCGGAGGATGGTTCTGCAAACGGGCGGTTCCTTTCACTGGTCCTGAAAAAAGCCGGTGCCGACGTCACGATTGCTCAGAACGGGCAAATCGCCGTAGACAAGGTGTTGGCCGCCTTGCCCGAGAAAAGTCAACCGGACGGGGACAAGACGGGGCCGTTCGACCTGATCCTGATGGACATGCAGATGCCGGTGATGGACGGGCGCGAGGCCACGCGGCGACTGCGGCAAGAAGGCTACGCGGGGCCGATCATTGCGTTGACCGCCCACGCGGAGGAGTACGACCGCCAGAAGTGCCTCGAGGCCGGATGCGATGATCACCTGACCAAGCCGATAGACCGAAACATGCTGCTGGAGGTGGTTGCAAGCCACATTGAAAAGCAGCGGCCAGAGTCCCGGCAGGAGAGTTGCAGCGCATGAAAGTGGAATACATCAACCCTTTTGTGACCAGCATCACGTCGGTTTTTGCCACGATGTTGGACTGCCGGATCAGCCGTGGGAAGCCGTTCGTCAAGGAGGGTTTCCAGCCGCACTATGAGGTCAGCGGGATCATACGCCTTTCCGGCAAGGCCACAGGAACGGTCGTGCTCAGCTTGGAGACGGCCGTGGCCCTGGCCGCCACCGAGGCAATGTTGCTGGAGCGTCCTCCCGAGATCAACTCGGACGTGGTGGATGCGGTCGGTGAGCTGACCAACATAGTGGCCGGTGGGGCCAAGGCCAAGCTCGAACATTTCGCGCTGAGCGCCAGTCTTCCCAGCGTGATCATCGGCAGGGAGCACACTCTGGAATTCCCTTCCAATGTAACGCCGATAAGCATTCCGTTCGATTGCCCCTGGGGAGGCGTGATCCTGGACGTCGGCCTGGTAGAGAATCCAGCCCAGGATTCGGGCAGTTCAGTGTCCGGCGAGCTGGCCGCGGCGGGCACGGCTTATCCCGGGCAAGGTCCGATGTCGACCGGGTGAATAGCGCAGATGACCCGCGCGGGAACCCATCTCTGGGGGATCGCAAGCTGGGACTGCGGTGCCGCGTCACTGCTGGTCGTTCTGCATCCATTGGGGTACACGGAAGACCTTTCCTCGACGGTCAACCACGGCCAGGGTAACGCGGCCGAAGGCCAACTGCTCGGCGCCGCGAAACACCTGGTATTCGTGTTCGATTCTGGCCCGTGTAACCCGGGCAACGCTGGTACGGATTCTCAGCAGGTCGTCGTATCGAGCCGGTCGACGGAAGCGGCATTCGGCCTTCACAACCACGACAAACAGGCCGTCTTTTTCCATCTGGCGGTAGTTTCCTCCGGCGGCCTGGAGCAACTCCGTGCGTCCGATCTCGAAATAGGTGAAGTAGCTGGCATGGTGCATGAGTCCCATGGGGTCGGTTTCCTGATATCGAACGCGGATCTCGATTTCGTGCTGTTTGAGCATGGGGAGCTTCCGTGCGAGGTTGGGTAGTTGGCGTATGCAACGCAGACTGTGTATTTTAGCCGGTTAGCCCCAATACCGTTGAATTAAGGAGTGATTGGGCGGTAGGGTAGTGGCACCGGCGTCTCGCCGGTGGTGCACAAGTTGATGCGCTGCCGCGAGTTCCGGCACACCGGCGAGACGCCGGTGCCACT
>SDBV01003861.1_pt1 | contig 21793 bp, 20 predicted proteins | sample 2277081 | NCBI WGS metagenome assembly SDBV01 (sample SAMN10402039, study PRJNA504765) | marine sediment metagenome | isolation source: marine sediment core GS10_PC15, 223 cmbsf | place: Arctic Ocean: Southern Knipovich Ridge | collected 2010 | reverse complement strand
TACAATCAGCAGTATGGTTTTTAGTTTCTTCAGCTCATTATTTCTATTCTATTAGAATTATGTCAATAGCATTTGTTCTCCAATGTATTGGGATAACTATACTTATTATTTTTCTTGAACTTAACTCAAAAGAAAGGGTTAATCCTGCTAAAATTATTATTTTGACTACAATTGAGACTTTATATATTGTTTTCACTTTCATGCCAGGTAGCATGGAAGTTATGTATTTCTTCTTGTATTTTTTCTGGAGTTTTAAAACATGGCGAAAAGCCCCGCTTGAATTGAAACCTTCAGCAAAACTTCTATTGATCGGGAGCATATTATTTTCTATCATTGCAATATCATTTTACGTGTTAGGGAGCGTTAACAGAATCTTTAATCCAATTGGGTTCATAATTCACAGTATTGGGGCTCTAATAACAATTATTGTCATACGACGAGAACCTAAAATTATTTACATTTTACCGTTTAAAGCCATTTGGCTGTCCGTTTATGAGACTAATCAAGGTCTTTCCTTATTTTCACATGGATGGATTAAACAAGAAAAGATGGATAAAGCATTATTTGCGGGTGTAATTCAAGGAATACAAGGTATTTTGAAAGAGATTTTAGATAAAGGAGGTATTAATGAAATTCAATTAGATCAAGCTATGCTCATAATTCATCATGATAGGTCCTTTCCTATTGCGTCGGTTTTAATTACTTCCAACTCCAGTAAATCGCTAAGACAAGGTTTAAAACAATTTAATGAACAATTCATTGCTGAATTTGGTAAACTCCTCAAAAGACCTAATGAAATATCTCAATTCAATGGCGCAATAGATATTGTAAATAAAGTCTTTGAATTCATTCCAGAATATTAGAATAATTTCTAACTCCTAAGTAAGCTGGTTTTATAACAAATTCTTAACGAATCCATATTTTTGTGATATAATTCCTTGGTCTAACACAAAAGTAAAAAACTTAAATATTCAGTATTCCCAATAATTGTCACCTAAATCAAAATTTGTTTCAATTTGGTTTAAAATCAACTTAAAATCAAAGCAAAATTAGAGGTGTAAAGTATGGTGTATATGGTTACAATTGCAAAGTACCCAAGTCATTTAGGAGCTGCTGTTGGAAAAAGATTTCTCGAAATGTTACAAAAATTCCCTCCAGATCCCTCTTTAGGGGAAGGAATTATTCCAGCCGCCGTAAAAAGAACTGAATATGGTATTCAAGCTATATCCGTCTCAGAGGTAGCAAAAGGAAAGCTTGAAGAAGCATTGAAGCGTGGTCAGGATTCTTTATCCATGTTTAATGATCTTGAAGGGGTTGAATTTTCATTAGAAGTTTACATGACAGCGTCAGAAGCCTTAACAACAATTGGAATGAAATTGCCCGAATAATCATATTGGGAAGATACTAAAATCTTAAACTTCCTTTTTTTTTTTTTTATTTTCTTCAAAGAAATCAAGATACTAAGATGTAGGAAATATCGCTCTTAATCTTCGACAGAATAATTTAATATTCCTAAATATCCATTAAAAATTATCTAAACATTACACAGAAATAGATCCTTTTCTAAAATCCGTTTTTCCAATAAGAGTGTTTACTAAAACTGGATTCCCATCTTTAGCCAGTCTTTTTGCTTCTTGTAGAACGTCTGAAATATTATTTGATTCCTTTAATAAGAGACCTTTTGCACCATAACCTTTAGCTACAATATGGTAATCGTTATATTCCAGTACTGTCCCAACATCATCATTGAGATACTCAACTTGTTCACGCTTAATCTGAGTCCATCCAGCATCATTTCCGATAACAGCAATAATAGGTATATTATGGCGAACAAACGTGTCAAATTCTACTAAGCTATAACCGGCGGCGCCATCACCATATAATAACCAAACTTCACTCTCTGGTCGAACAAGTTTAGCTGCGAGAGCAAATCCTGCTCCAACCCCTAATGTACCATATGGACCCGGATCAAGCCAAGATAAAGGTCCTTTTGGTTTTACAATATACGATACCGTGGCAACAAAATCTCCTCCATCTCCAATGATAATACCTTCTTTATCTATTGCTTTATTTACTTCTTTGCATAGAATTAGGGGATTGATATGCTCGGTCTTTAAATCTGCAAACTTTTGAATTTCAATTTCCCGTTCTGCTTCTCGATGATGTAAGTCATTAATCCATATTTCCAAAACTTTTTTTCCATAATTAAACTTTTTGGACAAAGCAATTAGAAATGTAGAGGGATCTGCTTGGATACCAAGAGTTGGTCTTCGATTTTGTTTAATAAATTTTTTACTTCGGTTTATGGATATGAGAACTGCTTTAGAATTTATTGATCTTCCATAACTAAGGCGAAAATCTAATGAGACACCAGCTAGAATCACAAGATCCGCTTCTCTAAGGGCAATGCTCCTTTTGTGTCTTAGATTAATTGGATTGATGCCTAGTAATCCTCTTGCCATACCGGATAAATAAACAGGGATGTTTAGTTTTTCAACAGCTTTAGCTAATTCTCCAACATCTTCCGTTCTTAACATTGATTGACTGCCTAATAATAATACTGGTGTTTTTGCCTCTCTTAAATAAGAAATTGTTTGAGAGATTTTTTCTTGATCTATTGAAAATGGGATTATAGCTTTAGGATCTGAAGGTTTTATATTCTTATCTGAACAATCAAAGAGTTTGTCTACGTGTGAGCGAAGGAACATATTAATGGCTTTTTCTCTAATATTATTTGAATCTCCAGTAGACGCTCCATACCATTTCCGGACAAGAGCTTCATCATAGAGTAAATCAAGTGGACACTCTACAAAAACTGGACCGGGTATACCTGATTTAGCAACAACAAAAGCTTCTTCTATTATTGGAACTATGTCGCAATATTGTTTGATCGCTACGGCCCACTTTACCAATGTCTTAAATAATTTTATTTGCTCTATATCTTGAAGAGCTCCTCTCCCTTTGAGAGCTGTGGCAACAGCACCACCAAGTAAAATTAGAGGTGAGTGTGCCATTTGAGCGTTTTTTATGGCAGTTATAGTATTCGTTACTCCTGGTCCAGCTGTAACTGCTGCGACTCCAGGAATTCCTGTTAAACGCGAGACAGCATCGGCTGCAAATACAGCTGTCTGTTCCTGTCTTACGTCAATAACCCGAATTCCTTGCTTTTTAGCACCAACTAAAATTGGTGATATATGCCCACCGCTTAAGGTAAATAGAAATTGAACACCTTGCTTTTTTAAAACTTGCGCTATTACTTCTCCGCCATCCATTTTTTATTCATCTCCTAAGATATATTTTTCAGGAGTAAAGCATATGAACTCACCACTAAAAACTATATCATCATTTCTTCTAACATTCACATTTACTATCAATTTTTTACCCTCTTTTTTGGTTAATTGTCCTTCTGCTATTAATACATCTCCCTCAACAACGGGTAATAGAAATCTTGACTGAGCACAACCTAATACTACATTAGGATGATTGATTGCAAGCATAGCAGCATAATCTGCTAAACTAAATGTAAACCCTCCATGTACTAATCCAGAGCTATCTGTGACCATATCAGAGCCTGCTCGAAGCCTAACCTTACTATAACCTTCCTTTAATTCAATAGGTTCTCCACTTAGTTTTTTATTAACTTTAAGGTGAGTAATTTGTTTAATCTTTTTCACTTCCATTAATACAGTTTTATTCTATTAGATTATAAACCTTAATCATCTAAATATAATTTTCCTTTAAGATTTTTAAATTAAAAATAAATAACGCTAATTTTTTATAGTAATACTTAAGAAAAAATTATTATTTCATTTGATATTTTTAAATTTACAATAAAAATAGCTTAAATAAAAAGAAAAAATGATCTTATCTTCTACATTTCATGATCCTCAATTCAGACTTAAATCTTTATTAAAATCTGTTCTTCCTATAATAAAAAGACTATTTTCGAAATCTATTGTCTGTTGTACTCCTTCTACTGTAGATAAAGTCTCTAATTTTTTTAGAGAAACTAATTATGATGGTTTTGAGGTTGTTAAGGGCCCAAATATGAGTCAAATTGATAATTATAAAAAGGCTATTTCAGTAACTATAGATTCAATTGAATCACCTATAAATGAAAAAATATTTTACATTGACTTTGATAGATTAATTCACTGGGCATTATCCTTTCCAGATGAACTGAAAAATACTCTCAAGAATAATGAAGACGTTGAATATTTACATATTGGACGTACATCACGTGCGTTTGAAACCCATCCTCTCACTCAACGAGAAACCGAAAGTATAATTAATGAACTTGCTTCAAAAGTTCTCGGTTTTCCAGAGACTCGGGATCTAATCTCTGTTTGTTATTTATTCACAGAAGAATTAGGCGAGAAATTAATCAAAATGAAAAATAACACTAAAACAGGTTTTTATAGCACTTGGCCAATCATACTCTGGAAAAATGCTACTAAAAAGCGTTATATTGAAGTAGAAGGGCATGAGTGGGAAACACCAGATAGATTTTTAAATGAAATCACTAAAATTGGTTATAATGAATGGTTGAAACAATATCAAACTTCACTTGAGTGGCAAAAACGAGTCCGTTTCCTTCATGACGCTATGGAGGAAATATATCAATTTGTGGGCTTTAAATTTAAAGAATGATATTGCAAGTTGCCATCGGAATGAAAAAATAGAGCATGTAGCTTAAATTCTTAATATTTGACTTTCCTACAAAAATGTTAAATACTCAAGTATCTAAATATAAACTACACCGAAATCTAACTTAAAATCAAAATCTATCAAAAATTAAAATTAAAATAGAGGTGTTGTAAAAATATGCCATATATTTGGGTAACTGCATATTATCCGACTCATCTTAGAGATGAAGTTCTAAAAAAGTGGGTTGAAGCAAGAAGAAAATTTCCCGATGATCCATCTCTCCAAGAAGTAATTGTAAATGTCGCCAGTAAAACAACTAAAGATGGAACAAAAGTAGTAAGTATTGGTAAAACTAAAGAGGGGAAGCTTGAAGAAGCTCTTACCCGTGTCGGAACAATGTTGCTTATGTTCCAGGACATCGAGGGATTTGAATATGAAGTGGAGCTCTATTCAACAATAGAAGAAGTTATGGAAGCAATGGGAATGAAAATGCCCGAATAAGAATATCTAAAACTTAAGTGGTATTTTCTATTAATTATAATCATTATAGAGATCTCGCATCTCATTTTTTTTTATAAATTTAGCTCTTCCCCAATAGTGCCAGCCGCGAGACCCGGGTAAGCTATCGCTACGAAGTTGGGTAAATTTTAAGCTAAATTTGTTGTGATTAGTCCTTTAAAATGTTTATCAAAGGTTGCTAAAAACTGGCAATTTAATCGCTCACATTGAACTAAAATGCTACAATCTGTAAAGGATAATCTTTTTTCTATACATTTTTGAAAAAGAACCCAAGTATTATTAAAATCTTCGTTAGTAAATCCTATAATATTAATTCTTGGACTTTTTAAAACATAATTTCCAATATTTTTTGCAAAATCAGGTCGTTTTATTCGGACTAATGCAACAGTTACAAGCTCATCAAAAACAAATGTAGAAGAATAAATCTGTCCAAATTCATTTTTCAAAAATCTCTTCATCCAAGATTGTGATATTGCAAAGTTTTTATCATCTTTATTTTTCAAAGCCAATATAAAGCCAGTATCTAAGAAAACAGCCATACTATTCTTCTCCATATAATAAGTCATCAACTTTTTCTGACAAATCAGAAATTCCTAATTTAAAGACATCTTTTAATCCTTTCCACGCAAGATCGCTTTTTAATGAATTTAACTCGTTAGAATTATTGAGACCTTCAGCTATAAGTGCTTCTTTAATTAATTTTCCAATTAATTCTTTCTTAGTAATTTTTTTTCCTCGCAATATTAAGTGAGAGATTAATTCATCTAAATATTTAGCGTTCTCTTTATCTATTCGAATAGTACTAATTATAAACACCTTTTTATATTGTATATATGTATACAAGTATAAAAATATATTAATTAATTATTTTTTATTAAAAACATTATTAAATTCTATATTTTTGAAGGATTAATTCTCTGTCTTCTGGATTCTCAGATTCTGATACTTTTCTGCCCAATTTTAGGAAAAAATTTTAAATTTTCAATAATTTCATAGACATTTTCAAAAAAAATTCTTGCATATTGAATAGAGCTTTTGGAGATATAAGCCATTATAGCGTCGAAATCATTTTCGGCTTCTTCAGTCAGAATTATCTAAATCTCTAAAGATCAACCACTTTTTTAAGTAGAACATCTTTACCAGTAAGATCTTTTCCACAGTATTTAGCGTATTCATCAAAAAACTCCTCAACTTCTTCACGGTTATTGATTACTTCTTCCGGAGTAAGAACTCCTCTTTCTTTAATTTTACCTTCAATTATCATGAACGCTCCGATTGCTAATGGAACACCCGTTACACCAGCCATTGCACCAAATGGAGCCCTTTGACCCGCAATTGCGACCTTCTTTCTTTTTCCGTCCTTTGTTCCTGTTGCAACAACTGTTAATCCCGGTGGTAAGTTGACATATTCTTTCAGCAATTCTGGTTCTCGCCTCGCTCGCATCCTCAATTCCTTATAAAACTCAATTGATGCCTCGCTAATTGTCAATTCATTATTTGATATTTTTTGGCTGTATTGCCGAACGATGTCTGTTGCTGTTCTACCCATGTACATCAAGTTCGAAACGGAATTTGCTTTAATTACTCTTGGAAGAGTCACAGGTTCTGGATGACCTATGTGACAGACATATGCATCTTTAAAACCAGGAAATTGAAGTGGTTCTGCTTCAGTAAGGGGTATTATTTCAACCATTTTTCCGCCTTTGAATGTTAGAATCTTTTCCAATGTTTCATAGAGAAGATGCATGGTAGCCGCATTCGCAATGAGAGGAGCATCTTTATATTTTGCATAAAACTTTCTTGGTAGTATATAATATTTTGGTTTTTTTCCTGCCTTTGCAAGTCCCATTCCCCAAGCTGTAATAAGATCGTCAACCTCATCTAGTTCGGAACAAGCAAGGACTGCCATCAGATTAGTAAGCCCCGGGCTTGCGCCAAAACCGATAACAGCTGTAATGCCAGCATCCTTTGCTTTTTGAGACATATCTAGTGAATCCAATGTAGGCTTTGCATCATCGTTAATATCAATGTAGTTTTTTTTAGCCTCAATAGTCGCCTCTAAGATCATTTTGCTAAATTTGTAATATGGCCCAACTGTGTTCACAACTAAATCATGACTTGAAATCAACTGAACTAACTTATTTTGTTCGGTAACATCTATCTCAGCTGCTTTTAGTTTGTTGGATCCCAACATTTCAACAAAGTCTTTAGCTCTTTCATAATTTTTATCAGCAACTGTTATTGATGAGATTTTTGATGATTCGAGCAAAATAGCAACACCCATTCTTCCCATATCTCCAGATCCACCTAACGATAACACTTTCATTCTTATAAAAACCTCCTCTATTTCTATTCTATGTTTTTCTAAATATTTATTTACATTTTGTTTTTAAATTAAATAAAATGATTGTTTTAAGATCAATCCCATTATCAATTTTTCAAAAAAAAAAAAGAAGTTTAAATTACCAACAATCTCCTAATGAAAAAAGAGAGTTAAGCATTTATTTATCTAGTTTATATGCTGTTTTGAAACCTTCATGAATAGCTTCCAACATTGTTCTAGGCTTTTTACAGTCTCCTATTTTATAGATCTTGAACGATGGATTTGATTCTTTAACTTTATTATGGAGATCATTATTTGCTCTTACACCAGTAGCAAGTATAAATGTATCAATATCATTTAATGATTGGTTTCCTTCTGCATGTTCAAATTCGATTGTTTTACCTTCGAATTTCGTAATATTTGCACTTTTAATCATTTTTATTCCCATTTTAATCATGTGGCCTATTAAAAAACCTCTTGTGGTCCTGCCAACGTTGGTTCCTAATCTCGGTAGCATTTCAATTATCGTTACATTACGATTACCTTTCAACCACTTTTCGTAAATTTCATCTCGCGGCATTAGGTCATATAAGCTAATAAAACGTGCTACTTCTGAATTTAATGCGCCAAGCTCAGAAGCCCATATTGCTGTTTCCATACCGGTTGCTGAACCACCAACTACTACAACATTTTTTCCAACAGGGTAATTTTCTGACAAAGCTTCTTCAGCAAGACAAATATTACTACCTAGACTTCCGTCAATACCAGGAATATTCGGAACCTCATATTTAACACCAGTGGCAAATATAACCGCATCTGGTTTATGGTTATTTATTAATTCTGGTGTTGCTTCTACACTGAGATGTAAATCAATATTGTTATGTTTAATTTGTAACTTATAGTAATCTACAATATCTTTTATATCTCTACGCCCAGGAGGAACATAGGATACATTAATTTGCCCCCCAATCTCATCTTTTTTCTCTATTATGGTAACATCATGACCTAATATTTTTGCCACACGAGCAGCCTCTAATCCCCCAGGTCCACTTCCAATTATTAAAACCTTCAAAGGATTCTCGGTCTTTTTTTCGAGATCGAAAGTACCTTCACGAGAAGCTACGTAATTTCTCATGCACTCAACAGATCTTCCAGTAAAAATATGATCAAAGCAACCTTGGTTGCATGCCACACATTTTCTGATATCCCATAGCTTATTCTCTTGAGTTTTTCGAGGCAGGTAAGGATCAGCGATAAGTGCTCTAGCAAAGCAGATAGCATCTGCCATACCGTCCCTCAAGATATGTTCAGCAATTATTGGATCATTTATCCTATTGCTTGAGAAAACTGGAACACTTACCTGATTTTTAACATTTTCTGCCAAATAAACATACGCTCCTGGAGGTACCATCATAGGAATCTGAGGTGTTCTTGTTTCATGCCAACCACCCGTTACATTTATATAATCTACACCTGCTTCTTCATAATGTTTTGCAAATATCGCGCTTTCTTTATAAGTATTAGATTTTGGAACGAAATCATCTCCAGCGATTCGCATTCCAACTAAAATATCATTTCCAACCCTCTCTTTAACTAATTTAATAAGCTCGAGTGGATATCGAAGTCGATTCTCTAGTGAGCCTCCATATTCATCGGTCCTAAGATTGATTTTGGGGCTAAGAAATTGATTAATTAGATAACCTGCACTTCCGAGTATTTCAACTCCATCAAATCCAGCTTTTTTTACACGCTCAGCAGCAGTGGCATGGCTTTCTTGAACTTCCTTGATTCCCTCTATTGATAATTCTTTAGGCACCATTTTTGTGAGATTAGAGCGTACCGCTGAAGAGGATACTGCTTTAGGAGATATCGCGTAAGCACCTGCTTGATATAATTGAGCTATAACTTTTGCACCTTCATCATGTATTTTTTTTGCAAAGGTTGTCATACCAGGAAGATATTTATCATCATCAACTGCAATAAAGCCCGGTCCAGCACCTACATCATCAATCTTACAGCCCCCTATTATTATTAAACCAGTTCCACCTTTAGCTCTTTCAACATAGAAATTGCTAAATTGATCTTTTATAAAACCATCTGGAGTATAATTTAGGGCCATTGCCGGTAATACGATCCGGTTTCGGATTTCAACATTTTTGATCTTTAACGGCTCAAACAATTTTACAAATTTCATAATTTCAATCCTCCTTAATTATTAATTTAAACAGTTATTAATTCAAAATTACTCGATTAATTTTAAATTAATTATTATTATAAATCTTTATGAATCATCTACCTTTAAATATTGGCTTACGTCTCTCAACCCAAGCCGTGGCAGCTTCTTTATGATCCTCTGTAGCATAAAGTTTCGCATTATATTCAGTTTCAATAGCAAGCATCTCATCAAAAACCTTTTCATAAGCTTTATGTATTGCCTGCTTTGACAGTGCTAAGCCAAGAGGTGCTTTATCTGCCAAATTGTTTGCGAATTCGATTGTCTTAGGCATTAATTCTTCATGTGGAAAAACCTTATTCACCAATCCAATTCGTAATGCTTCTTCCGCATATATTCTTTCACCACTAAAGATAAGTTCTTTTGCTTTGTGGATTCCCACTGTCTTAGCTAATGTTAAACTCCCGTTCATATCAGGAATTATACCCATTCTAATGAAAAACTCTCCAAAACTAGCTTTCTCAGATGCATATATAATATCGCAACATAGTGTTAAATTCGTTCCAAAACCCACCGCAACACCATTAACTGCAGCAATGATCGGTTTGTATAATTTGTACAAATCATATGGATGTATGAAAACTCTCTCGGTTTCTGCAGTTAAAGCACCTGAAAATTCTCCACCTGCGAATTCAGCAACATCCCCTCCCGCACAAAATGCCTTTCCAGCTCCAGTTATTACAATAGCTCTTATCTCATTGTCATCTTTAGCTTCTTTTAAAGCGGCTTTTAAATCTTTATTCATTTGTAAATTAATTGCGTTCATTTTTTCAGGACGGTTTAAAGTAATGACAGCTATTCTTTCTTTCTTATCGTATTTAACAGTTTCATAATTAATACTCATATTTTCATTTCCTCACATAATTTTTTTTTAAAAATTAAATTTCAAAAATTAAATTTTATTTAGTGTTCTTTTTAATTTAAGTTAATGCTATATGTTTCTTTTTTTTATTTTCATGGTTTATGATTTTCATGGAACAAAATAAGAAAGCGAAACCAAATTAGGAGAGTAAAATATTTTTTTAAAAAATAAAATCAACTAATTTTATACTAAGATTTTAACCTCAATATTATCATGGAAAACTTACTTCCTTACAAGGTTAAGTATTATATAAAGGTTGAGTATTCGCTCAATTGTGGGTTAAATTTCTTTAGAAAATTCAAGACCTAAACCAGGATAATTAGTAATGCGAAGATAATACAATTAGTTTATTTTCCTTTTTTATGTGCATTTTCTTCAATAATAGCTTCTTTCTCTTCCTTATCCTCTAGTGGTTTCACGGGTTTGGATTTAAAAAAGATACCTTGGAAATCTATGAATTTTTTACCTTATTAAATTAAAAAACAAATTAATACCATAATTATGTAAAAATTTATAAATAAGTAACTTCATGGTAAAATCATGCCTAATGTAACATTTTCAGTTCCAGATGAGCTATACGAAAGAATGAAGAAATATCCTGAAATTAAATGGAGTACATTGTATCGTCAAATGCTTGAAAAATATCTAGACAAACTCGACCATCCTAATATAATCCCCATAGCTGAACTTAGAGAAAGGCTTAAAAAAAAAGGAATAACGATGGATGATATTCCACTCGGTAAAGCTATAGAAACTTATAATAAGATGAGAGAATTAAAATGGGAGAGATTTTATTCGACACAAACACGCTAATCGAATTAGCAAAATCAAATCAAAAAAATGTTGAGGGATATACAACAATCTTTAATATTATTGAATTTCCTAAAACTTTCGGACTTTTTGGCAAGATTACGATTATTTTTCCATCTTCTCAAGATTATGAATTAGCATTAGAATTATCAATAAAATTATATAAAATTGGAAAAGCAATTCCTGCCATGGATATTTTAGTAGGAACTATATGCTATAACAATAAACTAACTCTAATTTCTAAAGATAAACATTTTGATGCGATTAACGAAGTATGGAAAGATTTTCAGATTTCTCAAGATTATAATATTAAAAGCAAAAATGAAAAATAATAAGTTAAATTGGTTGCTATGAATGTACAAGTAAATTAGATCTGGAATAAAAAAATTATAGAGTTTCTAAAAAAGAAATAGAAATAATAATAAACAAAATTTTGAACCATCTCTATTTCTATTTACGCTTATTCTGAAGGATTTATAAGTATATAAATTTTAATTATCATGAAATCAAAATTTTAAATTATTTGAAATCATTTGTAGATATTAGTTTGAATTGAATTTTATAAGTTCAAAAAACAAAAGAGGTAAACAAAATTTGCGAACAAAAGAAGAGTATATGAGAAAATTAGGAGAGATGAAAAACAACATCTTTTATGATGGCGAGAGGATTAATCGTTTAGATGAACGCCAAATGCCATGTATAAATACAATAGGAATAACATATGAACTGGCTGAACATCCAGAATTTGCTGATTTAATGCTTGTAAAATCTCATCTTACAGGTGAGACAATTAATCGTTTTACACACATACATCAAAGTACTGAAGACCTTCATAAAAAGCAAGATATGACTCGAAAACTCTGTCAAAAAGTTGGTGGATGTATCCAGCGTTGTATGGGATGCGATGCTGCTAACGCTATCTATAATGTGAGTTATGAAGCGGATAAGGTAAATAAAGGGGAGACTAATTATCACGAGAACTTTAAAAAATGGTTAGAAAGATTTCAGAGGGAAGATTTAATTGCAGCCGCTGCTCAAACCGATGTGAAAGGTGATCGGATAAAGCGTCCCGCGGATCAAGCTGATCCAGATATGTATGTTCATGTTGTCGAAAAAAAAAGTGATGGAATTATAGTTAGTGGGTGTAAAGTTCATATTTCAGAAGCCTCCGTATCTGATGAAATCTTATTCGTTCCAACAAGAGCATTAAGACCAGAAGATAAAGATTATGCAGTTGCATTTGCATTACCTGGAGATTATGATGGAATTTTACATTCTGTAACCATACATAATTTACGAAAGCGGGAACATTTTAAGCGTGGATTTATGCCTGGGGCCACAGATTCTTACATTATCCTTGATGAAGTATTTGTACCATGGGAAAGGGTCTTTTTATGCGGTGAACATCAACATGGTGGTGTACTTGCCTTACTATTTGGTCTATTCCATCGTCACAGCTATTCTGGTTGCAAACCTGCAATTGGTGATTTGGTAGTAGGTACTGCTGCATTAGCTGCAGAATATAATAATATTCAAAGGGCTTCTCATGTAAGGGGTAAATTGGCGGAACTCATCATGGTTGCTGAACTCGGCTATGCTGCAGGATATACAGCTTCAGATTTAGGGAAACCAGAAGTTTACATGCCAGGACTCGGATTCATACCGTATGGTCCAGGAAGTTACATTCCGAATTCAATTTATTGCAATGTTGGAAGATGTCTATCAGGAGAAAATGTATATCGTGAAGCTGAGATAATAACTGATCTTTGCGGAGGTATTCCGGCAACATTCCCACATGAAAAAGATTTCCTCAATCCAGAAATTAAAGACTATTTATATAAATACATCACTAGAAATCCAAAAATTTCACCCGAAAATGCGGCACAATTCTGGCGGTTTGTAGGTGATGGTTACTGCTCTGCAACAGGAGGAATCCATCTCTTTGGATCCTATCATGGTGGTGGTTCTCCCGTAATGGAGCAAATTGCCATTACATCACAATACGATATTGAATCCAGAAAACAAATGGTAAAAGCGATTGCTGGAATCGATGATAAATTGAATGAGAAGAAGAAAATTGTTGTTCCTACTCTGGAATAAATTAGTTAAATCTTGAAGATAAAAAAATATAAAAAATCTTTCTCAATCAAAATATCTTTTTTTTTTTCTATAAATATATTTGCTTTATTCCCTTTTTACATTGAGAACCAAATTTGCTTATTTTGTTAAAATTATAAATTTATGTCCAAAAATCTTAAAAAACTATTAAAAAGATTAAAGATAACCTTTATAATTATTTTATAAAATTTTTAAATTAAGGGAAAAATCATGGAAAGCGATATGGAAATATGGAAAAAGGGACCTCCTGGAAGGCTAAGTAAGAAAAATCTATGGGGCTTTGCTTTCGGAGGAATTCCCGCTGGTTTACTCTCGGGTTTCTTTTCTCTAAAATACGTAGAATTCTTTTATGACGATTTAAAGTTACTCCCACTTTATTTTATAGTCGGACAAATAATATACATGATAGTTAATGCAATTAATGATCCTTTATTAGGACAGCTTACAGATAGAACCAACCGAGAAAGATGGGGAAGCCGAAGGATAATATATATAAAATATGGTGGTCCAGTCTGGGCATTAACTTTTATCATCTTATGGTTTCCGTGGAGTTTTGATAATCAGTTCATAATTTTTCTCCACTTTGTAATTAGTATTTGTTTATTTGATACAATGCTCACTCTCGTTGTTATGGCTTGGATGGCGTTGTTACCTGAAATGACAACAGACCCCGGCCAGCGTATCAAGGCAAATTTTATAGCCGGTATTTTAATGATGGTTGCAGTATTCCCCTTCTTTGTAATACTTGGAGATATTAGTCCCACGACTCAGCTTTATCAAATGTTTAGTATCATCATTGCCATTATTTCAACTATTTTTATCATATTAGTATATATAATGACTGAAGAAAAAGCCGAATTTCGCGATGATGAAGTATTTCCTTTAATGAAATCTATGAAACAAACTTTGAAATCAAAATCTTATAGGCGATTCATGGGATACAATTTCTGTCTAACTTTTAACGGAAGCATTTTTTTAAGCTATTTATTTGTTTATTTATTTGTTCTGAGTATTGAATCAATAATCGGTTTTATTTTCTTCTTTATAATTGTAATCTTTGTTGCGTATTTCTCTGCATTCATGTGTATTCTCATAAGATCTTATTGGGGTATGAGAAAAATAATATTAAGATTTGGGACATTATCCATTATAGGATCAATAGTTACATTTATAATCATTCTTATTCCTGGATTTATGTGGTTTATATGGATAGGTATTTTTTGGAGTGCTATATTTAGTGGGTATAGCGTTTTTACTTTCCCTGGTTTAATGGCATCGTGTATGGATGAGGACGAACTTAAATATGGCAGCCGTAGAGAAGGGATGTTCCTAGGTATTAATGCTCTCTTTACAAAACCGGCAAGTAGTTTAGGACCCATTGTTGCAACAATTCTTTTGTTATATTTCGGATATATTCAAGGTTCTGATACGCAAACTGATTCTGCTTTGCTAGGAATAAAAATTTTGATGTTAATAGTTCCAACTATTGGAACAACTATAAGTTTAATATTTATTTACTTTTTCCCATTGATAAGAGACGAACAACTTAAAGAAATGCAAACGAAACTAGAAAAATTACATAGAGAAAAGCGTTTTAAACTACTAGAGAGAGATTCTTAATTTTTATTATCTTTAATATTTATTAGCTCGTTTAATTAAAGGATTAAACAAATTTGTATAATTTGTTGAAATTATAAATTTATGTCTATAATCTTAAAAAACTATTATATAGATTTAAAATAACATTATAAACATTAAATTATAAAATTTTTAAATTAAGTGAAAACTCATGGAAAGTGATATGGAAATATGGAAAGAGGGCCCCCCTGGAAAGCTGAGTAAGAAAAATCTGTGGGGTTTTGCTTTCGGAGCAATTCCTACTGCTTTACTCGCAGGTATATTTTCCTTAAAATACGTAGAATTCTTCTATGACGATTTAAAGTTACTTCCCCTTTATTTTATAGTCGGACAAATAATTTACATGATAGTTAATGCCATAAATGATCCTTTAATAGGACAGCTTACAGATAGAACTAACCGAGAAAGGTGGGGAAGCCGAAGGATAATATATATAAAATATGGTGGACCAGTCTGGGCATTTACTTTTCTCATTGTATGGTTTCCATGGAGTTTTGATAATCAGTTCATAATTTTTCTCCACTTTGTAATTAGTATTTGTTTATTTGACACTTTATTAACTATTGTTGTTATGGCTTGGATGGCGACGTTACCTGAAATGACAACCGATCCCGGTCAGCGCATCAAGGCAAATTTCCTAGCCGGGGTTTTAATGATGGTCGCAGTATTTCCATTCTTTGTATTAATCGGAGATATGAATCCCACAACTCAGCTTTATCAAATGTTTTGTATCCTCATTGCCATTATTTCAACCATTTTTATCATATTAGTATCTATAATGACTGAAGAAAAAGCTGAATTTCGCGATGATGAGGTATTTCCTTTAATGAAATCTATGAAACAAACTTTGAAATCAAAATCTTATAGGCGATTCATGGGATACAATTTCTGTCTAACTTTTAACGGAAGCATTGGGTTAAGCTACTTATTTGTTTTTTTGTTTATTCTAGGCATTGAATCAATAATCGGTTTTGTGTTCTTCTTTATAATTGCAATCTTTATTGCATATCTCTCCGCATTCATGTGTATCCTCATAAGACCTTATTGGGGTATGAGAAAAACAATATTAAGATTTGGGACATTAAGAATTATAGGATTAATAGTTACATTTATAATTATTCTTATTCCTGGATATATGTGGTTTATATGGGTAGGTATTTTTTGGGGTACTATATTTAGTGGGTATAACGTTTATACTTTCCCTGGTTTGATGGCATCGTGTATGGATGAGGATGAAATTAAATATGGCTCCCGTAGAGAAGGGATGTTCCTTGGAATTAATGCTCTCTTTACAAAACCGGCAATTAGCTTAGGACCTATTGTTGCAACACTTCTTTTGCTTTATTTTGGATATATTCAAGGTTCTGATACGCAACCTGCTTCTGCTTTGCTAGGAATAAAAATTTTGATGCTCATAGTTCCTGCTGTCGGAATATCTATAAGTTTAATCTTCATTTACTTTTTCCCATTGATAAGAGGGGAACAACTTAAAGAAATGCAAGCGAAACTGGGAAAATTGCATAGAGAAAAGCGTTTAAAACAATTGGAGAGAGAGTCTTAATTTTTATCATACTATTTGGTGATTCGTGATGAGTATCAAACTAACTCCCAAAGAAACTGAATATTTAAATAAACTTGGAAAATTGATAAAAAATACCCTCAACTCATCCACATATACAAGTCTTGGAATGCGGATAGAGTATTGGGCAAAGAAAACTCCTAATAAAAAAGGAATATTTTTCAAGGATGAATCTTGGACCTGGAAATCTATTAATGAAGAAACTAATAAAATTGCTAATTATTTTCATAGCTTAGGTTTAAAACCAAGTGAAACTGTAGCGGTAATGATGGAAAATTCTCCAGAGTTTCTTTTTGTTACAGGAGGTATTAGCAAGATTAAAGGAATAAGCTCTTTGATTAATGTTAACTTAAGGAAACAACCTTTGATTCATATAATGAAGATTAGTGAACCAAAGTATATCGTCGTTGATGAAGATTGTCTATCTGCTATTCAAGGAGTACTTAGTGATATAAAATTAAAAAATAACGAAATTTTTGTTGTGAATAAAATTGACCATAAAAAACATGACTTTGTCGTTCTTCCAAATGAATTAAATACAGTTACTATCAATAATCCAAAAACTATTGTTGATTTTAAAGTTGGAGATGTATGTAGCTATATTTTTACGTCGGGGACCACTGGATATCCTAAAGCTGTAATGATAAAACATGTAGAAATTGGTAAATTTTATGCTAATGGATTACAATTAAATGAAAATGATATATTATACAACCCACTACCTCTATACCATTCTCATTCGAATCAATCATGGAGAGCTGTTCTTTGTACTGGAGCTGCTATGGGTTTTAGAAAACGGTTTTCTGTTTCGGAATTTTGGAAAGATATTAAAAAATTTAACGCTAATGCTACAGTATACATTGGAGAGTTACCAAGATACCTTCTCAATCGACCTGAATCAGAATATATCCCGGGACCTTTAAAAAAAATGTTTGGATTGGGACTCCGAAAGGAAATCTGGGAACAATTTAAATCACGTTTTCATATTGAACATATTTGGGAATTTTACGGAGGAACTGATTTTGGGGTGCCACTGTTCAATATTGATGAAATTCCGGGAATGGTCGGACGCAATATTTTACCTACTATTAAAATTATAAAAATCGATCAAGATACGGGTGAATTTTACAAAAACGAAAGTGAGTTTTATATCAATTGTAAACCGGGAGAAATTGGTATGTTAATATTGAAAATAATAAACTATTCGGAATTCACTTTGTATAAAAATCCTGAAAAAACTAAAAAGAAAGTTTTAAGGAACGTTTTTGAAAAAGATGATGCTTATTTAAAATCTGGGGACCTACTTCAACTTCATGATAATCACTGGGTCTCATTTGCTGATAGATTTGGAGATACTTTCAGGTGGAAGGGTGAGAATGTTTCAACTCTGGAAGTAGAGTCTATATTAAATAGTTTTCCATCGGTTCAGATGTGCAATGTATATGGTGTAGGTATACCAAATACAGATGGAAAAGCGGGAATGGCGTGTCTTAAAATAGATAAAACACTAGGTTTTGATAACGATCAATTCTCTAAATTTGTCGTTGAGAACCTCCCGAATTACTCCATACCAGTTTTTTTACGAATAAAGGATGAACTCGAATTTACCGGTACCCATAAATTAAGGAAGGTCAATCTCCGAAAACAGGGATATAATATCGAAAAAATTAAAGAACCCGTTTTTTTCTGGAATAGCTCTGCAAAAAAATACAAGGTTTTTGATAAAATAGACTATCAAAATCTATTGAATAACACATTAAAGGTATAATAGTCTTGTTTATTTTCTCTTTTATCTTTCTTTAAAATATTCTTCTGATTATTCCCACAATAGAATAGTATAGTCAAAAATCCGTCCTAATGGATTTATATAAGGATATTTGAGTCTAAATTTAGTCCTAACGCCTTTAAATCATAATTTTACTTTATATTAAATAGAATCTCGAAATTCGAGATATTTTTAAGAAATTTATAGGGAGAAAAAATATGAATAATTATGAGGAAAGAGCAGAAAATATATTAGAAAAAGTTAATAAATTGATGAAATGTGAAACTGCTTATGAAATTGATAGTGGAAATTTTGAAGAGCTTGAAAGCAACTCACTCTGTAAATCAGTTATGAGAGCTTTAAAAGATTGGGTTGAGAAATCCGATGTAGAAAAACTGAGAATCTTAGATAGTTTATAAATAACGAGAATTTAAATGTATATTTATTTTTAAGTAAACGTTAATAAATTAAATTAAATTATTTGAGAAATTGAATAGCTGATTGCTCATAATTAAATTTGGTAAAAATAATGAAAATTGAAGGGATTATACCACCTGTAGTGACGCTTTACAAAAAGAATAATGAAATAGACGAACAAGCTATTCGTAATCATTTAGATTTCCTTATAGAAAATGGTGTTCATGGTATTTTTTCAATGAGCTCAATTGGAGAATTCGCTTACTTATCTGATGAAGAAAAAAAGCAGATTATGAAAACTACTGTGGATCAAGTAAATGGGCGCGTTCCTGTAATAGCCGGTATATCTTCCGCAAGTACTAAGCAATCTATTGCTTGGGGAAAGTATGCAGAAGATATTGGTGCAGATTTTGCAATGGCAATCCTTCCTGCATATTTCCCAGTTTCTGATAAAGAGATTTTTAATTTTTTTGAACAGCTTTCTAATAAAATTAACTTACCATTGTTGTTATACAATTTTCCAACTGTTACAAAATGTGACGTCAATGTTGCTACAGTTCAAAAATTAGCAGATAAAGGTTTAGTAATAGGAATTAAAGAAACAGTATTCGATATCGAAGTTGTGAGAAATGTTTTAAAAGTTGTTAACGATCAAAATTTTATTGTTCTGGTTGGTATTGACACGCTTTTTAAACTTGGATTGGAGTTGGGTGTAAAGGGAGCAATTTTAGGTAGCTCAAACTTTGCGCCGAAAATACATTCACAACTCTATAATGCCTTCAAGAATAAAGACGAAAAAAATTTCAATGAATTACTTCCAAAATTTAATCAGATAATAACTACCGTCCTTCGCCATGCTACTTCTGCTCAATATAGTGTTTCTCTTACGAAAGAAGTTATGAAGATTCTGGGACATAATATTGAAACGATTGTGCGAAGCCCATTACCTTCAATAAGTGATAGCCTAAAAATGAAATTGATCAAAATCCTTAGCCAAACGAAGATAGAATAGTTATCTCGCACAAGAATTTATTTTTAATTTTAATTTTTTAATTAATTATTTTCCATTGCTTAAAAGTTGAATTAGTTATTCTCTTCGACGATTCTCACTAATTTCAAAATATTTAAGGATAGATTTCTTTATTTCAATAGCAGGGTAAATCAAACGTGATTTGTTAACGTAATCTACAGCGTCCTTCCAGGTCCAATCGAAATTCTTTTTTAGCAGCCATGTGCAGATAACCCCTCCGCTGCGCGAAATTCCTCTTGCGCAATGGACTAAGACCTTACCAACCTTAGTATGTTTATCAATAAAATTTAAAATATCATCTAGATATTGATGGGGTACATACCAATCGTCAGCAAATCCTCTATACAAGTATGCAAATCCGTGAGAAGTAGGATCATACAAATTTTCTTCCATTAAATTAACTATGGCAGTTATTCCTATTTCTTTTATCCTTTTAAAATTAAATCCCGGCCAATAACCCCCCATATATAAGTTCTCATGAACTTTAAATATATAATCTGTATCTGACATAACAGAACTGTTTTACAAAATTAAATAGAATATATGTGTTAAATTAAATAAATTTTTTATAACCAATACCTTCAGTTATATATAATTATGCTACTTGAAAGCATTTTTATTGTGAGAGGTGGATTTTGGGGTGAAGAATACGATTTCAAGTTATTATTTGCTATTGTAGCCATTTTTATTTGCATAATTGATTGGAAATTAAAAGATAGGAAAGATTATTTTTGGGTTTTATTAATTGGGTTTATTTTTTGGAGTTCAGTTGAATTACTACTACAAATAATTGGGGTTCGGGACATGCCGAATAGATATCTTTTCGGGATGGAAATTCCAATGTGGCTTTCAATTCCTTTCCAAGGGTTATCCGAAGGTGTATTAGTAAGTATAATGAGTCTATTTATTGCAGATTTTTATATTGATAAAGAAACGAGAAAGTTTAGCTTGATTACTTTTGCTATTGTTGTAGTTTTGATAACTTTAGTAATGTTTAGTCATGGAATTTATACACCTAATGTTGGAGGAGATGTCCCTTCCCGAAGAGAAGTTTTTCCTATCTGGGAATTGCTCATAATCGTTTTTATTGCTCCTTCTATATATTGGCTTTATACCGCAGAAAAAGAGGTAAGAAGAAGAGGCATTTACATGTTTATAATAATGTTTATACTTGGATGTATATGGTATTTAGTATATTGGTTATCTGGGCAAAGATGGGTTGAAATTGGCACAAAAAATCCTAATGGAACTTATTCTAATTTACGAAGAGCACCTCCCATGCTAGAACTTATGGTAATCCTGTATAATGCTTCTGTCGAGTTAGCTCTCATATACTTACCTTTCTTAGCAATTCCATATTTATTAGGATTAATTAAACAAAAGAGCGATTATCCCTGAAAAAATAGTAATAAACGTTTGATAAACGTAGTCTATATTCAAAAAGAACCCATCAACGATCGATCAATTTTTTAGCCAGAAAACATTTATTAAAACCGTCATGAAACCTATTTCGATAGAAAATGATTGGAACCTCCTGTATAGTGATTTCCCAGAAAGATATGATCGTTTCGCCTCTGCACCAATCATAGAGGGCGATGATTATCTGGGGGTGATATCTAAAATTGTTTCTCTGCATGATAAAATTGTTGTTGATGTGGGCTCTGGTTCTGGATTGTCAACATTCAGCATTGCCCAACTAGCAAAATATGCCTATGGAGTTGAACCAGAGCAATCAATGAGAACTATAGCACTTGAAGAGGTCAAAAACAGGGGAATACATAATATTGAATTTATTAAAGGTTATGCAGAAAAAATCCCACTGGCGAATGCATCAGCAGATATGGTGACCGCG
>SDBV01003860.1_pt1 | contig 21796 bp, 15 predicted proteins | sample 2277081 | NCBI WGS metagenome assembly SDBV01 (sample SAMN10402039, study PRJNA504765) | marine sediment metagenome | isolation source: marine sediment core GS10_PC15, 223 cmbsf | place: Arctic Ocean: Southern Knipovich Ridge | collected 2010 | reverse complement strand
GCGGCGGTGAAGAGATTGTTCCCGAGTGGAGTGAATGGAACCGACCAAGGGGACGTTTTGCGAGCCGTGTTCCTGCACCTGAAGCGTCAGAACTGAGTAGATAATCTGGCATGGTAATGGAGATTACCATGCCAATCTGGCATTCAGAGTGTCCAATTCGTGTCCAATTGTAGGAGATAAAGCGTGAAGAATTCGCATGATAATCTTTTTGAGACCATACCTGTCGGTCGGGATGAGGCATCTCTTCTCGCCCAATTCCTGGACGACCATGATCTCGCCCCGGAGAGCCGCAGGGCGATCACCAATGACCTGCGGAAGTTCGCTCGTTGGTTCTCGACAGCCAACCGAGAGCCGCTTGTCGCCGGGCGGGTAACTGTCAGAGACATAACCGATTTTCGAGATCATCTTCGTCGGGATAAACAACAAGCGGTATCGACGGTGAATCGGTGTCTCGTCAGTTTGCGGCGGTTTTTCGGATGGTTGGCTGAACAGGGCGGCATCCCGGCAAATCCGGCGAAGAAAGTGAAGCAACTTCGCAAACAACAGCTTGCCCCAAAGGGATTGGATCGTAGCGTGGTTCGGCGGCTGCTGCGGGAGGTCGAGTTACGGCAAGACATCCGTGCGAACGGGGTGTTCTCGCTCTTCCTCTGGACCGGATGCCGGGTTGGAGATTTGGTTGCCTTGGAACTCCAAGACGTGATGCTCCATGAGCGGAGTGGTTCGATTGTGTTTCGGAACGGGAAGGGGAACAAACAACGGTCGGTGCCGCTTCCACTTCCGGCTCGGCAGGCGTTGGCGGCATACTTGGAGACCCGTCCGCCAGTTCAAAGCGATAGGGTATTCGTTGGAGAAAGAGGACCATTGACCGATTGCGGTGTTCGTGCGTTGTGTAACAAGTATTCAGCCATCATCGGGGTAAAACTGCACCCGCACTTGCTGAGGCACACGATGGCACATCAATTCCTTTCGGACAACAACAACGACCTTGTTTCGCTGGCACAGATCCTCGGTCACGAGAACTTGAACACCACGGCGAGGTATACCCAGAGAAGTGATGATCAACTGGCAGATGCGGCGGAACGGTTGAGCTTCTGAGGGGGAGTTTGGTTGTACCTTGCAGTGGAAAGAAGAGGTCAATCAACCACTATTCAAAAGGTGAAACAAAATGATATCCAAATTCTCCCATGGACAAGTCGTTAGCACTCCTGCTGCACTGGATGCCATTCAGCAAAGCGGACAAACCCCAGAGTTCTTTCTGGATCGTCACGTCAAAGGTGACTGGGGCTGTGTCTGTGGCGATGATCAGAAGGCAAACGACGATGCCCTCGTTCACGGCACCCGGCTTTTGTCTGCCTATAAGACCTTGAAAGGCGTGCGTGTGTGGATCATCACAGAGGCGGATCGTTCAGCCACGACGATCCTATTGCCCGAGGAGTATTGAAGCCATGCCACAGACAATCCCGAACTCCGCAGCGTTGGACCGGAAGGATGGAGACGTTTTGTCATCATCCAAGATCCGAGCCAACCGATTTTCCGCCGCCGCTACTGGACGGGGAATGGTTGGCGGCGTGTGCTGCGAAATGCCCGTTTGTATGCCGACGCCAATCTGGCAAGAGAAGATTTGGGGACGCTACCAGGAAGCAATGAAGGAGGTTGATTTGTAGTGGGCAATATACCCCCTCGCGGGAAATCCCGCGAGGGGGTCTTTGATAACTGGAGGCATCATAGCAGGAGCAATGATGCCTCCTTCGACCTTTCTGGTTGTTGCCGTCTGAATCACAAGAGGTTCATAGAGCCGTCTTTGCCTTCGTGCGTGCATGAAGGAACATTAGCCACCACTTTCTCTTTCGCCACGTGTAGACGAGAGCCCCAATCATGGTCATCTGCAAAATCAACACACCAGCAGATGGCTCTGGAACCGTAAGTATGAAGTTGGACGGATGCTGAAGGCCACCAACCCCCGGTGCCACAAAGGCGTCAATGAACGAGCCCATTATTCCATCATAGCGGAGAATGGCATTGCTAGCATAGGAACTTACATATAGGTTTCCGTCTGGCAAAAACTCAAGATACCCTGGTCGGTTCAACCCACCACTGCCCGCATCAACGAAGACATCCATGAAGTCCCCTGTAGTGGAGTCGTAGCGGAGCACGTTGTGAGTGGCCGCACTACTAACATACAAGTTGCCGTCGAGACCGAATGCCACTGCTGTTGCCTCTTCTAGTCCGCCACTGCCTGGTGAAATAAACTCGTCAACGAAGTCACCCGTAATCGCATCGTAGCGGACCACGTTGTCAGAGCGGAAGCCGGACGTATACAGCAAGCCGTCCGAGGCAAATAACGGTCTTTGAGGTCCATTTAATCCGCCACCAGAAGCGAACACGTCAATGAAGTCACCCGTGTCCTTGTCAAAACGAACGATGCCTCCGGTGCCGCCCAGTCCATCTTGGCTGACAACGTAAAGGTTTCCATCGGGGCCAAAAGCGATTCCGCCAGGAATGTTCAGGCCACCACTGCCGCTGGGCACAAATTCGTCAGTGAACGCCCCAGTCTGACCATCGTAGCGGAGGATATTGTCAGTCTGCCTACTGGCGACATACAGCCGTCCTTCGTCATCGAATACAAGTCCGTTGGGGTTGTCCAGCCCTTCACCACCGCTGGTAACCAAAGCTCCGAGGAATTCTCCGGTTGTCAGATCGTAACGTAGAATCGAGTCAGAAGTGCCTCTGCTGCTGACCAGGAGTTCGATTGATGCGGCGTTCAGGCGCTGAGCAAGCATTCCAGTAACACCGATTCCAACCAATAGGATCGAGACCCATCTTGGAACTTGCGAACTCCATTCTCCGTTGTTCGGTAACCCACCCAAGCTTACAATCAACTGTCTCATCGGTCTTTTCCTCCAAAGTTACGGGGCGAATTGTCGCCTCTAGGATTAGGAGCATAACCTTCAGTTTGCAGGTTACGCTTGCGCTGCTACTTCTCTGCGAAATCCTCCTGACGGGATCTTTCCAGTGTTGCCTCAAGTAGATCTCTCCACGTTTCCCGTGACCGTTGAGAGCCACTCTTCATTACCACTCTTTCTCCGAAGTCCGGTTTGCCAAGAAAAGAAGAGGGGAGCGCGCCGAGCCGCCACTTCCCTGGAGACCCTGCGACAGGTCGTGGAGATAGCAACGTCCGACGGCTCCCCATATCGGGAACCTGTCCAGACGCCGATCTCCACATGAAAATGTCGCAGTTTTCCAGAGACAGCGGCGAGCAAAGGCTAATTTGCTCGACAAACAGTATTGGTATTGGTTTCGATGTTCCTTGCGTGTTGCTCCAGGGTTCGGTCTGTGTATGTAACCATCCGCAATTGCGGTGCGAACTTCCCTCATTATATGGGCTTGCTCAACGGGTGTCAACTAGTCGCGGCAATCCCATGCACACGGGACTCTTCCTAATCGAAGGGTGGCCGTGCAGTGGCCGTAAAGGCAGGTCGGACCAGCACATCGCAATGGACGGGGAATTGGCAAAGAGATATCAGGAAGCAATGAAGGAGGTTGAATTGTAATGGGAATGCTTGAAAAGATCGTAGCTGTCGTGGTTGGAGCCAACTTCTTGGGCCAACTGGCTCAGGCTTGTCGTCCCAAGCAGCAGCACGAACCCACACGCAAGGATTTCGCCCCTGGATGCCAGCCAGAGGATAGGGCTGAGTTTTTCCATGAATCCTGGGAGGAAGGCAGGGCTTACTATATCGGCGTGTCTCGTTCACCGGGTATGCCGTTTATTGGCGAAAACATCAATCCAGATGCCGACCCAGAGTTATGTTTACCGTTTCGTGCCTTGATCAAAAAGCAGGTCGCTGAAGGTGAACGCACTCTAAGCGACTGGTACAAGAGGATGTTGCCACACCTGGAATACTACGATACCTGCCGAGACGAAGATGGCAAGCCGACCGAAGAAGTGCAAGGCAATTGGGGACCAGAGATCTGCGGCAAGTGGGCTCGAAGTGAGTGGGATGAAGATGGGAATGCGCGCGAGGCACGATGAGGATACGGGCCGCTAAGGAATTGTCCTCAGACGCAAAGCGGCGATTCTAAATGAATACCTTAGCAATCGAGGACTGTACGATTCTTCGACAGTCGGCTCGGATTCTCTCTGAAAGCCCTTCTTCATCTTCGGGCTGATTTGTCCCAAACACCTGTCGCAGCCACAAGGCACTATCCTCTGCCGATTTCTCCTTATGAATCCACAGCCTCTCAGCCTCCGCGATTCCCCTTGCGTGCATTCTGTTGGTGGAGAGCGAGTCGAACGCAGCATACACTACGCGACTTACGATGGTTCTAATGTTCCTTATGCTGAACTCGACACGCTCTCGCCCTGTGCAAACCTCATCCGCGAATTCGTTGGAGAAGAACTTTATTACATCCTCGCACAGGAACCACCGCAAGTGCATTACCATCTGCTCCCTGATTTCCCCATCAATACGCAACGGATCTGTAGGGGCAGGTTTGGGTCGAATGAGCTTTCTCTTCTCGAAAAAACTAAAGACATGCTTAATCCAGAACATTCGAAAGTAGCTCCGGGCAAGTTGCTCCCGATCCTCAGGTCGATCAACATCCAGAGGATGTTCCATTTCTACGACATGACTGATCCGGGTCCAAAAATCTGGAGGTTCGTGCCGGAACATATCGTCTCTTCTCTTGCTTCCGGCGAAGATGTACAAGGGCTCGTGATTCTTCACATTGACGATCATCGATGTGTTCGGTACGGCAAACTCTCCATTCTCCAGCACTCGAAGCAATCCAGATCGCGTATTGTTGGACACCTTGTCTATTTCATCAAGGAACAACGCACCACCGCGAGACTTATAGATCAAACCAGGATACACACCGTCGCCTCGATGCGAATCGGCTTCTTCAATAGAGTCGTTTGTGTCTTCCGCGTCTGAATCTGGTTCACCTTCCATTTCTAAGCCAGACATATCATCTATTGTCGCCGCATCCTCTTCTTCCTCACCGTCGTCGTCGTGCGGCCAACTGTAAAGTAAGCTCTCATTCCTCGAATCATCGGACGTTGAAAGTGTTAAACGAAACAGTTTTCGCTTTTCGAAGAAACGCAAGCTGAAAGCCGAGTTCGCAAGTAATTCCTTGCCAGATCCCGGCGGCGCAATAATAAGTACCGATTCGGCTGTTTGGTCGTTCCACACTTCAGACAATTTCTCGAAGGCCCGACATACTGGTTCACTTGCCAAGAGGAAGGAGTCCAACTTGGCGCGCCCGTCGCCGCTCTCATACGTGGGCACCCAAACCATTTCGTAGGGATAGGTAATGCCGTCTGGCAGGTCCTCATCCTGCAAGCTATCTAGCTTAGGCATGCGCTCGTCACCCGCTGGAACGTGAAACGGGAACAAGTCGATCTTCACACGCACCGTTACAAAGAACCCCCCATCTCTACATTCAAAATCAAGCAATTGGTACTCGAAATCGGTGCGCCCAAGTACATGCGTGCGTTCCCGATAGCCTTCATATCCCGTCTCCCGCGAGGCAGTTTCCCAAGCATTCCCTACAGCCTCATTGAAGACGAGCAAATTGAGATAAGAATCCTGCAAGGTAAGTCTGTCGCTACGCCCAAAGAGTGGAGGACGGAGAAGGGTAGTTTCTCCGTCTTCTTCCTTATAGTAAGAGGCGAACGTCCAATCTCGGACTTGTGAAAGCTTTATGAACCATTTGCCCCTGTCGTGCTCAGTCCATCTGTGCAGTTCAGAGAACAGTGCCTTCCAGTACCACGCCATCGGCCAACGCTTGGCGTAAGCCCGTTCAATCCTATTGTTCTTTTGCTTTGCCTTGGCTATATTTCTGTGCATCGCCCAGGGAAGAGTCTTTTCCTCCTTACATGGAAAAAAGGTTCGTCGATAAGAATCGAGTGCCCGCACAAAGTCTTGCGACGGTGGCTTCTCAAACAGAGCCACGTATTCCTGGTACTGCTGTGGCTTCGTTTCGTCATGAGATACCGCTACCACTGGCCCGTTCGGCTCGATCTTGTAGGTCCACTCTTGCGAAGCTTCAAAATCACTAGACATGACAAGCAGCCATTTGAGACGAGGACTTAACAGGCAAATCGTACTCAGCAATTGGCGTCCAACTATCTCGGTACTTAACAATCGAGTCGAAAACAGGTATCAAGATTGTTCGGTGTTCCAAGCGTTCAGCCAATCGAAGGGCTGCGTGGAAGCATGTCCCCGATGGTCTTCCTGCGCCGAGCCTTAGGCATCCATTAAGTGTTTCAAGGGATTCGTCACGTTCCTCTCGGCACACAAGTACAACATCATCGATCACATTAAGGTCGAGATTGAGTTTCTTTAATGGAACACCATGAATCGTCGTCGCTGGCCAGTCGGGTTCGCTCCAAATGGTATCGAGAGGCGGTGTCTTGTCACTCAAATGCAGTTTAACGAAAGGATTCTCGGCATGTTCTGCGACCGCGATTTGCACAATGGGATTTAGTTGTCTTAGATACTGGCCGATCAAGGACACCGTGTTTCCTGCCCCAACAACACAGGTAAATGCATCAATGCGATCAGCAAACCCCATGCTTCGAAGTGCGAGCCTAACTTCCTCGACAAGCATCGCATATGGTATGATTGGCACTCGACGGATTTTTGAAATCGGGCAGAACTCCCTGACTCGACGTTTCCCTGGAACGCGATGGCGATAGCGATCCCGAACCATGTTCTCAAGAATCTCGATGTAGCCACGCGGGCCAATAAGTTCGGGTGAAAAAACGATATTCGCCCCAAGAGCACGCACGTGTTCAATTCGAGAACTATAAATGTCTGACGGCAGGATTACGGTATAATGTTTGTAGCCACGTGTCCGCGCAGCGTGCGCAAACGCAGCACCCGCATTACCCACCGAACACTCGACCACATGGGTTTCAGTGGGTATCACTCTGCCTGTGTTTTCAGCCAACTCAAAAAGCCAGGGGTATAGCCGGTCGTAAAGGCTTCCCGTTGGAGACGTGGTAGGCATGTGTTCGAGTTTCAGAACGATCCGGTTCCCGTTCGGTACGAACACGCCTGACGGCCCCGAGTTGAGACAACTAGCTTTCCACAGAAACGCTTGATCGCGCTGCAGCACAAGCGTCGGAGTGTGTCTCGCTCGACTTGAGAACACACGCGAAAGTAGCGGCGATGACTGTCTTATGTTCATGGTTGTTCAAGCCTCCGATTTCACAAAGGGCGCAACAGCGAAATATCCCACCACAGCAGCCACAAAAGCCGGAATCATAGCGAGTTTTGGAGCGAGAACCATGAAGGGCACTAGAGTAACCATCCCCGCGGTCATGCTAGCAATTGCCGCAGCCTTTTTCCTGGCTCCGCTGAGAAGGGTCACTAGTACGGACGGAATGAAGATCATTACGGCTGCGGCAGCACCGACGATGAGGTTCACAATGTCAGGGATTGCGGTAGCAATCCCCACTGCGATGATGCCCAGAATCACAGTCGCAAGTCTGACATGCCTCAGAAGATAACGTTCCATTTCTGCTTGCTTATCTTGAGCGGCACCAGAGCTAGCTTCATAGTGTTGCCAAGTCGGGCGGCACATCAACTTTGACACACTGACTGCAATAACATTGAGGTTTGTGTCTGCTGTAGACAGGAGAGCTACAAAGACGCCCGCTGAAAGCACAGCCACAAGCAACTTCGAGACAACTGTGGGAAACGTCGCCTGACTGGCTTCCAGAAAGAGCATGAACGCAGATGTGTCTGGTCGCACATCTGCCCCCAGACCTACTCTTCCAAACATGCCGCAACTTGTCAGCAAGAAGTAGAAAACAATGAGCAAAAACGCGGACAGAATGAAGGCTCGCTTTGCAGTTGGTGCGTCCGTTGCGCTAGAGATCCGTTGCCATAGGTCTGTTCGCACCAAGATGGACACGGGGAAAATGGCTACAATGGCAATCAGAAAACCCTGGCCAAAGCCTGTCCCAGTAAAGAACTTGCGGTCAAGTCCTTGAAATCCCGACCAGTCAGTGGTCGTCACCAGCACGGTGAAAAAGGCTATTGCGGCAAGCGACAGAATCACGAACTGCCATACGTCCGTGATCAAGACTCCTTTGAAGCCAGCTAAGGTTGTGTATGTGATGACGATGGCAGCAACAACATAGAGAAGTTGGACGGATTCGGCACCAATGAATACGGTGAGAAACGCGGCCATCGCAAGGAACTGTGCCGCGAGAATGGCAATGAAGAACGTCGAATTGAGCACAGTTGAGAGCGACTGAGCTACAACACCATATCTTGCTCCAATGAAGTCGTCCAGATTATCGCAGTGGTCCACGACCATCGCCTCCTTTATGCGAGGTGCCAACAAACCCAGAAGAATCAAGCCTACAGCATATGCCACTCCAATCACGTACCCCAATACACCCGCCAGATGACCAATAGCGTTCAAGCCAAAGAACATCCATCCGCCCACGAGCGTGGCCACATTCGTGAACAGAACATGACGAAACGAAGCTCGTCCCCTGTGGGACGTAAATTCAGTAAGACGTATGGATCTTGCCAGAAACAGCCCCGTCAATAGGCAAGCAACAAGAACAACTAGCATAAGCACATGAATCATCTGCTCAGTTCTCCTTTAAGTCGGAATCGCTAGCCATTCGTTCTCTTAACCAAGTCTGTACTGTAGCCTTCTCAAATCGCCCGTGTCACCCTACCTTCAGCGCTGGAATCTTTCCATGCCTGCACAGTTTGTACAAAGTTGACTTCAGAACGCGAAGCCGCTGGGCTACGTCAGCGACGGTAAGCAATTGCTCACTCATCGCATTTCCCATGCCAAACTTGCTTTTTGCCTGATCGTCGGGTTTGCTGGGCCCAAGCGTACCGCAATGCGGAGGTCGCCAAGTCACCATTAGTGTCATCGGAAGCCATCAACGCTGTTGAGGCACGAAATCCTCGATTATTCTAGTAATTCTCGGATCGCAGAGGAAGACACCGCCAAGCGAATGGTCACCATCAAGGCACTTGGAGCCGAACCAATAGGCGATATTGACTCGAAGACACGACGATGGTCACGGTTGTATTATACCACCCTAGGGCCGCATTCCGCAATCAACTGGATGTGTCGCGTGCCGGACTACACACCGTCCAAAATAGGACACAAGCTGGTCGGCTGCCCTTACAGCAAGAAATCAAATACTCCTGCACCTGATGGCCAGTTGAAGCTCAGGGCAATTCGGGCGAATTCTAGGGCAATTTGTGGGCGAGCAGTTTCGTAAGTTGTTGCTACACAAACACTTGCGAAACCGTGGCCTAACTCCCCTAGGGGGTACTTACTGAACGCCACCACGGGGCTTGTCCCCGTGGAGCGATGATCGACTACTAGCACGGTTCGTTGTCCCCGCGCTTTTCGTCAATCTGGGCCGCCGCTTCCAGCGGCGACCCAGATTGGCGAGTGGTGTTATTCGGGCTCACCAGTTAGTGGCCAATCATCGCTCCACGGGGACAAGCCCGGTGGTGACGCACGAAGCGTCTATTCAAACAGGTCTATCTCCCAGATCGTGGGAGGCTTGAGCGATTCGATAATGTTTAGCCTTATGTACCGGGCGGTGACCGGCTTGAAGGATACCCAGTAATCGGAGCCCAGGGTTGTGCCTTCATGGATGGTCCGCCACTTATCGTTGCTCTTTTCCTTCGCCAGTAGCTCGAACTTTTGGATAAGGTCCCAGCCTTCCCAGATGCTAGTCTTTGAAAAACGTTTGGCTTCGCCGAGATCGATCTCCACCCAGTAGCTCTTCACTGCTTCGGCGCTTTGCCAACGGGTATTGTACCGGCCGTCAACTACCTTGTCCGCGTTGAACTGACTGTCGTTTTGCCAGACCCCCGAGGTGCTTGTCTTGCAGCCGGCGAGGTCTATCGGCTTCGGAAGCAAGGAGCGATCTTCGATACATTTCCCCAGTTTGGCCAGCCTCTCGGCGTGCTCCTTTCGGGATTCTTTGTTTTTAGGAAGTTGTAGACTTCCTGGGTAGACAAATCATTGGGCATCCATCCCGTCCAAGAAGGCATGTCCAGCCACCCATAGTCGATCTTGCCGTAGTTGGTGGCGAGCTCGTACAACTGAGCCAGAATAACGGCGCGCGTCAGGATCGGGCCTCCACCCACTGCCGCCCCACATGCAGTACTATAAACCGACCGCAATGCCTTGTCGGCGACATTCCTCAACGTATTCCTTCACCAGGTCCTTTCCATAAGGTTGCAATCCACGTTCCGCCTTCCTAGGAACCGTCCGGTGGCGCGACAACTGTTCACGTCGTTGGTGGCCTACATGAACTCCGACGCATTTGCGCCCAGAGACGAGCTGGACGGTGAGTTTCTCCAGCAGTTGCCCCAACGCGATCGCAACGTGAAGTGGTCGCAAGCAGTTGACCGAGTGGTAGCCTGCCGGGAAGGATACGATTGGAAGGAAACCACCGGGGGCACCTGGAAGGACGCCGACGGCGCGGGCTGGCACGGCAATCCGTTGCAGGTGCTTCTGAGAGTGCCAGCACAAGTAGCAGGTGATTTGTACGTCCATCTTCACGACTGGAACGGACTTGTCCGGCAGGGACACCTCCTCGTCGACGGGCGCCGTTACAACGTCGGGTCCCATGACGGTGCGGGAAGATGGTACGTCCTTCCTGTCGGCACCGAAGAAACGCAAGACAAAACACTCCAACTGGTCGCCAAGCCGACCCGCGGGCCGAACTTGATGATCACCCAAATCATGTGGGTCCCGAAAGAGTGGTCGACGGGAAGGGGCAGTACGAAGAGCCAGATATTGTCCGACAGCCCAAGCGGCAGAAAAGCGGGGTAGGGGTGGAATCTCTGGAGCCGCCAGAACCGGGAACCGCACCGCCAAATCGCAGAGATCTTCCAGCCCAGCCCCCAGGTATTCTCTCTCGAGGCCAAAAAGTTTCCAAGGGTAGCACCGGGGTAGCACCGAGTGTTGTGGATCGTCTTGCCAAACAAACAGCCCCGCCGTTACCCTTTGCTACAGAGGGAGTGCGAAGTTGGGGAACTAGGATTTGAACCTAGACTAAGTGATTCAGAGTCACTCGTGCTGCCGTTACACTATTCCCCACTAGACGTAATGCCTTCGGCGTGTTATTCTTGCCCGGCTCTTCCGAAACGTCCGCGGCAGCTTGGGCCGCTTGCCCATCGACCATGGAATTAGCGTAGATCGCGATGCTAGGCGCGTCAAGGGGACTGTTGACGATCTGCCGTGAGCAGGTCTACAATCAACGGTTCGGCGTGACTGGCTCGGCGTCATCGGGTGTTTGAAATTCCGGGGATAATTGGCATGGCCGTTCTGAGGTCCATTCAAGGGCTGAATCCTGGTCAAGTGTTTCCCGTCGAAGGGGACTCGATCACGCTGGGCCGACATCCCGATTGCGATATTATGCTCGAATCCGGGGCAGTCAGTCGTCAGCACGCGAGAATCGTCCGCGTGGCCGGGAATTATTACGTGGAGGATTTGCGCAGCCGAAACGGCACGTTCGTCAACGGTAGTGCGGTGACCGATCGGCAGATGCTTAGCGACAACGACGAGTTGGCGATTTGCGATCTTTCCTTCGTGTTTCAACTCACTCCGCCCGCACTGGATCGCCCCTCGGAGCCATCCGACGATGCGACGCACACGACGGCCATCATGGTCGACGACGATCCCTCGGCCGGTGGTTCGAGGATCATGTCGAAGGTCGACGTTTCTTCGGGCACCTCGTCCTTACAACTGGAAGTCAACGCAGCCACGAAGCTGAAGGCCCTGATCGAGATCGGGCGTTGCTTCGGGAATTCCCTGAAGCTGGACGACGTGCTACCCAGCCTACTGAACAGTCTATTCTCGATCTTCGTTCAGGCCGACCGCGGGTTCATCGTGCTGAAGGATCGGTCCAGCGGACGAATGATCCCCAAGGCCGTGAAGTATCGGCGTGAGAAAGACGAAGCGACCATTCGTATCAGTCGGACGATCCTTGATCGCGTGGTGCAGATGAAAGAGGCGATCCTTTCGGCCGACGCGACTTCCGACTCGCGATTCGACATGGCCGAGAGTATCGTCGACTTCCACATTCGGTCGATGATGTGCGCGCCGCTGTTGGATATCAACGACAACGCACTGGGGGTGATTCAAATCGACACGCGCGACCAGCGGAGTCGGTTCACCCGCGAAGACCTGGACGTGCTGGCCAGCGTGGCGTGCCAAGCCGCGCGGGCGGTCGAGAATGCGCAGTTGCACGAAGCGGCCGTTCGTGAGCAGGCATTGGCCCGGGAATTGGGCGTCGCGCACGAGGTCCAACGCGGCATCTTACCCATGACGGGACCGCATATTCCCGGCTACGATTTCTATGCCGCCTACGACCCGGCCCGCGAGCTGGGCGGAGACTATTACGACTACGTGCCGCTTCCCGACGGGCGTTTGGCGATTGTGGTGGCCGACGTGGCGGGCAAGGGAGTGGCCGCCGCGCTGTTGATGGCCAAGTTCTCGGCCGAGACCCGGTACTGCCTGGTGAGTGAACCCAGTCCGGCGGAAGCCATCGGGCGACTGAACCGAATCTTCTGCGGCAGCAGTTGGGAAGACCGATTCATCACGCTGGTCGTAGGAGTTCTCGATCCCTCGCGGCACGAAGTAACGCTGGTCAACGCCGGGCACATGCCGCCGCTGTTGCGTCGTGCTTCGGGAGAGATCGAAGAGGTGGGCGAGTCGCAACGGCGTTTGCCGGTCGGAGTGGACGAAGACGTTCAATACGGTCAGTGCGTGGTCACGTTGGACCCAGGCGAGTCATTGATCTTCTACACGGACGGAATCCCCGACGCCCACAAAGACGACGATGTCTTCTACGGCAAGCAGCGGCTCTGTTCTCGACTGCAAGAGTCACCCCCTCAGCCGGCCGCCATGGGTCAGGCCGTGTTGGAGGACGTCAGGAAGTTCGTCGGCAGCCGCCCTCAGGCCGACGATATATGCCTGACATGTTTTGGCCGCTCCAACGGCACGGGCGATTAACTCCCAACCACTTGGCACGCTTTGCAAAGCACCAGCTTGCACACCCCCACCAAATCGATTATAATGCAGCTACGCCGATAGCCCCAATTCTCTCCGCCGAAGGAGATCGACATGAAGTCCCATTCGCTCGTTCTGATCGTATTGCTTTGCCTGTTGGCCGGTCGGATCACTCTGGCCGCTCCGCCGGAAAACCTGGCTCCGAAGGCGACTACCTGGGCCACGTCGGAACACAGCGAAAAGTATCTCTCGAAGTTTGCCGTCGACGGCAAGATCCCGCCGGCCGGCAGTAGCTCGGCCGACCTTAGCGCGGCCTGGTGTGTGTTTAAGCCCGTCTCGGGAGACCGCGCCGACTTCACTTTCGAGTGGCCCGAGCCGACCGAAGTGGAAGAGATCATCTACTTCGGCCGCACCGCTTGGTTCATGAATGAGTGCTGGAAGGACTACGAGGTCTATCTCGACGACTCGGAAGCGCCCGTGGCCAAGGGTTCCTTCAAGATGATCCACGGCCCGCAACGGATCAAGTTCGCCAAGACCCGGGCGAAGAAGATCACCGTGAAGTTTCTCAATTCGTTCGGCGGCCCCAATCCGGGTGCGGCCGAGATGATGGTCTTTGCCAATAGCCCGTCGAAAAAGGAACTGGCCCGGTTGCTCAAGGGCAGCGGCTACGAGCCGATTCCGCAAGTCGACGACGTCGACCCGGAAGAACTTCGCCAATTGATTGGCGACTTGAAGGCGGCCCATGGCGAGAAGTACGCCCAAGCGTCCGAGCATCTGGCCCGGCTCGACCAGTTGGACGATGAGAGTGATGAGTTGTTTGAGTTGCAACGCGAGGTGCTGCTGTTTGACGTCGACAAACTCTTGGTCATCAAGCGGCAGGAGATCACCGCGTCGCACGTTTACACTTACCATTACGAAGGCCAGCGTGACGGCGGCGGGTTGTATATCGTCGATCCGCATGACCTTCAGGCCGAGCCGGTCGAACTGGTCGCCTCGCCCGAGGGGCAGATCCTCGATTGCGATCTTTCGTATGACGGTAGCAAGGTGTTGTTCAGTTGGCGACGTGGGCAAGGGCAAGGCTATCACCTTTGGACGGTCAACATCGACGGCACCGAGTTGAGCCAACTGACCGACGGCGAGTGGCACGACTACAACGCCTGTTGGCTGCCGGACGGCGACATCGCGTTTTTGACCACCCGCCAGCCACAGTTTGCCTATTGCTGGAACGCTCCGGTGGGCATCTTGCATCGCATGTCGCCGGACGGGTCGAATTTGGTTCGGCTTTCGGCCAACTATCTCAACGACTTCACACCCAGTGTGCTGGACGACGGGCGAGTCATCTATTCCCGCTGGGAGTATGTCGACCGGCCGGCCATTCCGATCCAAAGCCTCTGGACGATCAACCCCGACGGTACGGCCTTGGCCGGCTATTTCGGCAATCGGGTCCTCTCGCCCGGCACGTTCATGGAAGCCCGCTCGATCCCCGGCACCAAGAAGATCATCTGCACGATGACCGGCCACGGCGGCCCGGCCCGAGGTGCGATCGGCGTGATCGACCGTTGCAAAGGGGTCAATGCTCAGGCGGCCATCGAGAACATCACGCCCGACACACCGGTCCCCAATGTGGATCAGGGCAGCGGCGACACGAGTGGCAGTAAGCCCTACAGTGGACCTCGACCGCTGGACGGCACACGTTTCCTGCTCTCGGCCAGGGGCCCGATTCTGGTTCGCACCATCGATGGAACGTGTATCTCAACCGTACTGCCGCCGCCGATCGACGGGATGCAATACTTCAACGCTCAACCGGTTCACCCGCGACGCCGGCCGCCGACCATGGCCCCGAAGATCGTTGAGCCGACCGACTACGCCACCCTGTTCGTGCAGGACATCTACAACGGCCTGATGCCGCAAGTGCAACGCGGCGAGGTGAAGCGGATCCGCGTGGTGCGCGACATCCACAAGTCGGTGCGAATTCCCGTCGAGCTAAGGGCCTTCGATTTCCAGTTTCCCGTGATCTCTTGCGGCGCCACATACGCGGCCAAGAACGTAATGGGAGAAGTGCCGGTCGAGCCGGACGGGTCGGCCTGTTTCCGCGTGCCGGCCGGTCAGCCGGTTTCGTTCATGGCCATCGACGCCGAAGGTCGGGCCGTACAGCGGATGCGAAGCTTCACGCACCTAATGCCCGGCGAGACGCAAGGTTGCGTCGGCTGCCACGAGCATCGTCGGCAATCCGCCCGCCCCGTGCTGGGAACCGCCTACAACCGAACGCCCAAGGACCTCGAACCGGTCGAGTGGGGCAACGGCGGGTTCGACTACGCCCGAGTGGTTCAGCCGGTGTGGGACAAATACTGCATCGAGTGCCACGACCCGGTCGAGCCGGACGGAGGTCTCGACCTGACCGGCAGCGTGACCGATTACTTCAACGTCTCTTACGACGTCCTGGCCCGGGAACATCAGGGGCAACGCGGAACCCGCTACGTCAATTGGATCCCCACCTACAACGGCCAGGAATGGAACATTTTGGAGGTCGATCCGAAGACTTGGGGTTCGCCGCAAAGCCTGTTGACCGAGTTGATCCTCACCGGCCACCCGGACGAAAACGGCAAGCCGCGGTTCGAGATGGACGAAGCGGGTCGCCGCCGGGTCTTTGCCTGGATCGATCTGAACGTGCCCTACTACGGCACCAGCGAGACGGCCTATCCGCACAACATCGGCTGCCGACGCATCGTGCCGGCCGAGTTGGACAAGGTCTTGGCCGAAGTAGCCACCCGACGCTGTGCCGAGTGCCACGACGACGGCAAGGTCCCGCGTCGCGTTTGGACCCGAATCACCGAACCACATTTCAACCCGTTCCTGATGGCCCCCTTGGCCAAAGAGGCCGGCGGCAACGAGAAGTGCGGCAAGGCAATCTTCGAGACCACCGCCGATCCTGACTACCAGGCCATCCTCGCCACGTTCACCCCGGCCATCGAGATGCTTCGGCTGAACCCAAGAATGGACATGCCGGGTGCCGAAGCGTCGTGCGATGTGAATCGGAGTTGTCAGTGAGCAGTGAAATGAGGCAAGGATCCCCATGCCCGTTTACGGGCATTTCCGCCGAAGGCGGTTTTAGACCCGTCCTTTAGGGCGGGTGGTGCGAAGGCAACACGACCTGTTGCCCCAGTTTCGCGGCCTTTTCCCGCCGCCTTCGGCGGCGGGAAAAGGCCGCGACGAAGCGATTGGGAACGAGGAGCCATACGACCCGGCGTAAACGCCGGGCCTAGCACCGCCTTCGGCGGGAAGGACCGTGAACGGCCCTGATTGCCACATGATGCCATAGCAGCCTGCGGTGGCTTTCGTCAACTCGAAGCTGAACGGAATAGTGCATGTGAACCACCACTCGCAATTGAAATCACCGGTGATCTGGAACTTATCGTGGGCGAAGCCCACCCTACTATTCTTCGTGATTCTTGGCCGGGTGGATGGGGCTGCGCTGGTTAGTCCGGTGGCTGTTCCTTATGCTTCGGGAAAGGCCTTTCCGCAGGGTTGGGACAATCGCAACGCGCCGGACCCGCAGTACTTCGCCGAGCGAGCCGTTGATGGGGATCCGGCCACCTATTGTTGTCTGCTGGATGATACGCTGTCCGGCGGCAGCGACGCCACGATCCCGGCCAAGGCCGCCGCGCCGGTGACCGGGCATATCGTATTCGACCTGGGTGAGAAGCGGTTTATTGTCGGCGCGACGATGTTTTGTCGTCAAGGCGCCAACGGGGGGCTCACACCGGCGGACGTTGACTTCTTCTACTTCGCCGACGACGATCCGGCGAACAACGCGCTGGTTGACGACATCGAGCACGACGCCGATATCGTGCTGATCGACAGCCATACCTACCACGGTCCCGGTGGCGGGCCGAGCGAGGCGATCGAGTTCGACGGTGTTATGGCGCGGTACGTCGGCATGCGGGTCAACTCCAGCTACGAAACGGGCGGCGGGGGGAAGCACTACAATTACCAGATCGCCGAGATGCAATTCTCCGTCATCAGCGATCCGACCGAAGTGGCCCGACAGTTGGCCCTCGCGAAGAGTTACGCCGCCGCCGAATCGTGGCGTGAGGCCGTGGTCGAGAACCTTGGCCGCGATCTGTCAAACTGCATAGCTCGGGCTATGCGGCGTTTTCCCGAAGATCGCATGATGCTGGAGAGCGTTGCCGACTGGATCGCCCAGGATGGTTTGATCGCAGAGACCGGGTTGCGAACCGAGGCCATCGAGCAAGTGCTGGACGAATTGGAGATCCGACATGACGTCCCGACGACCGATCCGCGTTGGGTCGAACTCTATCTGGGTGCCTGCGAAAAGCGACGCGCCGCTCGGCTGGAACCGGTCGCCGGGAAGCTTCAGCGGATCGTGTTCACAAAACACTTCGACCTGGGCGTGCCCGGCCACTACAGCTATGCCGAAGGGCAGTCCGACGCCCAGGGACAACGCCACTTCCATCCCGGCTCGGCGCTGTGCGTGTTGGAGATGGACGGCTCCTACGGTAAGGTTCACACGTTGCTGGAAGATCCCACCGGCGTGATCCGCGACCCGGACGTCTCGCACGACGGGCAGCGGATCTTGTTCTCGTGGAAGAAATCGCTCGATGAGGACGACTATCATCTGTACGAAATGAACTGGGCCGATCGAACCGTTCGACAGTTGACCTCGGGTTTGGGGTTTGCCGACACCGAAGGCGTGTATTTGCCCAGCGGCGATATCATCTTCAGTTCGACCCGATGTGTAACAACCATCGACTGCTTCTGGCCCGAGGCGAGCAACCTTTATACGTGCAACCGGGACGGAAAGTATCTCCGGCGGCTTGGGTTCGATCAGGTCGACACGAACTATCCTAAGGTCACGCACGACGGCCGGGTGATCTTCACGCGATGGGACTATAACGACCGCGGACAGATCTTTCCGCAGCCGTTGTTTCAGATGAACCAGGACGGCACGGGGCAAATCGCCCTGTATGGCGAGAACTCCTGGTTCCCGACTTCCATCCTGCACGCCCGGGCGATCCCCGGCACGAGCAAGATCGTCTGCATCTTCAGCGGGCACCATACGGCCCAGCGCGGCAAGCTGGGCATCCTCGATCCCCGCAAGGGGCGCCAGGAAAACGAAGGGGCCCAGTTGATCGCCCCGGTCCGCGAGACGCCGGCCGTGCGCATCGACCAATACGGCCAGGACGGCGATCAGTTCCAGTATCCGTATCCGCTGAGCGAAACCGAATTCCTCGTCACCTTCCGACCGGAAGGAGCCAAGCATTTTGCCGTCTACTTTGTGACGGTCGACGGGAGGCGGGAACTGTTGGCTTCGGATCCGAAGATCTCCTGCAACCAGCAGATCCCCCTGGGCCGGAAACAGCAACCGCCCCAGCGGCCGAGCCTGGTCGACTATCGCCGCAACTCGGGCGTCGTGTATCTGCACGACATCTACACCGGCGGCGGACTGGCCGGGGTTGAGCGCGGGACGATCAAGTCGCTACGGGTCGTGGCTTTGCAGTTCCAGGCGGCCGGCGTGGGACAGAATTCGAACAGCGGCCCGGCCGGTCAGTCCGTGGTGACTACGCCGATCTCGGTCGGCGGTGGCTCGTGGGATGTGAAAGTCGTGCTCGGCACAGCCAAGGTCTACGACGACGGGTCGGCCTGCTTCGAGCTGCCGGCCCAGACGCCGATTTACGTCCAGGCTTTGGACGAAAAGGGCCGCATGGTCCAGTCGATGCGAAGTTGGTTGACGCTTCAGCCGGGCGAATCGCTCTCCTGCGTCGGCTGCCATGAGGACAAGAACGCTGCCCCACCGGTCACACCCAACAGTCAGGCCATGGCCGCCGGGCCGCAGCCATTGGAACCGTTCTACGGTCCGCCGCGCGGTTTCAGTTTCATTGAAGAGATCCAGCCCATCCTGGATAAACACTGTATCGGCTGCCACTATCTCGACCCGCCGCAACAGACGGCCGAAGCGACCGGCAAGCTGAAACCGGCCTTCAGCTTGAAAGGCACGCAACGGCTCGACCGCACGGCCGAGCGTAAGTGGAGCGACGCCTACCTGGCCTTGGCCGACCGGCGCTATGCCAACTGGATCGATGCCCAATCGGGTCCGCCCATGCTGCCGCCGTACCATGCCGGCGCGTCGCAAAGCCCGTTGATTCGGCTGCTGGAAGAAGGCCATTATGACGTGAAGCTCTCGAAGCCGGAGCTAGATCGGCTGATCACGTGGATCGACCTAGGCGTACCCTATTGCGGCGATTACACCGAAGCAATGAGCGACGAAGGGCTGACGAAGTACAATCATTTCCTACAAAAACGTCGCCGCTGGCAGCAGCAGGAGGCGCGAAACGTCGAGCAAATGTTGCGCGACATGACCACGCGATCCCCCGGCGGATGACGCAATGTTGTTATTGTTTGCGTGATTCAATATACGCGTCATAACGCTCGATGGCTTGCTGGTCGGTGAGCTTGCCGATTACCAGGCGCGAATGGGTCTTGGCCGTCTGGTTGGCTTTCAGATCCTGGCCGAACAGCGACAGGTAGAGCGAATTGTGGCTGGCCACTCCGTCCGGCGGGGTCTTGTTGTAGGGCATCGAGACGGCGAAGCAATCTTCCGGCGGGGACATCAGCACGGCCGTGACGCCCGTCTTTTCGTCGCGACGAACGGCCATCGGACCGGCCAGCCAGCGGGTAAGAGACCATTGGACCGGATTCGGCGGGAACTCCCAACGGCCGTCGAAGATCATCTGTGCGGCACGCAAGTCGCGCGGGAACATCAGATAGGTACCGTCAACCATCACGTTCACGTCGGCCCGCATCAAGATCGAGGGTCCGCCGGAGAAACGGCTCGGCTTGACGTAGACAAACGCCCGATATTCGGGTCCGAAGTACGCCGACAAAAACAGCTCGAACCGCGGCATGTCGACGTGCGGCTTGACCGTCGTCTCCAGATCGATCGTGTCGGGCGCCGTCAGCCGATAGACGGCCGTTAAGTCCAACGGATGATCGTCGGCCGGCGGCCAGCGGACTTCGACCGCCCCGTCGCCGAGCAGCTTCGACTCGGTGGGCCAATCCCGGGCCGCATGGCCGAAGCGCTTGTTTTCCGCGAAGATCCGATAGAGGCTCAACACGCCGGGCAACCCGCCGCCATGAGCCACATGGGCGCCCGACTCCACGTCGATCAGGGAAGCGATCCCCTGCGAACGTCCGTCGAGCTTGAGCTTGCCCTTTATTACACCCGTGTCGAACTGATAAAAACCTTCCCCGGCCGGCTCGAAGGCCAGTTTGGGTGGATCGGCCAGAGTGATGGAGGTAACAAGTACCAAGCCAAGCAGTAAAACAGTCGATCGCATAGCGTGCTCTTTCGGTGTCAATATGGTTTGACGACCTGTGAAATTCGAAATCCGAGTCCCCAAAAGCCCACCGACTGCGTCGGTGGGATCCCCCGCACGCAGTCCGGGGGCTTATTAACTCGGGGAGACTTTTTGCTTCAGCGTCCGGCCGCCCACTGGATGCCCTGGCGGATGATCTTCGTGAAGTTCGCGTTGGCGTAGGCGCCGTTGTCGTGGCCGAGCATGAAGTAGAAGACCCGGCTCTTGCCGTACTTCAATACCCAAGCGAGTTCCGGGTCGTTCTTGGGATGGTCGGTCTTCAGCAGGACCTTCACGTCCGGGGACGTATAGTAGTTTCCGTAGGTCTCGTCGTGGATTGTGAAATCGTCGAGCCCCTTGGTGATCGGGTGATCTTTATCGACCACGGTCACGTTGAGGTCCTCGCCGTGTGACCAGGTCGAGGTCTTATACTGTTGCCCGTCGATTTCGCAGGGTTTGGTGGCAAACTTGCCGCCGATGATCTTGCGGAACTCGTCCCAGTCCTGATGGGCGCCGAGGTTGTGGTGCAAAGCCACCACGCCAATGCCCGTATTGAGCAAGTCGACGAATGCCTTTTGCTGCTCGGGGGTGATGGCGGGAACCATGTCGTACATCACGATTACGTCGTACTTCTGCTCCAATCCCGGCTTCAACAGCTCGGCCGACTGCGGCATGGGTGCCTTGGTGTACTCGACGTTCGGCATGGCGTCGAAGATGGAAAAGAAGGGCTGCTCCTCGAACCCGTGACCGCCGAAGGTCAACAGCACGCGGATCTTGCCCTCCTCAGCCTGACTCGGGGTCGGGCAAACCAGGATCACAAACAACATCAATGCAATCACATACTTCATCGCGAATCTCCTTTGAGGGTGCAGTTCGTCTGGTTCGGCCGAGAGCCGGCAGTTGGGTCTACTTTAAGGCTCCTCGATCAGTCCGTCAAGCCGCGAAGCCACTCCGATGCGTGGTGCGTAGCCCCCGGGTTGTACCAACGGATGTTCCTTGATGCTTGGGAATCAACTATAATGAATGTCTTACCCCGAATGAGCTTTCACGCCTTTTTTCTCGAAGGAGGACATCGAGATGATTCGTGCTGCCTCGCTGAGCGTTATCGTAGGATTCCTGGCCTTGCCCGTTGGCATTTCGGCGGAGGAGGTGACGTGCGGCGTGCTGCTGCCGCAAACGTCGCTCGACCAATCGGGTCCCGAGGCCAAGGCGGCCCGGCGATTGGCCGAGAAGCTGACCGCGGCCACGCCGATCCTGGTCGATGGCGACGGCAAGTTCCACAACCTTGACGGCCAGGAAGTTGCTTTGAAAAACTTCGGCGTGCTCTGGTATCACCAGGGCGACTCGGCCGAGCGGACCGCGTTGCACGAGGCGGCCGGGATCGAGGCACTGAAAAGCTACGTGGC
>SDBV01003859.1_pt1 | contig 21797 bp, 14 predicted proteins | sample 2277081 | NCBI WGS metagenome assembly SDBV01 (sample SAMN10402039, study PRJNA504765) | marine sediment metagenome | isolation source: marine sediment core GS10_PC15, 223 cmbsf | place: Arctic Ocean: Southern Knipovich Ridge | collected 2010 | reverse complement strand
AAACCAGAAGAAAGCGCAACTATCATCGTCAAAAGGAGAATAGCGAGAAAGACCAATTCCATGTAGTTATCCTTATTTACTTTATTATAGTGTTATGACTTACCGGCTTTACTGCTCACCACCAGGTTCTTGACAGATGTCAGCGACTTTGACGAGCAGGTAACTGGAAAATTGTATAATCATGGTCACAGCGTAGACTGCTAAAAATCCAACCATCAGGTACTTCACATACAATCCATAACCTGATTGGGAAATTTCGAAACTGTATATCGGAGCGTTGATACTGCTCGCTTTAGACCACATACCGGTCATGAGGATAACCCACCCAATTGGCAAGCCCAACAGCAATGAACCCACGGTGTTGGTCCATGCCTTGCCGCGTTTACTGAAACGAGAATAAAGAACATCAACACGAACATGTCCGTCATGAACCAAAGTATAGGCACTGGCAAAAAGAAATAATGCCGCATACCAGAAACGTACGAGATCCCCCATGAAAGGCTGTTCGTAGGAAAAAACAAATCGGGAAATAACAATCTGGAACTCTGCCAATACGACTAGAAAAGCCAACCAGGTAAATCCCAGAGCTCTATTAAAAAAAGCGATGATAAACGATAGGAGGACCAGTGGATAGTGCACATAGGTGCCGCGAAATTGGGGGCGCCCAATGGTTGTGGATAAATCATCACCAATTAATGGTGCCAGGAGGTTCTCCACCCTGAGAAAAGAGATGATGATATCGACAAAGCCTATAATCAGGACGGTCCAGAAGGCTGCACGAATGATATAGGCAGCAAACGCGGACAGTAAGCCCGCATCCGCGCGCAAGGGCCGTTTGTGAGTCCACAGGACATAAAGGGCAACAAGCGCAACTGTTCCTAAGTAACTCAGAAGCTGTAGCCACCCTTTTGTAATCAGACCATTCTCGAGAGGGGTGCGTAGGGCTTCCATGCCAAACCAGCCATAGTGTGAAAATAAAGATGGCAATCCAGGCCATTGCCGCCAGAAATTGAGGTAGTTGTTAATTAGAAAAAGCAGCACGATCGCGACAATCGATACTGCAAATGTTCGTATTAGTAAAATGATGACTTTATGGCCTGAAGCATCGTTCTCTAAAGCTGTGTTTGGTAGATCATTTGTATCGATGGTGTCTGATGAGCTCATAAGTTGTGGACTGTTTATAAATGAGTCAGTTGTTATATTCTGATTGCGCTGCAGGGCTAAGTTGGCTGCTATAACTTATCTTTGGAAGCCAAATTTGTTATTTGAAGCGTCCCATAAAAACAAGAAAAATGGTGCCCTTAGGGCACCATTTTTCAATGGGAGTCTTCTACGTATCGATCATAGACCCAGTACACGGTTACGCTGGTTAAGGTAGGCCTGATCGGAGATTTTCATCCAGCCTCCAACCTCTTTGCGTGCTTTGACAAAACTGTCATGCATTTTTGCTGCCAATTTACTATGTTGTCTTACCTCTTCAAATACTTCCGCAGCTGCTTCACCGAAAGCATCGTAGATATCATCGTTAAATTCACGTAGTTTTACGCCTTGCTCAGTAACCAGTTTGATAAGGGCTGCTCCATTTTTTGCATTGAATTCAGCCATCATGACATCATTTTCCATGGATGCGGCAGCGTCAATAGTTACTTGATCAGATTTTGAAAGGCCATCCCACCATTTTTTATTCATGCCGATAGACAGCATTGAGCCCGGTTCATGCATGCCTGGGTAGTAGTAATACTTAGCGGCTTCATAGAATTTCATGAATCCATCATTCCAAGGGCCGACCCACTCCGTCGCATCAATTGCTCCGGAAATCAGGTTTTCATAAATCTGGCCGCCAGGAATGGAAACAGTGGAAGCACCAAGCTTGGCCATGACATCACCGCCAAGGCCGGGAATACGCATTTTGAGCCCCTTCAGATCATCAGGAGAGTTGATTTCTTTGCGAAACCATCCGCCCATCTGCGAGCCGGTATTACCACACATTAGTCCTTTGATCCCAAAACCGGCAGCCAGTTCATCCCATATTTCCTGGCCTCCACCGAAGCGAATCCAGGCGTTCAATTCGCCGTAGGTTAAACCAAAAGGAACACCGGTGATATAAGCCCAGGCAGGGTGCTTGCCTTTCCAATAGTAATCGGCGGCATGATACATCTGTGCATTGCCTGAGGCAACCTCATCGAAGGAATCAAATGCCTTTACCCGTTCACCAGCGGCAAAATAGTTCACTTTGATACGACCATTGGTCATATCAGACAATCGCTTTGCAAAACGTTGCGCCCCTGTACCAAGACCCGGAAAATCACGAGGCCACGTCGTCACCATTGTAATTTCTAACGTCTTTTTTGCATGTACGGCAGGAGCTCCCGCAAGCACGGCTCCAGCAGCAACAGCCCCAGCGCCGGCTTTTTTGATAAATTCCCGTCTTTTCATAGTACTCCTCCTTGTGTTTGGTTGATAGATCATTAGACTTCCTGCAAAACGGCAATTAACAAAGAGAATTTTTGAGTTACTATCTTAACAGCAGCTCAAAGATATTCTGCTCTCTTTATTAATACTAATAGTTTAAAGAAGTCAAGCCCTGCAAAAAATACGATAAAAACTAAGAAGATGAGACTATAAAAGATCGTTTTGAATGAACAAGCTCAAACGATGGTATATTAATAACACCTCACCTCAGCATCAAACGTGATATTTTGTTTTCATAATGTTCTCTTTCATTCAATACGAACCCTTATGGCCGAGTTCATGCGTTTTGGGTAATAATTATCCACAGTGCGATTCTGTTTTAAAGACTCCCAAACCGTTCAATCCTCATTCACTTTTCTTCAATTCGATGCAGATTCAGTTTCCATTTAAAACCATGCACAATTTTGTCATGTAAAAATCAAACCGCCTTTACAGACAGCTATAATGTCTTAATATTCAAATGTAATTCAGAATATCAAAAGGTTACCCGTTAAAACAAAACCAACGGTTTTAAATGCTGTTTTTACAGTTAAAATTTGAAGTGGTGGCGCATTAGAATGTAAACACTCCGGTCAAAGTACTGAATCGGAATTTGAAATTCTTTTTATTATGAAAAAAAACAACTCAACAACACAGGCGCCCAATGAAGCCATGACCGCAAAAGAACGGCGAGTATTGGTGGTGACCTGTTTTGGACACTTCTTGAGTCACTTTAATATGCTGGCTTTCCCGGCGATCGTTTTGCCCCTGGCAACCCGTCTGGATATGCCTGTGGCCAAGGTGTTGGGACTCTCCTTCTGGATGTACATGCTATTTGGCTTCACCGCTTTGCCATGGGGTATGGTTGCTGATAGATGGAAAGCCTCCCCCTTGATGATCCTCTTTTTTGTAGGGAGCGGCATCAGCGGATTGACCGCTGCCGCTCTGATGGACTTCCCTGTCGGCCTGAGCCTTTCCCTTGCCGCTATCGGCCTGTTTTCTGGTATCTACCACCCCACCGGCCTGGGTCTAATATCAAAAGAGATCCGGCGTGTCAGTGTGGGAATGGGATATAACGGCATGTTCGGAAATTTGGGGCTGGCCATGGCGCCCCTTTTGACCGGATTGATCAACTGGCTGTGGGGTCCCCGCATTGCCTATGTTTTTCTGGGCATTCTAAACCTATCCGGTGTGGCATTTATGCTGACTTTTCCCCTTATGGAAACAGACCCGGTCCACCCGGCAAGTGCACAGGACAGAAACCGCGTTTCTAAAACCTTTCTGGTGCTGCTCCTTGCCATGATGATGGGCGGTGTTGTCTACAGGGGAGTTACCGTTGTTATACCGACCTATCTTGAACTGAAAAACGCCGGGATTTTTCAATGGTTGGTGGCTTCATTCGGTGATGGTATTTCCAAAAACCTGATAGCCACTTCAATCACTTCTTTTATTTTTCTGGCCGGCATACTCGGACAATTCATTGGAGGACGGGTGGCTGAACGTTTTGATCCGCGCTATGGATACCTGGCATTCCACATTCTGGCTTTGCCTGCCGTTTTCCTGATCGCCGTCACCTCGGATATTCCACTGGTGATTCTGGCGGCTGTTTTCTTTTTTTTCTTTCTGGGGATGCAACCCATCGAAAACACCCTGGTCGCCCAGTTCACACCAAAAACCTATCACCATTCCGCCTATGGCATCAAGTTTGTTCTCACCTTCGGTGTAGGATCCGTTGCCGTAAAAATCGCAGAATCCATCGAAACCGCCCATGGCATCGAACAGGTTTTCCCGACAATGGGATATATTTCCATCGCCTTGGTCACAACCATTGTCATACTGATTTCAATTACCCAAAAAAATCCTTTAACCATTCCTCAAAACCGGCTTTGAAAACGTTCATCTTGATAATAAACCGGTGATGCGCTAATACATAATTGCTATTATCCTCGATCCATACGTACTGAAGGCATTGAACATGAAAAAGAGAAGCTACTGGGCAGACAATTATATTGAAAACAGACTAACTGTCCAACAGGCTATCCGGAAGATCAGGCCCGGACAACGGGTATTCATCGGCTCATCCTGTGGAGAGCCCCAGCATCTGGTCCAGGCGTTGGCGGAAAACATCTCCCGGTTTCCAGATATCGAAATCGTCCGGCTGCTGGCCTTGGAGAGCGCACCGCTGACGCTGATTGCCAACAAAACCCATGATCAAAGTCTGAATATCCGAACTTTTTATCTGGGTTCCGGCAAACCCAACGGTATGAAACAAAACAAACGGTTTATCACGCCCATAAACCTATCTGCGATTCCCCGCCTTTTTACAACCCGAAAAATGCCGGTTCATGTTGCGCTGATTCAGGTCACTCCACCGGATGATTTTGGTTGGATGAGCCTCGGAATTTCCGTTGATATCACTTTTTCCGCCGCCATGTCCGCCGACCTGGTCATTGCTCAGGTCAACGAAAAAATGCCGAGGGTATTGGGGCGAAGCTTTATTCATGTCAACGACGTGGATATTTTTGTTGAGCATGATGAGAATCTGCTGACCATCGGAAAGGGACCTGACCTGGAATCAGCAAACATTATCGCTCAATATGTTGCCAGGCATGTGGACGACGGATCCACCCTTCAGATCAGTCTGGGCGCAACACATCAGGCGACGCTACTCGGGCTTTCGGACAAAAACGACCTGGGTATCCATACTCAATTTCTGACGGACACCATCCAGCATCTGGTTTCCATGGGAAATATTTCCAACCGAAAAAAAGGATTCAATGATGAAAAACTGGTTGCCAGCAGCGCCATCGGATCAGAAAATCTTTATGAATTCTTAAACGATAACCCGTCTATTGAATTTCACCCATCTGATTATGTCAACGATCCGGGTATCATTTCCCGTCACAATAAAATGGTTTCCATGAATGTGGCCATGGCGATCGATCTCACCGGTCAGATCGCTGCCGATGCCCTGCCCTACAACCATTTTTCGGGCATCTCCGGAATGCTCGATTTTATCAGAGGATCCGCCATGTCCCCTGGCGGAAAAGCTATCCTCATGCTGGTTTCAACCTCCCAAGACGGCAAAAAGAGCCGGATTGTTCCCATGCTTAACGATACCGCCATTGTGGTACCCAGAGGGGATGTTCATTATATTGTAACAGAATTCGGTTCGATCAATCTCTTTGGAAAGAGTTTACAGGAACGCGCTTTGGCGTTGATCAGCATTGCGCATCCCAACTTTCGTGATGAGCTGTTTGATAAGGCAAAAGAGATGGGTCTTCTGGACGCAGCCCGAAAACGGTCCGAGCTCTTACACGGTATTTATCCACTAAAATTGGAAGAATCACGAACCATCGACGGTCAACAAATGGTCATCAGACCGGCAAAACCGGTTGATGAACGCCGGATACAGGAGCACTTTTATTCCCTTAATAAAGCGGATGTGGTTTCGCGCTTTTTCCATGAGAAATCTCATTTTGTCCGGGAAGAGATGAAGGGCCTTTCACAGATCGATTATATCAAAGATCTGACCATTGTCGCAGTCGTTGGGGAATTCGGCTTTGGCCGGGTAGTGGGTGTAGGCGAATATTTTCTGGAACCGGCAAAGAACGTTGCGGAAGTGGCGTTCTCAGTGAGCAAGGAATTCCAGCGAAAAGGCCTGGGTAAAATTCTCCTTTTCAAACTGACGGAGGCAGCCAGGGAGCACGGGATTTCCGGATTGATCGCTTACACCTCACCCAACAACCATGGGATGATTCGACTGTTTAAAGCCTTGCCGTTCAAAACACGCTCATCCTACGACGGCGGCGTTATTTCCCTCACCTGCCGGTTTGATGAACCGAAACACGACTGATAAGGCATTCCAATGAACACTCATAAGATCCAGTTCCACCCGTATCAAAAAAAAATAACCGTCCAAGACGGCACCAATCTGATCCGAGCCGCTCTGGAAGCCGGTGTCCATATTAACGCATCCTGTGGGGGTGAAGGTGTTTGCGGCAAATGCCGGGTCATCATCGAAAAAGGGGAAGTTGCAGGCGGTATTTCAGAAAAGTTAAGCCGACAGGATATTGACGAAGGAATTCGCCAGGCATGTAAAGCCACCGTTAAAAGTGACCTTGTGGTTCGGGTTCCCGTGGAATCCGACATTGATTCCAGTGTATTGAATTTACAAAGCACACCGAGAAAAACGGCCCGGATCCAGGAAATGAACCTGGACGAACTGAAAGAAAAGGGGCTGTTTGTCCCTCCCGTGGAAAAAATCTATCTTGAACTTCCTCAACCCTCTGTCCAGGACAACCTTCCCGACATTACCCGGTTGATCAGTTCTCTAAAGCTCAACCACGACGAACACCGCCTGGTGGTGGATCTGTCCGTCATCCGTAAAATTCCGGAAGTATTGAGAAAAAATGCCTTTAAGGTAACCGCCACCCTTGCCCGCCCTGTCCGTGAAGTCGGGGGACAAACACGTATTATCAATGTCCAGCCCGGCGACACCACCGACCGAAATTATGCTGTTGCCATGGACGTTGGAACCACGACGCTTTACGGCCAGTTGATCGATTTAAAAACCGGAATCGCCCTGGCGCAATACGGCCAATTCAATGGCCAGATCAGTTACGGCGAAGACGTCATCAGCCGAATCATATATGCCGAAAAACCGAATGGACTGGAAAAACTCCATCAGGTTGTCATTGAAAGTATTAATAAAATAATCAAAAAAATCATCCAGCGGAGCAAGATTGACCCTGATGAAATTTCAACCATCACTCTGGCTGGAAATACAACCATGACGCAGCTTCTTCTAAAAATAAACCCCAATTCGATTCGACGGTCGCCTTATGTGCCGGCCGCCACCTTATATCCGCCGATAAAAGCTTCTGAACTCGGCATCGCGCTGGGAGATCACGTGGCTGCGCTGGTTTATCCCGCAGTATCCAGCTATGTGGGAGGGGATATCGTTGCCGGCGTCATGGGATCGGGAATGTACCGGACAGAGGAGCTGACCCTGTTTATGGATATCGGCACCAATGCTGAAATCGTCATCGGCAACAAGGACTGGCTCGCCTGTGCAGCCTGTTCGGCCGGTCCCGCTTTTGAAGGCGGGGGCATCACATTCGGCATGCGTGCCACAAAAGGAGCCATTGAAGATTTTTCCATTGATCCCCATACGCTCGAACCCATGAATATCACCATTGGAAATGTCACCCCCAAAGGCATTTGCGGGTCCGGATTGATCATCATTGTTGCGACCCTTTTCGAGTTGGGTGTGATTAATCATGCCGGAAAATTTAACCGAGACCTGAACACCCAGCGGATCAGACAAACTGAAGGTATCTGGGAATATGTTCTGGCTTGGAAGAATGAAACCCAAATACAACGAGATGTGGTATTGACGGAACCCGATATCGACAATCTGATCCGTGCCAAAGGCGCTCTGTACAGTGGATGTATGACAATGTTGGAAGCAGTGGGGCTTCGCATTCAGGATGTGGATCGAATCTTTTTGGCTGGTGGGTTCGGGAGTTACGTGGACCTGGAAAAAGCGATTACCATCGGGCTGTTGCCTGAAATCGATACGGATAAAGTGGTTTTTATCGGAAACGGATCGCTCATGGGCGCCAAAATGAGTTCCCTGACCAATCGAATTCGAAAAGATGTGGTTGAAGTGACTAAAAAAATGACCAATTTTGAGCTTTCGGAAACCCCGTCTTACATGGATAATTATGTGGCGGCCCTGTTTCTCCCCCATACGGATCTAGAGCATTTTCCCAAACTCAAATCGCGGTTGGACGCCTTAAAGCATACGGTATAGACCTGGAATCTACTGGGAATCTCAAAATTTTCTGAACCCTATGTTATCTTCCAAACAGCTGAATCCATCCAAAAAACTAAATATTATTCATTAGTTTCATTTATTGACAACTTTGTTGCCGTGTTATAAAAAATACTTTTTATTACCCCATTGAGCTGGTTTTATAAAAAGTTCGATTTTGTTTACATGACGACTATTTTTAAGTTTCTTGAAATGCTTCGCCAAGTTGTAAAAACTCAGGCTAACGCCTTCAAACAACTTATAATTTTTAAGGCTCAGCGTTTCATGGCACTTTTTTATAAAATACTCAATATCGTTTACAAATGACTTTTTATGAGATTGCCGATTGTAATTTCAGACAAAAATCTCTGTTGTGTCTGAACGCAACATTGCATCCGGATCAATCGTTTACAGTATTATCCGCAGTCTTCAAGATCTTAAGATCTTAATATATCCAAATGGAAATAAAAAAAAGAAAGGAGGGATGGAAATTATTTTTGACATAACGTGCATTGCAACAGTTGAGCATATTTTGATAACACAACTATCTAAAATCAATAATATTTTATTAGGAGGTAATTTTGGGCTTTGAATTTTATAAAGAAAAATATTCAGGGAATATAAAAACGATTACCATTGGGAAAGGAGAAAAAGCGGTCACTCTCGGCGGTGAAACTTGCTATCCTTTCTATCAGTTCGAAGGTGACATGCCCAATAAGCCTAGAATCGCGATGGAAATATGGGATATGGAACCGGAAGATTGGCCGGAATCCGCCTTGCATCATTTCAAAGATGTGATTTCTGATCCGGTGGCCTGGGCAAAAAAATGTGTCGACACCTTTGGAGCTGAAATGGTCGTTCTCCAGCTCAAAAGCACCGACCCCAATGGAAATGACGCGAGCCCCGAAGAGGCTGCGGCAACCGTAAAAAAGGTGAGTGAAGCCATCGATGTTCCGCTGATTGTCTGGGGTTCGGCCAATCCGCAAAAGGACGAGGAGGTTTTTAAAAAGGTATCTGAAGAATGCCAGGGTCAAAATCTCACCATCGGTCCTGTGGAAGATAAAAACCACAAAGGGATCGGCGCCAGTGCTATGGGATATGGCCATACCGTAATTTCATCATCTCCCATCGATGTCAACCTGGCCAAACAGGTGAATATTCTTCTGGAAAACCTGGGCATGCCGATGGACAAACTGATTATCGACCCCACCACCGGGGGCCTGGGTTACGGTTTGGAATATTCCTACTCCGTTATGGAACGTCTCAGAATGGCGGCTTTGACCCAGGGTGATGCTAAACTGCAATTACCGATTATTAATAACATCGGTAACGAAGTTTGGAAAAGTAAAGAAGCAAAAGAATCGGCCGAAGCGGCACCACTTTTGGGGAACCCGGAAAGACGGGGAATTCTCATGGAGGCCGTTTGTGCCGTGAGCTACTTGATGGCCGGATCAGATCTTCTGATCATGCGGCACCCTGAAGCCATTCGGTTGATCAAAACGTTCATCGACCTGGCCGTTGACGGCGGCTTGGCAAATGACGTGGCACCCATTTCAACCCAGTTGGACAAAATGGATATCGATCTTCTTTCGCTGGCGCCTGAACCTGATTTAACCATCCAAGAAGAGAAGCCTAAAGAGGTGGCTGTGGCCAAAAAAAAGACACCCAAAGCCAAAGCAACACCTGTAAAAGCAGCCGCCACAACCCAAAAGGTAGATCCCAAACCTGAGGTCAAAGCCAAAACGGAAACTAAAGTAAAAATAAAAATAAAAATAGACGCCGAGGCTGAAGCCAAGGTCAAGGCCGAGGCTGAATCCGAGGCCAAAGCCAAGGCTGATGCTGAAGCTGAAACCAAAGCCAAAGCCGAGGCCGAGGCTGATGCGAAAGCAAAAGCGGCAGCCAAAATAAAAGCCGACGCCGACGCCAAGGCATCTCGGGACGCTGAAGAAGAAGAAATCCGTCAAAAACGGATTAAGGAACGCGACGCACTTGAAGAAAAGCGCGAAGCAATTCAAATAGAAAACGGGGCTATGACGGCAGCCAAAGTCCAAAAAAGTATGACGGACAAACTGATTGAGAGACTCGACAGCATCCACAAAAGAGTCGCTTAATCCATATTGGGCTAACAGGAGGTCGCTGATATTAGGACCCTTTCTGAAAAACCAACAAATAAACTATGATCTTTTATAATTCAGATCATTTCAATAGGAGGAGGAACCTCTAATGGCAGAAGAAATTAGAAAAAAACTCAAAAAATTAGCAGACCCTGAAGCCGCATCGATCGATATCGCCACTCAGCAGCTGATCAAGCGGGCACAGGATTTTAATATTGATACGGTATTTGATCGTGCCGTCAACATGAAACAGTGTACTATCGGCCTCCAAGGGATCTGCTGTAAAGTTTGCGCCATGGGACCTTGTCGCCTGCCGCTGCCCAAAGATGGTATTGAAGGCGAAGATACGCGCAAAGGCCTCTGTGGCGCCACGGCCAACACCATCGCCGCACGCAATTTTGCCCGAATGGTGGCTGCCGGAACAGCGGCTCATTCTGATCACGGCCGCAGTGTGGCGGAAGTTTTCTTATCCGTCGCGCGTAAAGAAACCGATGACTACAAGATTAAAGATCCGCTCCGTCTGCTTCAAATCGCACCCTGTTTCGGTGTTGCCACCACGGTGGAAGTCGATGGTGAGGTCAAAGATCGAAGTATAGATGAAATCGCCTTGGATGTGGCTGAAAAAGCGATTGCTGAATGGGGGAAACCGGAAGGTCATTTGTATTATCTGAAACGGGCACCGAAGCCGCTCCAGGAAAAATGGAAGAAACACCGGGTGGAGCCCAGGTCCATCGATCGCGAGGTGGTGGATATCATGCATCGCACCACCATGGGAGTGGATCAGGATTACGTCAATATCATGAAGCAGTCGACTCGCGCATCGCTGGCCGACGGTTGGGGTGGGGCCATGATAGCCACCGACCTGCAGGATGTGATGTTCGGCAGCCCCTCGCCACTGCAATCTGAAGCCAACCTGGGCATCATGAAGCAAGACCATGTCAACATTATCATCCACGGTCATGAACCGGTACTCTCTGAGATGATTATTGCTGCAGCCCAAAGCCAGGAAATGATCGATTACGCCAAATCCAAAGGGACTAAAGGAATTCAACTGGGCGGTATCTGCTGTACCGGCAATGAGATGCTGCAGCGACATGGCATACCGCCGGCAGGAACCTTTTTGCAGCAGGAATTAGCCATTATCACCGGTGCTTGTGACGCCATGGTGGTCGATGTGCAGTGCGTATTCCAGAATCTGGCCAATGTGGCCAGCTGCTTCCATACCAAGCTGATCACCACCCATCCCATGGCCAAAATGGAACAGTCCAACGTGATTCACATCGAATTTGATGAACACCACGCCATGGAAGATGCCAAACGCATCGTTAAAATAGCCATCGATAATTTTAAAAATCGTAGCGCCGACGTTATGATTCCCCAGGTCAAAGCCACTCAGATTGCCGGATTTGGTGTGGAATCCATTAAATACCATTTAGGGGGCACATTTCGCGGTTCCTACTACACCTTAAATGACAACATCATCAACGGCCGTATTCGCGGTATCGGCGCGATTGTCGGCTGTAACAACGCCCGGACCAAGCACAACAATTTCCTCATCGAACTCACCAAAGAGCTCATCAAAAACGACGTACTGGTACTCACCACAGGTTGTGCCGGCATCGCCTGCGGCATGCATGGATTGCTGACCCCGGAAACCGCCGGTGTTTATTGTGGTCCGGGTCTGGCGGAAGTCTGTGAAACAGTCGGTATTCCCCCGGTCCTCCATCTGGGTTCCTGTGTGGACAACTCGCGCATACTCCTGGCAGCCACTGAAATCGTCAAAGCCGGTGGTCCATGGAAAGATCTGTGCGACATTCCGGCAGCCGGATCGGCGCCTGAATGGATGAGCGAAAAAGCCATTGCTATTGGTCAATACGTGGTCTCCTCCGGAATTTACACCGTTTTCGGAGGCCAGTTGCCTGTGGACGGCGCCCCGGAATTTAAAAAATACCTTTTCAAAGACATCGAGAAGCTATACGGCGGACGGTGGGATGTGGCAACGACACCCCACGAAATGGCACAGAAAATGATCATGCACATTGATGCCAAGCGAAAGGAAATGGGTATAGACAAAGCCAGAGATCGCGTACTCATGGATATGACCGACCGTCAAGCGCTTGAAGCATCCGCTTAAACAAGAAACTATAATGAGAGATAACCTTAAAATCATAATATCCTCACAGAAGGAGGAACCATATGTCTAGATTAATCGCATTTGCAGCCATTCAGGGTGGCTATAATATCGTTTCAAAGGTCGAAGGAAAGTATAAAAAAGCACTCAAAACTTATGACGCATCAACCAAAGTCGGATTTCCCAATACCGCTTACTACCTGCCGGTCATTTATTCCTTGCTGGGTATGAAAGTGGAAACCCTTGAAGATATTCAAGCACCGCTTGAGTTTTCACGTAAATTATTACCTCCGCATGTCAAGGGATTTAACCATCTACCCTATCTGGGGCCGTTGTTGGATGCCGGCATAGCCGCTCTTTTCGCATTTGAGATCGAAGAAGCTCTCCGGTACCTGGAAGATCCCGACTTTTATCTGCATTCTGAAGATATCGACGAAGCTGCTGGAAAAATATGGCTCGGCGCTGCCGATGACACGGTATTTAGGAAACGGGGTGTGGAGTTTGTCGACGGTACCGCCCCCGGATTTGCGGCCATGGTCGGTGCCGCTCCGGATCCGGAAACCGCTAAAATGATTGTGGAAGAGTACCAGCGAAGGAGCTTGTATATTTTCTGTGCGGCCAACCAAAACGGCACGACCCTTATCGAACAACTTTTGGAAGCCGGAGTCCAGGTGGGTTGGAACACCCGGATCGTACCTTTCGGGCCGGACATCTCGTCCGCTATTTTCGCCCTTGGATTCGCCAACCGTGCTGCCATGGCATTCGGCGGTGTGGAGCCCGGGGATTACAAACGGATGCTGCTGTATAATAAAAACCGTATTTTTGCTTTCGTCAACGCTCTCGGTGATGTCAATGCCGAATGGGCGGCAGCGGCGGCCGGATGTGTGAACTGGGGTTTCCCCACCCTGGCGGACACGGATATTCCGGAAATTCTTCCCACCGGTATCTGCACCTATGAACACGTCGTTGCCAATGTCGCCCATGCTGACATGGTTCAGCGATCCGTTGAAGTCAGAGGTCTCAAAACAACCGTGTCAGAAATTGAAATCCCCTGCTCCTTCGGACCGGCCTTTGAGGGCGAGCGCGTTCGGGGCGCCGATCTGTACATGCAGATGGGAGGCGGAAAAACACAAGCCACCGAGCTTGTAAAAATGGCCGATATGAAAGATATTGACGATGGCAAAGTGAACATCATCGGAAAAGATCTTGGGGATATAAAAGAAGGCCAAACACTGCCCCTGGGTATCTATGTGCAGGTTGCCGGCCGCGAAATGCAACCCGACTTCGAACCGATCCTTGAGCGGCAGATTCACCATCTGGTCAACTACATCCAGGGTGTCATGCATATCGGACAACGGGATATCTCCTGGATCCGCGTCGGCAAAACAGCTTTTGAAAAAGGATTTACGTTAAAAGATATCGGTGTCGTGCTGCATGCCAAATTTCATCAGGATTTCGGCGCCATTCTGGATAAGGTCGAAGTGACCCTGTACACAGACAAAAAAGATGTAGACGATCTCACCCAGCGGGCCAGGGGCGAATATAAAAAGCGAGATGAACGGGTTGAGAACATGACCGATGAGGATGTGGAGACCTACTATTCCTGCACCCTCTGCCAGTCTTTTGCACCCACCCATGTATGCTCGGTCAGCCCCGAAAGAACCGGTCTCTGCGGCGCATATAACTGGATGGACTGCAAGGCTTCATTCGAAATCAACCCCACCGGTCCTAACCAGCCGATTGAAAAAGGAGAATGTCTGGATCCGGTACTGGGTCAATGGAAAGGGGTAAACGATTTCATCAACCAGGCATCCAGAGGGGCCATCACCAGCTACAACTTCTACTCCATGGTCATTGAACCCATGACAACATGCGGGTGCTGTGAATGTATCGCCGCTATGCTGCCATCCTGTAACGGTGTGATGACCGTCAACCGGGATTATACCGGGGAAACCCCCTGCGGTATGAAGTTCACTACTCTGGCGGGTGTTATGGGCGGCGGTGCATCTTCTCCGGGTTTTGTAGGGCATTCCAAGTTCAACGTAACCCAACGCAAATTTATCAAAGGGGACGGTGGACTGCTCCGAATGGTATGGATGCCCAGAAGCCTTAAAGAGGAAATCAAAGATCGGATTATAAAGCGCGGCGAAGAGCTGGGTTGTCCCGATCTGTATGATATGATCGCAGACGAAACAATTGGAATTACCGAAGAAGAGATTATGCCTTTTCTTGAAGAAAAAGGCCATCCGGCACTTTCCATGGGCCCGATTATCGGCGAATAAACAAACTTTTCATAATCCGGGGTGCTGTACTGCATCCAGTATGCAGCTCAGCACCCGGATTGTAGAAATCATACTTTACAACTGAAGATAAGGAGATAAAAATGGCATTAACCGGGATTCAGATTTTCAAACTTCTTCCGAAAACCAACTGCAAGGAATGTGGTGTTCCCACCTGCCTTGCTTTTGCCATGAATTTGGCTTCCGGAAAGGCGGAATTGGATAGCTGCCCGTATGTATCCGATGAAGCCAAAGAACAGCTGGCCGAAGCATCCGCTCCACCGATCCGACCTGTTGTTGTTGGGAAAGGGGTCCGGGCATTTAAAACCGGTGGTGAAACGGTCCTATACCGGCATGAAAAAACCTTTTTTAATCAAACCGCCCTTGCCGGAACAATTGCTTCCGATATATCCCTGTCGGAGCTGGAAACCAAACTCAAAGAATGGAATGCGTTTCAGTATGAACGGGTCGGTCTTAATTTAAGACCCGAACTCGTGGCTCTAAAGGACGTCAATGGCGATAAAGATGCCTTTGCTGAAAAGGCAAAAGCGATCACAGAGACATCCGAGTTCAATCTGGTGTTGATGAGCGAGAATGTGCAAGTGATGAAAGCCGGTGTCGCGGTCAGCGGTTTTAAACGCCCGTTGATTTATGCGGCAACCGAATCCAATCTGGATGATTACGGTAAACTGGCAAAAGAAAACAACCTCCCCCTGGCGGTCAAAGCGGATTCCGTGGAAGGGCTTGTTCCGCTGACCGAAAAATTATCGGCAATGGGATTAAAGGATTTGATCCTGGATCCGGGTTCCAGGGAGATTAAGCAATCCCTCGAAGACCTGGTCGCCATAAGGCGGGCAGCCCTCAAGGATGGAAATCGAAGCATCGGTTTTCCGACCATCACTTTCCCCTGTGAGATGGCGTCCAACTTGGATATGGAAGCCCTCATCACCGGTATGCACATTGCCAAATATGGGGGTATTGCGGTTCTTTCAGACTTTTCGGGTGAAGCCTTGTTTCCCCTGCTGCTGGAAAGACTCAATATTTTTACCGATCCTCAACGTCCCATGACGGTAACCGAGGGAATCTACGAAATCGGAAATCCGGATGAAAACTCACCGGTCATGATAACCACGAATTTTGCGTTGACCTATTTCATAGTTTCAGGCGAAATCGAAGGCAGCAAGATTTCGACCTGGCTGCTAATCAAAGATGCCGAAGGACTGTCGGTGATGACCGCGTGGGCAGCCGGAAAATTTGCCGGTGACGATGTGGGACTCTTTGTAAAAAAATCGGGAATTGAAGATAAAATCAACCACAAGGAAGTGATTATTCCCGGATATTCAGCAGCCATTGCCGGCGAGGTAGAAGAAGAATTACCGGGCTGGACCGTCACTGTTGGGCCAAGAGAAGCGGCACACATTCCCGGTTTTCTCAAAGCTCGATAACCAGCTATAATATAAAAGGAGGTGAAATGTTTCTACTCGGTGAAAGTTTAAACGTCATATCCAGAAAGATCGGCCGGGCATTTAAAGAGCGAGACCCCAAACCGATCCAGGAAGAAGCTCTCTTTCAAAAAGAGAAAGGGATGGACTATATCGATATTAATTTGGGCCCTGCCAAAAAAGATGGCCATGAACTGATGCCGTGGATCGTTGAAACGGTGCAGGAAGTGGTCGATGATGTTCCTTTGGTACTGGATACATCCAACATCAATGCCATCCAAGCCGCACTCAAGGTCTGCAAACTTCCCCCATTGATCAATTCGATCATGGTTCGGCCGGAACGGTATGAGCAGATGGTGCCTCTGGCAGTCGAGCACAACTGTGATTTTATTGCTTTAATGTGGGGTCCGGATGGATTGCCCAGAGATGAGAACGAACGGGCCGCCCTCTGCGTGGAGCTGCTCTACTTTGCCAATGAAGCCGGCATTCCCAATGAAAGAATATGGGTCGACGGTATTGTCACACCGCTCAACATTCAGCAACCACAGCTCATGAGTCTTATGGAGTTTCAGGGAATGATTCAGGATATCGCCCCAGGCGCCAAAAGCACATGCGGCCTGTCCAATATTTCCAATGGTCCTCCTGAGCATCTGCGCCCCATCTTGAATCAGACCTACATGGTCATGCTGGAAAAATACGGCATGTATTCGGTAATCGCAGATCCGCTCGATGAGAAATTGACGCAAATCGCCAAAGGGGAACGCCAGGACATCGTGGATTTGATCTACAATTTGCTGGACGGCGATGAGCCCGATATGGACAGCCTTTCCAAAGAGATGCAGGATTACGCAAAAACCACCAACGTCATCCTCGGCAAAAGCCTCTATTCGGATTCGTGGCTTGAAATTTAATTGTTGCCTTACTGAATCAGATATGCAAGATTGCATCAACAAACAGCCTCCTCTGCTTTGGAGGTTGTTTTATTATGAATTTTGAATACCGGTTGTGACACCTGAACTTGTGCTGAAGCGGAACTCTAATGTTGCAGTCAAAAATGGAACATCTCTACTTGACTCTCTATCGGACCGGAAATGACTGACCTGAAAAACCGGTATTCAGAATTCAGATTTTTAAACTATTATGCCACGTATCGACGACTATATCACCTCGAAAAAAATTGCTACTGAATCCCTCTCACAAGAACCGTTTAAATCCATTTTAAACCGTTCGGGCTTTGACACCCCGGCTGGAGATACCCTCCAGGTCAATTTTCTCAACCGGCAATATCATATTTCTTTACCCGGTTTTTCTTTTATTGATTTTCATGAGAAAGAGAAAGAAGTACCGATTCAGGAACAGATCCTGATTTTGCATTATATGATGGCAAATCCTATTCCGGAACCCACCGGAAAATGGATCGCATATCGTGAGATTCCCGATGCATCATTTTATTTCAGCGCTTTTGTCAAGCGCGCCATCGATCCGCTCAAAAAGGTTTTTAGCAGCAACCTTTCAGGATTTCAAAAAGCAGCTCCCAAAATTAACGGTACGCCGGTTGAAGACGGCGATGCCGCCTTTTTGTTCAATCCGTTTCCGAAAGTGCTCCTGAAAATGATCATATGGGAGGGCGACGAAGATTTCTCAGCCGAAGCCAATATCATTTTTGATAAAAATATCGGCGACATACTCTCCCCGGAGGATGTGGCATGGTTGTCGGGAATGGTCGTTTATCGTCTTATTGCGCTTTCTCACTCCTAGATCGTGTCTGAATGAAAACTCTCTTTTTAGCCCCAATTTGCGTTGGATATAAAATTGTACTCCTTAAAACAGAGGACGTATTCCTGAGGCTAAAATTTCAATCCGCCTGGATCTGAACGAGAAACCCTGATTTTTGTTCGGGCACTCGATATCATCGCTTTTAACCGTTTTTTGCGATTTTGGTCTTTTGAATCAACCCATGTTTCTCAGATCGCTTTTCCGAATTTTACCGCTTTTGGTCATGGGCATTTTTTCTAAAAAAGCGATTTTTCGCGGATAGGCATGTTTTTCGAGGTTTTCCCGGACATGTTCCTGGATCCGTTTTTCAAGGTTGGCATCCAGCTGAACACCTTTTTTTGGAACAATAAAGGCCTTGACAACTTCACCCCGCACCGCGTCCGGCACACCCAAAACGCATACATAAGAAACCGCCTCCAGGGACATCAGGCAGGCTTCGATTTCGCCGGGTCCGATACGATAGCCACCGCTTTCAATGATATCGTCTTCTCTGCCTGCAAACCAGAAGTATCCATCATTGTCCTTTATTGCATAATCTCCGGTACGCAACCAATCACCGATATATTTTGCTTCAGTCGCCTTGGGGTTGTTCCAATATTCAAGGAACATGACGGGATCGGGCCGTTTCACCGCGATTTCACCCAGTTCACCCGGTTGCACCCGTCCCCCGCTTTCATCGATAATACCGACTCTGTGTCCGGGGACCGCCTTGCCGATGGTGCCTTGAACGATCGACATTACCGCGGAACAAAATCCAATCACCAAATCGCATTCCGTTTGGCCGTACTGTTCATTAATTTCGGATTTAAGCGCTTTTTTGCTCCACTGCTGCAGTTCTTCGCCTAGAATTTCACCACCCACGGTAATGGACCTGAGATGGATATCGTACTTCTCCTCGGGCTTTTCAACCGCATGTTTCATCATCCGCAACACCGTCGGAACCGCCATGAGATTTCGGACACCATATTTTGCCATCATATAAAGCGTTTTTTCAGGATCAAATTTGGGCGAGCGGTATGAAAGCACCGAAACGCCATGATGCAAAGCCGGAAACAGCGCATCATAGGAACCACCGATATAGGCCCAATCCAATGGCGTGTACATCAAATCCCCTGATTTGGGAAACAGATTGTGGTAGAATTCAAACCCCGGAAGGATTCCAAGCAACAGACGATGAGCGTGCAGGGTCCCTTTGGGTTGACCGGTGGTCCCGGAGGTATAGATGATTATCGCCGGATCATCCGATCGGGTGGTTAAGGGCTTGAACCGATCGCTTCCGGATTCGACACTTTCCCAAAAATCGATGACATCCGCTTCCCATGGCGCGTCGATTGCCATGATACATTTCAGATTCGGGAGACGGTCTTTGATTTTAATAATTTTGTGAAGATTTTTCCGATCGGTAATGACCGCTTTCGCCCCACTGTCGCTTAAACGATATTCAATAGCCATGGTGCCGAAAAGGGTCAGAAGCGGCAGGGCAATGGCTCCCACCTTGTATATGGCGATGTGTGAAATGAGGGTCTCGGGGCCTTGCGGCAGTAAAATTCCCACCCGGTCTGTTTTATTAATTCCAAAGGCAGACAGCGTATTTGCCAGCTGGTTCGACTTTTTCTTGAGCTCCCAAAAAGTGTATCTCTCTTCCTTCTCATCCGGGCTGACGTGAATAAGGGCGATTTTTTGCCGATCTTGAGCCCACCTGTCGCAGATATCAACACCCACATTAAAGGTCTTGGGAATTTTCCATTCAAAACGATTGTATATCTCCCCGTATGACCGGCCCTTCAACATGGGATCCCTTTTACCGCAAGTTTTTCAAAAGCCTTACTGATTTTGATTATTTCTTAAAAGGTCCGATTTAGCTCTCTCTGAGACTCCTTCCGAGCCTCCTAAATTGCTTCGCTAAATTGTCAAAATGAGACTAACACCCTAAAACAAGTTATGCTTTTAACGTTTAACATTTCATTGTGCTGTTTTGAAAAAAATACGCGATATCACTTACAAAAAACTTTTTACGAGATTAGTCAATCTTCATTTTTCCGCATTCGCTCAAGCTGTCGCTTCACATATCCTTGCTGCCCTTCGGAATGAATGCAGGCAAGTAAATGGGCAGCCTCGATTTCGAGTGTTTGTTCAAAGCTGGAGTGAAGGCCCAAGTCAATAGCAACCCGGGAGAGTTTGGTGGCCAGCGGAGAACGATTGTTAATCTTTTGGCACATTTTCAAGGCTTGTTCCAGAAGCTGATCTTCCGGCACAACCTTATTTACTAGCCCGATTTTCAATGCTTCGTCTGCGTGGATAAAATCACCGGTTAAAATCATTTCTTTGGCTTTTCCCAAACCGACAATTTGAGAAATGAGCTTGGTTCCACTGGTGGTGACCGTCAGTCCGACACCGGTTTCAGGGAAACCGAAAGTTGCATTGTGTGCTGCAATCCGAATGTCGGCACTCAGCGCAAATTCCAAACCACCACCAAGGGCATATCCATTGACAGCCGCGATAAGCGGCTTACCCAGGCCCATGATAATACGCTGGATATCCTGCAAAGCATCGACTTCCTTGACCCACTGATTAAATGTTTTTCCTTCAGACGTCTCTTTTAAATCTTCGCCGGCACAAAATGCCCGTCCGGCACCTGTCAGAATTACGGATAAAGCGTTTGAATCCGCCCTGGCGGTTTTCAACTGTTTTACAAGGTTTTCCAACAGATCCCCATTTATGGCGTTAAGGCGATGCGGCCGGTTCAGGGTGATCTTTGCGACGTGGTCTTCTAAACAATACAAAACTGCTTTTTCGTTCATCTGATACCCCTCTTTAACCCAATTTTTTTTTCTTTCCTCTCTTCCTATCTGAATGAATAAAGGTCCGCAACAATTTTTCATTTCACGGAACGACTCTGCAATAAGCCTGGCAGAGATTCGATGCGGTTTGACACTCAATCTGTATTTTTGAGGTAGCCTGCGACGGTACGCAATCCCAAATTTCCCCTTATCCTGTTTTCAAAAAAAACCTTCCTCACTTCACGATCACGTCACTTCATTTACAAATACCTGAAAAATCACGGCGACCCTTGAATCTATTTAAAGCTTTGACTATAAGACATTCAGAATCACCCAAACTTTTAGGACAAATCCTTTAACCCGGATTCCACATCCCCTTTGATGGGTCATTTACAAGGGTTTGATCAAGGAGTCCGTTATCCTTACATTGGCAATATATGAAAACAGCACACACAAAATCCGAGGGAAGCCTTTTTAACCGAATTTATGATCTGGTGGAAATGGTACCCAGCGGTCGGGTGGCCACCTATGGTCAGATTGCCAAATATATCGGTGGGTGTTCACCTAGAATGGTTGGATATGCAATGGCTGCCGTTCCCCGTGATAGTGACGTCCCCTGGCAGCGGATCATCAACTTCAAAGGGGAGATCAGCGCCCGGTCCGGTGGAGATGGTGAGATTATACAGCGCATCCTGCTTGAAGCTGAAGGATTAACTTTTGATGCTAAAGGATGCATTGACCTTAAAAGGTTCAGATGGAAGGGACCCTGAAAAAATATCAACCCCTGATGCAGGGCATTTCAATTTTTTAAAATCACCTGTTTTCAAATCATCTTGAAAATAGTTTCCTCTTTTGATATATTTATAGTCGATTTTTTGAGTATATAGTTAGTGTCCGTCCACAAATGGTAGATTTTGGTTCAGAGCAAGGCTTGAGCAATTTTGAAACCGCAGGCATAGCGGGCTATGTCGAGGATTTCAAAAGAGCGAAAACGCCGCTCTGGGCC
>SDBV01003858.1_pt1 | contig 21798 bp, 37 predicted proteins | sample 2277081 | NCBI WGS metagenome assembly SDBV01 (sample SAMN10402039, study PRJNA504765) | marine sediment metagenome | isolation source: marine sediment core GS10_PC15, 223 cmbsf | place: Arctic Ocean: Southern Knipovich Ridge | collected 2010 | reverse complement strand
CGCTTCGATCAACACGTTCCCCGAGCTCGCCACGATGGCGCTCAGTGTCGGTACCGGCGGCTCCGCGATCTGGCTCAACAACGGCGCCCAAGGGCCGCCGATGACGATCCTGGGCCGGCCGGTGATCTTCACAGAGAAGGCGAACACGCTCGGCGCTGCCGGCGACATCAACTTTGTCGACTTCGGTTTCTACCTGATCGGCGACCGTCAAGTCATGTCGGCCCGCTCCTCAGAAGATTTCCTGTTCCAGACCGACGAGACCGCGTTCCGGATCATCGAACGCCTCGACGGGCGGCCGTGGCTGGACTCGGCGATCACGCCGCAGAACAACAGCGACACGCTCAGCCCGTTTGTCAAAATCGCAGTGAGGGCATAATGGCAAGAGTCGGACTTGGTAGCACCTTCAACGTCATAGCCGCCGCGTCGAGTATCACCGTTCCGCTGACCAGGGCGTCGTCGGTGTCGTTCGTCACCTTCGAGGCTGATGGCACCACCATTGCTACCATCACCGAAGTCGACTCGACCGGCACCAACGCCGAACAGGCCCTCGACGTCACCAACAACCCGCACAAGGCCCCCGGCGTCGGCGGCTCCTGGACCGCGTTGGCGGAACAGGACGACACCCTCGACCTCGGCGCCGACGCCACCAACGACTCAATGGTGTTCAGCGTCCACGCTTCACAACTCTCCGACGGGTACGACGGGGTGCAGGTCACCACCGACGGCGGGATCTTGATGGCTTTCATCACCGACCTAGTCGAGCAAAAGGATCCGCCGAACCTGACCAGCAACATCGTCGCCTAGGGGGGGTCAGATGTCAACGATCATCCAAGGCACCCAACGCGAAGATATCCTGTGGGGTACGAAAGTCACCAAAGCCACCGGGACGCTCACCGCTGCGGACATCAGCCTGTTCACTGTCGCCAACGGCCGAGCTGTCATCACGTCGCTGGTCGGTGAAGTCACCGTCGCGGTGACTGTCGCCAACGCGTCGCTGATAAAACTCAACCCGACGGTCGCCGCCGACACTGACCTATGCGCCGCGTTAGACATCGGGACGACCGACACACCCGTCGGGCACCTGTTGTCGATCACCGGAACCGCAGCCGACGCGATGGTCCGGGGGGCCGGGGTGCCGATGTTGGCTACGGAGATCATCGTGATGGAAGGTGTCATCGAACACGAGTCGGCGGGGACAGATGGCGACGTCACTTGGACGTTGACGTATGTGCCCTATGACGACGGTGCGACGATCGTAGCCGCCTAATGGCGACGGCCTCATAATGCCGAAGACGCACCGCGGGAGACCCCCCACCTACCCGATCGGAATCGTTCCCGATATTTCTCCCGCCGAACCCACCGCGGAGCAGGGGCCGGAGGCCCAGCCCGAGCCTCCGGCCGCCTCCGCGACTCGAGTGAAATGGGTCGACTATGCGACAGCCGTCGGGGTAGACCCCACCGGGCTCACCATCGCCCAGATCAAAAAGAAGGTCGGCTGATGGCGCTCTGGGTGTGTGAGAAATGCTCCACCCTCTATTCGGTGGGTGCTCCGAAATGTCCACACTGCAGATCGAAGGATCACCACCCCCAAGGTGAGAAGGCGAAGCCGAAGCCGAAGGGGAAGTAGATGGCTGCCCAGATTGTCTCCGTCGCCTACGGCGCCAAAACCAACAAGATCAAGACGGTTACCTTCACCTGGACGTCAGCTACCGGCGGCGCGGTCACCCAAGCGTTTTTCATGGACGGCGCCATAGTCCGGATGGTGACCAACCCCGGCGCCACTGCCCCTACCACTTACAACATCACGCTGGTTGACGCCGACGGGATCGACCTACTCGCCGGCGAAGGCGCCAACCGTGACACGTCCAACTCTGAGCAAGTGTTCCCCACCAACACGCCATTCCACAACGGCACCGTCACGTTCACCATCGCCGCCGCCGGAGACGAAAAAGACGGGGTCTGTACCCTCTACCTAGCCTGGGGATAGATATGGTCGGCTTCCATGCCGTCGAACGGCGTCTCGGAAGCGGCAGCTGATGACCAAATACTTGGACATCCCCGACAGCACCGCTGGCCAATACGCCACCACCCCCAGCGCTGCCGCCAACCAGATCTCCGGCGACCTCGAATACCAATTCCGAGGTTCATTCCCCGACTGGACCCCAGCTACGATCATGCTCCCCTTCGGGAAGTGGCTCTCGTCATGGCGGGTGCGGATACAAACATCAGGTGTCCTCACCGCCACCAACCAAAACGGTGGTCAAATCTCTACCGACTCGACCGTCGCAACTGGACTCACCAACGATCAAGTGAACTGGATCAAAATTACCCAAGACGTAGACAACGGCGCCGGTGGCAACGACATCGAATTCCACCTTGGCGGTACCGACGCCGTTCCCTCCTATACACAGCTCGGCACCACCGTCACCACCGGATCAACGATCACCCGCCTAACCTCCGGTGCCGTCCAGATCGGTCGAACCGCCGCCGACGTCTTCCCAGGGAAATACTACGAGCTGGAGGTTTACGACGGGATTGGCGGCACCCTAAAGGTCCATTTCAACGCTGAAGACTTCAACGTTGGTGATTCGGATGGCGCTACCGCGGTAGCTGTCACCGGGGAAACATGGACGCTGCATGGTGCCGGCGTGGAAATCAAAGACGACGCCGGCGGCAGTAGACTCTTACTGCTCGGAGTCCCCTAAATGAGCTGGGACGAGCTCCAAGCCATCCTCGAGGAACGCCGCGCCGAGCTCGACTTTGACCGCAGCAGCGACCCGGTGGCGTGCCCCAACGACGGGGAACCGCTTCTCGCCGACCGTCACGGCCTCTACTGCCCCTATGACGGGTGGCGACCGATCCCGGTCCGGTTCGCCGACACTGGGAGCGCCCAGTACGGCAGTTACGATCCGCCCCCGGCTGATGTTCCGTTCAACCAGGGCTCAACAGGCGGCGCCACTGCCGAGTCGGGCTATCGCGAAGATTACGACGACGGTTACTAAAATAGGCGCTGATGACCCTAGACGAAACCATCGCACGCGGACAGTCCGGCCATCTTGCCGACCATCAAACTCTCCATGAGTTCCACAACGACTACCTATCGGCCAATCCTGGGATTCGCTACGTCCGTAGCGACGGTGTCGACAGCGACGACGGGCTGACATGGCAGACAGCCAAAGCGTCGGTTGCCGGCGCTCAGACGGCTGGCGGTACCGTCGCCAAAATCTACATCGGGCCTGGCATCTTCGACATCAAAACGTCGATCGAATTAGTCGATGGACAAGCCATTATCGGGACCAGTCCCCACACCAACTTTGGTACCCAGCTCAAAGCCCACGCCGACCTAGGCACAGATCCGGTTATAGTCAACACGGGCGGTAACCTCACATCGGGCGGGCTATTCGACTTCCAAGTCCGAGGCACCGCTGACGCTAACGGCGGAGTCGGTCTCGAGTTCCAGCAACAGCTAATCGCTGACAACTGGACAATAGATCGGGTTGCAGCGATCGGTATGACCAGCCACGGATTCTCCTGGCCATCCGGCACCGGAGCAGGCAACCCGTTGACTATCGGTGTCGTGAACGCTTTTTCTTGCGGAGCAGACGGGGTAGGTGACGGATTCTTCCTAAACGCACCAGCGGCCGGGCCAGTTTCTTTCCGTTATCTAGGCGGTGACAACAACGGCGGTTCACTACTGAGAATCGCCACATTCAGCGAGGCAGCTGTAGTACGTATCGACCATCTAAAAGCGGAACGAACAATCGACGGCCGCCACGAACAGATCGTCAATATTACGAACTCTCTCCAAGGCACATTATCAATCGGTACTTTTCGTGTTTTCCATAACGTGTCAACCGGCTCAGATCCCAATGCTCTCATTAAAGTCAATGGCCTAAAGCTCAAACTCCACATCGAAGGCGGAATCGTCACTTCGGAACCGGGAACCAAGAAATACACTTACGGGTTCGATAGCGGCACAGTCCAGATCCTTACCGCCTTTTTTATCAGGGCCCCCCATTTTATGAACACACGGGTGGGGTTGAAAGCCGGGCGCTCCATCATGGTAGGGGGTCTAGAGTCGGGTCTTTTCCCTAACGGAAGCCTCACGGCCTTGGTCGGGTCGATAGCTATCAACACTCACACTTCTGCTGGTCCTGGCAACGCCTTCTATGTCAAAGAAACTGGGACTGGCAATACGGGCTGGGCGGCGGTCCAGGGACTCGCAGCCGAAACCAACGCTAGCCGGGGTAACGCTAGCGATCACGCTGCCGGGTACATGATTTTCAACACCGATGACGGGTTCCCTAACTGGTCAGACGGAACCAACTGGGTTGACGCCACCGGCACCACTACCTGAGGTCACCACCCCACACCGACTGTGCTAGTACACTCCCTGCCACCTCTCAGAAAGCACGGAGGTACAGGTGCCCACGTATGCGACGGTTGAGCAGCTCCAGGCTGCCGCCGATTACAAACCAACCGCCTACGAAGCCGCACGGCTTCGCCGCATCCTCGCCGCCGCAAGCCGCCGCATCGACCTACGACTGCACCGCCACTTCTACCCGCTCACCGAAACCGTCACCTACACGCGCCCCACCCTCGCCAAGCCATCCACCTCCACCTCTACCGGGTTTTTCCTCAACCGTGACCTACTCAGCGTCTCGACAGTCACCGTCGACGACGTAGCCCAAACCGTCGCCGACATCGAACTCTGGCCATCGCAGTACGGGCCGCCGTATTCATGGCTCGGGATCACCGGCTCCGACATTGTCATCGCCGCCGACTGGGGATTCAGCAACGACACCGCCGTCGCCTCCACCCTCGACGGGGCCCTATCGGATACGACCGGGACCAGTGTCGACATCGATGATTCGTCTGTGGTCGGGATCGGCGATCTCATCATCGTCGACTCCGAACGCATGGTGGTCACCGCCCGAGTGCAGAAGGACATCGCCCAAAACATTCAAGGCAACCTGGCCAAAGACACTTCTGTGGTGACGGTTCCGGTAGAGGACGGGACGCTCATACTCGAAGGCGAAGCACTCCTAGTCAACGCCGAGGAGATGCTCGTCCTCGCTATCTCCGCGAATAACGCGACCGTCAAGCGGGCATGGAACGGCTCGGTCCTCGCCGCGCACACCTCCGGCGACGACATTTTCGCGCCCCGCACCCTGACGGTGGAACGCGGCGCAGCCGGGTCCACCGCCGCCACCCACCTCACCGCCGCCGCTATCACCCGCAACGTGCCGCCGGCAGCGATCACCGACCTATGTATCGCCGAAGCGATCAACACCTACGAGCAGGAAACCGCAGGATATGCCCGCGAAGTCGGCGCCGGTGAAACCCAACGCGAAGCCCGCGGCATCGGCCTTGCAGATGCTCGGAAGGAAGCGACCGGGTATCTACGGGTACGGAAGGCGGCCGTCTAATGGCCACTAAGGGCGGCGTGACCGTCACCACCACCGGACCCCTCTTTGACGGCCGCGCCGTCCGGGCCCTCGACCGGCTCGCCGACGACGCCACCGAAGTGGTCGCCGACCAGGGCGTAACCGACGTCAAACAGTTCCTCGACTCGGTGCTCAGAAACCCGACAGGGTTCTACCAGTCCCGCATCCAAACGGAACGGAAAACCGCAGACCGGTCGCTCGTCACCGACGGCGGTGTCGTCTACGGGCCGTGGCTGGCCGGTGTGTCGTCCCGTAACAAGACTTCGCGATTCAAGGGGTACCAGCATTGGCGGCGGGTCGCCCAACAGTTGCAACGCAACGTCGTCCGTATCACCAAGCCGGTGGTGCGGCGCCGGGTCGGGCAGATGAACCGATGAACGTCGAAGCCCTGTTCGCCGCGGTCGAATCCCACGCAATGAGTCTCGGCCGGTTCGCCCAAGTCAACCGGCACGAACCCAAAAACGCGCCCGGTAGCGACCTCGTCGCCGCCATCTTCGTCGCCGCCATCGGCCCCGCCATCGGCTCCGGGCTCGCCGCCACCGACGCCCGCGTCGAATTCACCATCAGGATCTACTCCAACATGCTGCAAGAACCCCAAGACGCGATAGACCCCGCCATCCTCTCCGCGGTCGATGTGCTGATGAGCGCCTATCAGGGCGACTTCTCCCTCGGCGCCACCGTCAAAGCTGTCGACCTGCTCGGTATGGCCGGCGAACCACTCCGGGCCCGCGCCGGCTATATCACCCAAGACAACACCCTCTACCGCGTCATGGACATCACCCTGCCGCTACTCATCGCCAACGCCTGGGTTCAAAGTGCCTAAGGAGGACTACTCATCGCCAAAATCACAGGACTCGGAGATCAGCTCTACGTAGCCGGATATGACCTATCGGGCGACACCGGCGATCTATCGCGTATCGGCGGCGGGCCGGCGGCGCTCGAGGTGACCGGGATCGACAAGTCCGCCTTTGAACGCATCGGCGGGCTCCGCACCGGTGGCCTCTCCTGGTCGGCATGGTTCAACGACGCTACCAACCAAGCCCACGCACAACTCTCGAGCCTCCCCACCGCTGACGTGATCGTGGCGTATTTCCGTGGCACTACCCGCGGTAACGCCGCCGCGGCTTGTGTCGCCAAACAGATCAACTACGACCCGACCCGCGCCGCCGACGGTGGCCTCACCTTCGCCGTCGACGTCGAATCCAACGGGTTCGGGATCGAATGGGGCGAACAACACACTGCCGGGATCCGCACCGACACCGGCGCCACCAACGGCACCGGAGTCCGTGCCCCCGCCCAGGCGGCCTCCAGTTTCGGCCTCCAAGCGTATCTCCAAGTGTTCGCCTTCGCCGGCACCGACGCCACCGTCAAGCTCGAGGAATCCTCCGACAACTTCTCAGCCGACGCCGCCGCTGATGTGGCCGGCGGCGCCTTCGCCCAAATCACCGCCGGGCGGGTCACGGAACGGATCGCCACCTCAACCAGCCTCGCCGTAGAGGAATACCTCCGCGTCACCACCACCACCTCAGCCGGATTCACCAGCCTCGCCTTCGCCGTAATGGTGGCCCGCAACCTGGCAACACCGGTGTTCTAGATGCAACCCTTCCGAATACCACCCCAAGGCCAACCGAAGGATTACAAGACCTACAGCGTCTTAGCGCCCTTCGAGACTCATTGGCGCCCGGCCGCCTGTGACGAAATCGATTGCGAAGTATCCATCCTGGGATGGACAACCACCGTGGATGAAGCCACCGACCTCGGGCAACGCCAGGCCGCCTACATCCGTACCCAATCCGGCCGGCACCCCCTCGAACGCCGCGAAGCCGAGCTCACCGTGTTCACGTTCCTGCCCGGTGAGGAATGTTTCACCGCGCATCAGATCCGATCCGACCGCGAAGCCGTCTACGCCGTCCGGCCCGGCGACTACCGCGCCTACGGGGTGCCGTTCCTGCACGACACCGCCGAGTTTTGGATCGAAGACTACGCCGGACACCTCGACAAGATCGACAAGCAACTCAATAGATAGGAGACAACCATGCCGAAGGAATCAGGATTAGGTGTAACGACCCTGTCAGTGGATGACTCGAGCACAGCGGCTCAAACCATCTTCAACGACATCACCGACTTTTCGATGAGCACACCGCGAGGTGTGCAAGACACAACCGGTGTCGACAAGTCGGCGAAGGAAGCGCTGCTCCTGTTAGCAGACTGCTCCGTCACCCTCAACGGTGTCTTCAACGACGCCGCTAACCAGTCCCACGCGGTACTGAAAACTGTTCCGTCTACGTCGGTGGCGCGGACGGTCACCTACGTCCATTCGGGGCAGACGTTGGCGGTTGAGATCCTGTTCACCGACTACGCGTTGACCCGCGCTACGGATGGGTCGTTGGTTTGGACGGCGCCCGGCGTTCTTGCCGATGGAACCGTTCCTACCTGGTCGTGAGACTAGACATAACCCGCGACGGGTCTACCGCCGTAGTGGAGCTCGACCTCGACCTAGCGAACCTGTCCATGCAGGAGCAACGCCGCGTCGAGGAAGTGATCGGCGAAGAACGGTTCGCCGCATGGGGCCGCGGTGAAGGGCACCCGTCGCCGCTCCTGTTGCTTGCCCTGGTGTACGGCAAGCTGCTCCACACTCCGTTCAAGGATCTCACTATCGACGACATCGACTTCGACGTCTCCGAGCTCGCTGCCCTCGCGGAGACAGACGCGGAACGCGACTGGGTGAACCCGCCAGCTGAGCCGGTGGTGATCCCGATGGAAACCACGACCGGAACCGTGGAGGCCGAGGTGGACATTGCCTAATGAGGTAAATATCGCGGTGAAGACGAAAGGCACGAAGCAAGCCAAAAAGGCGTTTAAGGAACTCAACACGGCCAGCTCGTCGCTCAAGAAAGCTGCTCTCGGGTTAGGCGCCGCGTTGGGCGCCCGAGCGCTCGGTCGTCAGATCGGCGCCGCGGTAAACCGGGCCGAGGAAATGAACTCAGCGTACGCCATCACCGAACAGATCCTCCTCCAAACGAAAGGCGCCGCCAACCTCACCGCCCAAGAGATCAAAGATCTCAGTAAACAACAGTCGCTCCTCACCGGTGTCGATAAGAAGCTCGTCACGGAAGGCAACAACGTGCTCCTCACGTTCAAGAACCTCCGCGACGAAGCCGGCGCCGGCAACGACGTCTTTACCCGCAGTTCGGCGTCGATGCTGGATCTTGCGGCAGTGATGAAAACCGACGCAAAGTCGGCGGCGCTCCAGCTCGCGAAAGCCCTCAACGATCCGATCGCGAACCTTGGCGCCCTCGGACGTGCTGGTGTGCAGTTCACCGACCAGCAGAAGGAACAGATCAAAACAATGGCGAAATCCGGGGATTTGCTCGGCGCTCAGAAGATCATCCTCGACGAGCTCGAATCGCAGTTCGGTGGCACCGCGGAAGCATCCGCCGACGCCACCGCCAAGATCAGCAACGCCGTCAAAGAGATGCAGGAGGCCGTCGGGAACGCGATCCTACCGATCGTTGAAGGACTGGTGCCGGCGTTCGTGAAAATGGGTGAAGTGGCACCGGCGGTGATCTCGAACATCACCCTGGGGTTTGGCCAGATGCGCCGCCAATTCCAACGACTGAACGACTCGTGGAGTGAACAGCAGGAGGCGGTCTTTCAAGTCAACCGGCGTATGGGCGAGTACGTGGAGAAGATCACCAGCGGCTCATCCCATGCCAACGTTTTCGCTGGTGCGCTCGTCAACCTATCCAACAAGGGCGACGCCTACGAAGGGACACTCAAAGCACTCATCGAAACGTCGGGGATCTCGAACGACAGTCTCCGCGACGCGATCAGTATCCTCCTGCGAGGCGCCACCGAGTACGGGCTCAGTGCTACCCAAGTTGATAATCTGCGACGCGAACTCAACCGGCTCAACCTTGCAGAACTCAAAGGTATCGCGACCACCGGCGAAGCGACCGACGCCACGGAGGGGTTTGCTAAGGCGGTAGCAGACCTCCGAGGGGCACAACTGGCGTTAGTCGATCCGCTTTTCGCAGCCGAACGCGCCTCTGATGCTTTCACTGAGGCACTGGCCGAGGCGCGAAAAGAAGGAGGGGTCACCGCGTCGGAGTTCGAGGGTCTCGTCGAGAAGTTCGGGGCGATGAAAGCAGCCGAGGCGGGAATCGGGCTGAACAATATCTCAGCCGCGGCAGCCCTGGCCACCGAGATGAACGAACAGATCGGAGGAGCTGCCGCGAACCTCCCACGGTTCTTGTCCTCACTCTCATCATTCGACACCTCAGCGCTGGCTGCGACGGAGCGGCTCATCGCGAAGCTGACAGGTCTCACCTCCAAGCCGCTCGATATCTCTGTTCGTTTGACTGCGCCTTCGCAGGGCGAGATACGTCGCAGCTTTCTCACCGAGTTGGCGCGGCTCAGACGCGACGGTCGTATTTCGGCGACGGGGTTCTGATGTCTATCACCTGGCCTGGCGACACCGCTATCACCCTCAAAGTCGAAGCCGCCTTCGGCGTGAATCCGCTCACCGTGGCACCGAGCTACACCGACATCACCGCCGACCTCCGCAGCTTCACCACGGAACGGGGCCGCGACAATATCGCCGACCGTATCCGCACCGGGAAAGCGACAGTGATCCTCGACAATCGGGCAGGGGATTACACGCCGTTCAACACCGCCGGCGCTAACACCCCGGATGTGATTCCGATGGTCCCGTTTCGGATCTCAGCGCAATACGACATCCCGGGGGCGATGGCGGTGGGGGATGCGATCGGTGGCCAACTCGACATCGGCGACGTCCCGATCGTCACCGGATTTGTCGAAGGGTGGGAGCCGGTTTGGGTCGACGGGACCGATATGCAGAGCCGGGTACGGGTCTCGGACGGTATCCGCCTATGGAACCAGTTCACCGTCACCGGCAACGATTACGGACCGGGCGGGATACGGCCAGCGATCAAAAAGATGCTGACCGATTTGGGGTGGCCGGCGGCGTGGATCGACGGCTATGTCGGCCTGGTAGATACCCAGCACCACTCACCGACCGGGTCGGCGCTCACCGCGTTACGCCGGCTTGAGGACACCGACGGCGGTGAACTGTTCATCCAAGCCGACGGGCACTCCATGTTCCACCCCACCGGCTACCGCGACACGCTCGCCGTCGTCGACACCTTCGGCGACGGCGCCAACGAATACCGCTACGAACACGACCCGGACTTCGGGTTCGACGATCACCAAATCTGGAACACCATCTCTATCCTGCGCCGCGGTGGCACCACCCAAACCTCGAGCGACGCCACGTCGATCGATAAATATGGGGAACGGTCGCTGCGGGTATCCGACACGCTCCACACCTCCGACGCCGCCGCACTCACCTTGGCCGCCGACCTGAAAGCCCGCTACAAAGATCCGCAACTACGCGTCGACTCGTTCACCTTTGTCCCCGCGACTGATCCGACGAACCTGTGGCCGGTCGCCCTCGGCTACGACATTTCCCAGAAACTGACCGTCAAGCGGGTACCCGCCGCTGGGGACACGATCGACATTGACGTGTTCCTCGAAGGCATCAGCCACACCGCCGGTGAGATGAGCTGGGAAACAGAATTCACGGTCTCACAATATGCCTGACCCAGACGGAGAGATCACTAGCCGCGCCCTCGCCGCAGGTTCCGTGACGAGCCCCACAATCGCCGACGCGGCCATAACGGGCCCCAAAATCGTCGACGCGGCCATCACGGGCCCCAAAATCGTCGACGCGGCCGTGACGGAACCCAAAATCGTCGACGCGGCCATCACGGGCCCCAAAATCGCCGACGCGGCCATCACGGGCCCCAAAATCGTCGACCAAGGTATCGACATTCAACGCATGCTGAACCCGGTCTATGTCGAAGTCACCAGAGGGACTGAGGGAGCAACCGTCACCACCACGGCAACAAACCGGGCCACCGGGACGTTCACCATCCCAACGTTTGTCGGAACGGCAAGCTTCTTCGTAGTCGGGTCGATGTGGAAATCGTCATGGGCCGCCACGCAGCTCGCGCAACTGCAACTCTTCGTCGGCGGGTCGGGTCGTGACTTCACTTCCCATACGGTCACGTCAGGCGAAACCACCATGGCGCAGCAGGCCGCAGAGTGGGAGATAACGTCACCTGGCGCCACCGTCGACTTTCTTGTGAAGGTCAATACGAACACGTCATCAGAGACGATCTGCTCGATGGTGACCACCGGCATCGCGGTGGGAGTCCGCTGATGCCCATCGTCGTCGATGCTTACGAGACTGATGGGGGAGGTGGCTATTTCGTCCAGTTCACAGATCCTGATCAGCCGGTGACTGGTTACATCCATGTGACGCCGGAACTGTTAGAAGACCTCGCTGTTCAACACCGCATCGGCCGAGGCGCATCCTGTGACCGGATCGATGCATGTTGTGTGTCGTTACGTGACCCGGTCGACACCGACCACGTTCGTATCGTCGAAGAATGGCGAGCCGCCTACGAAGAGCTCGTCGACGATATCAAAGAGTTGAGACAATACGGACTACGCGCCGACACACCACACCGCGTGTTGCAGACCGTCCGGGGTGGCTTTCCGGTACCAGACGAATGGTTACGCGATGAGCTGACCGGGTTGGCGTCGTTCGCCGCTGCACGACGAGAGGCGCAATAGATGTGGACAGCACCATTGACATGGGTGGCGCAGAATTTCACCGCGGCGTTAGCTAACACGCACCTACGCGACAACCTGAACGAAACCGCCCCCGGGATAGCCTCTGCGGGTGGTCGCCTGATCGTCACCGACGGCGCCAATTCGATAGCTGAACGAATACCGACCCAAGATACTGACGCTGGCACCGGGACAGGTACAAACTCCTCCTATTTGACGTTGGCCAACCTGACAGGCGGGTCAGCATTCGGCGGCGAGGTGGAGGTTACGGTCACAACCGGAACCGAGGCCTTGGTGTTGTTCGCAGCACAGATGCAAACAACGACTGCTGGCGGCAACACTCTCATGTCGTATGGCGTGTCCGGTGCCACCACTGTCTCCCCAGACGATAACCAAGCCATCCAATACGAATCGAGTGGTACCGGCGATGTCGCACAGTTCAGTACTTTTCACTTTGCGACAGGACTGACCGCAGGATCAAACGTGTTCAAGTTATACGCCAGGGTCACCGCCGGCACCATGACGATAGCGGACCCCCGTATCTTCGTACTCCCGCTCTAATGGTGACCGAGATCCTCACCGGTACCACCGTCGGTTTGCTCGTTCTCATCGCCGGCGCCTTCCTCGCCTACCTACGATCAATGGACGCCAAGCTAGACGACCACGACCGGAAACTCACCCGGCTTATCGTCAAGGTAGAGAACGGGATCACCGACGAGCTGCAAGGACTTGCCAAAGAGGTTAAGGAAATGCGCGCCACCCAAGCCGAAGTGATACGGAAGCTTGACCGGTGAGTGTCATCGAGGTCGATGAGGACCAGGCCGATTGGGGCTCTACCAGGATCTACGGCGACGGCGATCTCCCCGGACTGTGGGTACCTGACAAGGGGATAGGGCATTGGGGCGGCGCGACCACACCCGCCACTACCCATGCGGGGTGTCGTCGCATCCTCCGCGGCTGGCAGCGTTACCACATCAACACCAAGGGGTGGCGAGACATCGCCTACAACTACCCATTCTGCAACCACGGCGTCCGCTTCCGAGCTCGAGGATGGAACCCCTCAGGAGCCACGTCGGGCGACTGGGAAGGCGACGGGATCCGAGAGAACGCCGAAGCGGTCGCCATCGTCTGGATCGGCGGCTCCGGCGGCTCGATGACCCCAGCAGCGTTCGAGGCCGCCGGGGATCTGTGGCGCCAGGTCCAAGCAGCGATCGACGCCGACCCTCAGGTTGGGATCGGACACCGTGACGTCAAGTCGACGAGCTGCCCCGGCACCGCGTATTACAACTGGATCTGGCGAAAGGGATGGGTGATAAGCCCACCACCACCACCCCCCCACTCTATACTGGCAGACAGTATGCTTCCGCTCTACTACGGCGACGGCGTCAAGAACGGACTCACCCTCACCCACCCGGCGAGCGGTAACAAGTTCGTCACCAAACGATTCGATAAACGCTCCGACGTGGCCGCCATCCAGGGCATGCTGCGCCGGGCCGGCGCCGTCACGCCGATGAGCCCCGGGGTGTACGACAAGGCGATGGCCGCCGCCATGCTCGAGGTGACTCCGACAGCTCAGGATGACCCGTACACGTTCCACGGCAACGACTGGGACCCGGTACTACACGCCGCCTACGGAGGCCGCGCGACCAAAGGTTTGCAGAATGGCGACACCGTGAAACTAGTCAAACAATGAGACCCAAACACGCTACCAACGTCGGACGGTGGCGGTTTGTTTGGCGTCTCGGCCACTACCGCACCGGGATACATCGCTATCCGCACTCTCACGCTCACTGGACCGGCGCTTTCCCTTTCGTCTGGTGGTCGGCGATAAGACGCAACAAGCAACCAACGTAGGAGGCATCACGTGGAACCTGGATCAACCGAACAGATCGTCGATATCGCCCAGTGGGTAGCGGTGCTCGGCCTGGTAGTGACACCGCCGATCATCCAGCTACTCAAGAACTTCGGACGCTGGTGGTCCGACCGGACCAAGCTGCTCGTCAGCGGAGCCCTAGCCCTCGTCGGCGCCACCGTCGCCTACGCCGCCGTCACCGACCTGTCAGCGGTGAATGTGGCTGAGCTGGACTTTTGGACCTCGGCAGCCTTCGCCATTGCGGGCATGCTCGGTGTCCAATACGCCAGCTTCAAGACGATCTGGAAAGAGAACGCAGCCCTCGGTGTAGCCGGCCAGGCGCTCGCCGCAGTCGGTCAGCCCAACAACCCCGGCGAGTAGCGCCTGAGTGCCTTCGCCCGCTCCCTCTGGGAACGGCTCGTCCGGTGGTGGCGACGCGGCGACGGACCCCCGCCCTATCCATGACCCCTACGGCGGTTGTGCAGAGCAATGCACCCACAACCTCGCCCTCAGAAAGTCGCGAGTAACAGGACCAGGATACCGAAGGAGGGAACGACGAACAGCATCACGATGCCGACCAGCCAGGCGATGCCACCGACGATCTTGATTACTTCATGCATGCCGGGCAAAGCCTAATACGGTCAAGCTGCAGGACGCTCCACCCAATCAACCCCGCGGAGCCGGTTCTGTGTCCACTTCCCCAGATCCAACAGAGCGGTAGCCGCGGCCGCCATCTCATCGATAGCGGCAGCCACGTCCGGGTCCATCGAATGACGTTGCAACGCGTACAGCTCGAACTCGCAACGCACCATGGAGCGGAGCGCTGCGGTGAGATCACCGACATAAAGACCCGACCCCCACTGGCCGATTCTCATTGAGTATGACTATCGGCATTCAAGCGGCGAGACTTGACATAGCGTGGATTATGGGCGCTTCGTTTGCGGCCAGCTCGAAGTCGTAGACGACAACACCATCAATCACCACTGTCCCCTCGTCTGGGTGGTGACCGGCGGCGAGTATGAACTGTGCCCGCTCGGTGCCTTCCAACTCGAAGGCGTCGGCCATCGACACTGCGTGCTCTCGAGCCGGGAGCGTGCCGGCGGCTTTCGACTCGTACTTCGTTATCGAGTTGTAGCCGGGATCGAGTCCGACCATCAACGCCAATTCCATTTGGCTGATGTTGCCGTGGGTTTCGCGCATCATCTTGAGGTAGCCGGGGAAGATTCGCACCGCCACCGTGTTCTGTTGCACTGGGCCTTTCGCCTTTGCCATACTTTGCCTCCCGTGTTGGCTACTCAAGCCTACCACCATTCTCGCTATCTGGATAGGAACAATCCGAGTACCTACCAACCGGAAAGAGACTTGCCTAGTATGCACCAGTAGTGTATGGTCCGAGGCATGGACACCCCTGACAGCCTGCTTGCCGACTTACTGACTACTACCGAAGCCGCTGAACTTCTCGAGTTGCACCCGGTCACCCTGAAACAATATCGGGTCGACAACATCGGCCCCTCCTACGTCAAGATCGGCCATCGAGTCCGGTACCGCCGCGGCGACCTCGAAGCGTGGATCACAACCGTAGAACCAGAGGCGTCGTGATGATCGTCATGGTTCCCGTTGAACTCGAAGCTCTCAGACCCCGGCCCCGAGTGATCCGGATGGAGTGGCTGCGGTATCTGCCCACCGCCGAGGACGGCACCGAAGCCGAGGACGCCGCCGAAGGCGAGGAGTCGTCCACCGCCATCGAACCAGAGGCGTCGTGATGACCGTCGTCCTCTACCTCGTCATTTTCGCTGCCGGCGCCGCCGTCGGTGTCCTCGTCTCCGGCATGCTGTTCGTCTACGACACGCTCCCTGATCGTGACCGGTACTCGACCGGATACGCGAGCGGGCACCGTGACGGCGCCGTCGGGATCTGGCGAGGCGGACCAATCCAATGACTACGCACCAGAGTGACATGAGCGACCTACAAGACGACCCGCAGAGTGTTGGAGACCGCATCCAGGAACTTCATACGGAAGCTCGATTGAGGCTAGAAAGGCCCAATCGATGCGACACCGAGTCATCTACTTGTAGGGGTTCGCTCCGAAGAATCCATATCTCGTTTTCTGGTTGGTACTGGCTTTGTGTCCGATGCCGTCGGAGTCGCTGGTGGTTATGAAAGGAGTCGGTGACATGACACTTGACCTTCTCCGCGAAGCCGTTCAGGAGACCACACCATGACTAGCCGCGACGGTTGGCTTGTCATGTTTGTCGCCTTCGAGATCACCCTCATCGGTGGCGGCATGTTCCTTTTCTGGTGGCGACTCGGATGACGACCCAACGCACTTGGATCCGCGGCGGCCTGCAGCGGGTCACCGTCGGCGACCATGGCAGGTGGTACACCTGGGACGGAGAACGCTATTGGTCCGTCACCACCATCATCAACGCCGGCCTCCCGAAACCCGCTCTCATCAACTGGGCCAAGAAAGTGACAGCCGAGTATGCGGTCGACAAGTACAAGGCGTTAGGGACGATCCTCGACGACGCGGGCCGCGAGGGTGCCGTCGACTGGCTGAAAGACGCCTCCTACCGCGAGATGAAACGGGCAGGCAACCTCGGGACGCTGACCCACGACTACGCCGAAGCCTATGTACTCGACGCGCCGATGCCGCCAGCCCCCGACGATGTGGCCCCCTATCTGGTGCAGTTCGTCCGGTTCCTCGACGACTACCAGCCGCGGTACACCGCGGTGGAGGCGCCGGTCATCAGCCGAGCGCAGCGGTGGGCCGGCACCCTCGACGCCATCATGGAAATCGACTCGGACCGCTTTGACGAGGCTGCTTTACGGGTGTTCCTCGGCGAACCTACCTCAACCAACATGTACCCCGCCCCGTCACCGATCCGGCTCCTGGTGGATTACAAAACCGGTAAAGGTGTCTACCCGGAAGTGGCGTTGCAGCTCGCCGGGTACCGATACGCCGACACGTTCCTCGGTGGCCCCGACGCCTCCGAAACCACGATGCCCGAGGTGGATGGCTGCGCGGTGCTCCACCTCCGAGAAGACGGTTATGAGCTGATCCCGATCCGGGTCAACACGGACACGTTCACGACGTTGCAGTACGCCCGGGAGATGCACCGGTGGCAAATCTCAGGGTCGAAGGAAGCAATCGGCGCACCCAACACGCCGCCACGATTGGAGCAGGCGTGATGGCTGAGACACCGAGCGAGAGGGTTGAACAGACGCCAGACGAGCCAGTCGGGATGCCCTGTAAAGCCTGCGGCCATGATCTCAGCGACCACAAGACCAGCTCCAACGCAATCGGCTACCCATGTGTGGTAGTTCATTGTCCCTGTCCGTTCTTCCAGGGATGAGGGGGGCGTGATGCCTACACCACCCGGCACCATCTACCGCGGATCGGCGAAGCATCGCATCCTCGCCGAACTCGAACGCTACCCCGACAGGTGGGTTCGCTGGTACCAGTACCCCACCCTCGGCGACCTTCACCGGACGACGATCCTGCAAGCGGTCCGCTTGTTGATCCGTTCCGGCAAGGTGCAGAGCCGCCGCGTCTTTGACGAAGACAACAAGTCGACGTCGAAGCATCGGGGACGGGGGCTCTGGTACACCGAAATCCGGCACCGCGACGAAGACGGCGATACCTGATGCCGCTCCTTGATGTGCAGCGCCGTTACCGCCTGCTGGGTCGTATCCGGCTCGGGCAGAAAGGCACCAAGACTGTCGATGGCGAGACGGTCACCTATCCCAAGAAGCTAGACACGTTCCGGCTCACCTCCCCGAAACGTGTCTACCTCGAAGCCGCCGGCGCCCTCTACGGCGGTACCGTCAAAACCTGGGACGGCGCCCCTTCTGGTGAACAGTGGGAGCTGATCACCGAGGCGAACGAGCTCGACGTCCTGGTCCCGCCGCAACGCATCACAGATACCCAAGCCTACGCCCTGTGGACCGCCGGCGGGTTGCAGCGCCGCTGCGACGGGACCACCCAAACCAACGGCGAACCGTGTGTCTGCGACGCAGCGGGTCGGGAATGTAAACCAGTCACCCACCTCCTCGTCATGCTCCCCCAGCTCCCCGACCTGGGCGTGTGGCGTCTCACCACTACCGGGTTCAACGCCGCCGCCGAGCTACCTGAGACTGTCGACCTCCTAGTTGCGCTCACCGCGGCCGGACGACCGCTCCCTGCGGTACTGATGATCGAGCACCGCACCGCCAAGGTGGAAGGCAAACCCCACCATTTCATCGTCCCGACGCTCGGGTTCTCCGAGTCGATCGACGACCTCGAGAAGTCGCAGGGCCTCGAGAAGGGAACGCTGCGCGCCATCCTCGCCAGCGGCCCGGGCCGCACCGCCGCTGGTCGGCCGGTGTTGCCGGAGGAACGGCCCGCGTTGCCCGTTGAGCCGGAACCGATCCCGACGCCTGATGATTCCGCGGAGCCGCCGGGCCCAGTCCTGGCGCATCAAACCGTCGGCTCCGCGGAAAACAACTCTGCCGCGGAGCCAGGGGATATCGCGCTCACGGAGGGCTCCGCGGTAGAAGATCCCCGCGCCCCAGAAGACGGAGCCCCGCCGAAGGCAGCAGACATCCGAGCCGACCACATGGCTATCCCGCCTTCGGAGGCGCTCCAACGTGCCAAGCAACTCCTGGCCAACCGGACCCCGTTGGCGGCGAACATGACGTATCACCAAGTGTGGGTGCGGCGCCTTTTCTATTCGATGGAACGGGCCGGCCTCTGGCGCCCCGTCGAAGGCCCCTCACTGTTGTCCAACAGTCTCGAGTCGGTGACGGTCGACCCGCTCCATGTGGCCCTGTGGAACCACCACCAAGCCAACCACCTTGCCGATCTGCGCCGCGACGACCTCCTCAACTTCTGCCAGCAAGCCGCCGACGCCGCCGACGCCAAGCTCGGAGAAACCGATGATGGGTAACCCCACAACCCGCACCGTCGAAACCGATGTGCATGTACCCCGCGGCGACTCCGGGCGCATACGCGGCCCCGCCAGCGAAATACTCGTCGCCCTCACCGCTATCCAAACCGCCATCGCTCAATGCGCCAACGAACTTGAGGCGCTCCAGGGTGTCGACCCGATCGCCACCATCAGCCTGACGCAAACCGACGTGCGTGTCAGCGTCTCCTACACAGAAGACGAGGGCTGAATCGTGAGCCCGAGTCTGGCCAAGACCACCCATACACTGCTCGCCCTTGACCCGGCCGACGTCGGGGAACAGCTCGCCCTTCTGTCCGACGCCGACCTAGACGGCGTCATCGAGATTACGGATAACGCGGCGATGGTGAATCGGCTGGCCCGCATCGAACGCGGCCGCCGCACCGAGAAGATGGAGGGAAGCCGTTCTGTTCTACCCGGTAGAACACAAACCCAAACAGAACGCCATCGACGGTCAGAGGAGATGGCGGTCGCGGCGTGGGTCGACGCCACCGACGAGGCGCAAGCTGAGGTGCGTAAAGGCACCGGTTGGAAGAAGCTCGTCATCATGGCCAGGGCTTACCTGCGTGAAGCGACCCCGGCCGCCCCCGAAGCCGCCGCGGTGGCCGAACCGTCTGATTGGACCGACGGTGACACGACTCTCCTGTTCGGGGACTTCCGCGACCGGCTCGCCCACCTCCCCGACGGGTCCGTGGACCTGATTGTCACCGATCCGCCGTATCCGAAAGACGACCTCCCCCTGTGGTCCGACCTGGCGAAACACGCTGCCCGGCTCCTCGGTCCCCGCGGCATCCTGTTCGCCTGGGCCGGCCAAATCTTCCTCCCCGAAGTCATCGACCGGCTCGGCGAGCACCTCACCTACGGGTGGACCTTCTCGCTGCAGCTCCCCGGCTCCGGGTCGCGGATCATGGGACGCCACATCATCCAAGCATGGAAGCCGGTGCTCGCCTTCACCGTGGGGACATGGCCGTCGGGTGAGTGGGGCGACGACGTACTCCTCTCCCCCACTAGAGAGAAAGACCTCTACGAGTGGGAACAGAACCCCGACCCGGCGCTACGTCTGATCGAACGCTACAGCCCACCCGATGGCCTGATTGTTGACCCGTTCCTCGGCGTCGGATCGTTCGGTGTGGCCGCGCGGAACGCTGGGCGCCGCTTCGTCGGCGTCGAGCTCGACGATGCCCGGTTCGCCAAGTCGGTCGAAAGGCTCACCCCATGAGCTCCGCGGTATGGAAGGGACGCGATCCCCACAAGCTACGAGATCCCCTCCGGGAAATGATCCGAGAGGAGCTACCAGATGGCACCGCCGGGTTCGTCGCCGAAGATCTTGATCTCATCATCCGACACTTCGGCCCGGAATACGGCCTTGACGATGTTGGACGGTTCCGGTTCGTCGAGGTAAAGCATGGCGAACCGGAAATCGACGACGCCCAGTGGTGGACATTCTCCGGGATAGATGACATCTCCCGGCGCGGTGACCCCGACGGTGCCCGCTATGACGGGTTCTACATTGTCGGCCATAACGCCGCCGACACCCATGTCCCCAAGACGATCTACAAGGTAAAGCGCCTCGGCAGTTCGGACATCCTTGAACTCACCCGCCCACAGTTTGTCCGGTGGCTTGACACCGCAGATACGACGACATACAGCTCGGACCTTTCCGTCGCCTGGGACGTGCCATGACGCTCCCACTCTCCGAGCAGGACTTCCAGTCGCAGGTCATCGACCTCGCCCGACAAACCGGGTGGAGACTTTGTCACTTCCGACCCGGGAAAACAGCTGGTGGCCGGTGGGCGACACAGATGAGCGGCGACATCGGCTACCCCGATTTGTCGCTCGTTCGTGGCGACCGGCTCGTCTTCGCTGAACTCAAAACCGGCAACGGACAACCCACCCCCGGGCAAGTCGAATGGCTCCAAGCCCTCGACCGTGTCCAGCATGTGACGGCGCAGCTGTGGCGACCCCACGACCTCGACCTCATCGCCACCCTCCTCTCCTACCGACCCGACCCGGCCACCGGCCCGGTAGGGGCTCCCATATGACGGCCACGACCCAGCAGCAATTCTGGAGCTGGCCGAACACCGTCGAGTCTGTAGTCTCGAGTCGCACAAATGGGCCGCTCATAGCGACTGCAGCGGTCCTGTGGATCCACGACACCGATGAGGTGCTCGACACCACTTATGGCCGCGGCAATTTCTGGACGCATTACCGCCCCGCCGACCTGACGTGCCACGACCTCGCCATCGACGGTGTGGACTTCCGGGCCCTACCGGAGGACGACGAATCCTGCGACGTGGTTGTGTTCGATCCGCCATACATCGTCCGCGGTGGCGTAGCCAGTTCGACTCGACCCGAGTTCTTTGAAAGGTTCGGCCTCGGAATCGAGGACGTGGCAACGCTGGCGGGACTCAAAAACTTGATGGCGGACGGCATGGCCGAGTGTGTCCGTGTTCTGAGGTCTGAGGGGCGCCTGTTCGTGAAGTGCATGGACCTGATCAGTAGCGGCAAGTACCAACAGATGCGCCATTTTGTTGTTGAAACGGCTCATCAGCTCGAGCTTGAGCAGGTTGACGAATTCGTCCACTACTCAGGCACCGGCCCCGGCAACAAGAGGCCCGTCAATGAGCAGCAGCATTCGCGGCGAGCCCACTCCTTTCTGTGTGTGTTTCGCAAGACGCAAGGCGGGCCGATATGACACCTCCGATCGTCTACCTCGACGACCTCCAAATCGCCCAACTCCTCGAACAAGGCCGCATCATCCCCTGCGAACGCCACACCTGCACCGTCTGCGGCCAAGCCATCCACGACCAACCCGGCCGCGGAATGGCGAGACCTCGCTGCCCCCACGGATGCGGACTCACATTGCGAGCGGGCATTGACTGCCGCCTCTGCGGCGACC
>SDBV01003856.1_pt1 | contig 21807 bp, 13 predicted proteins | sample 2277081 | NCBI WGS metagenome assembly SDBV01 (sample SAMN10402039, study PRJNA504765) | marine sediment metagenome | isolation source: marine sediment core GS10_PC15, 223 cmbsf | place: Arctic Ocean: Southern Knipovich Ridge | collected 2010 | reverse complement strand
GACCCGACAGCAACGTACATTATCACTAACATTGACGGTGATGTTATTCACACTCTTACACTGAAAAAGAGCGAGTTGAGTTTCCAGAACTGAACGATGATAGTTGGCATACCCAAAGAGCGCAAGCAAAACGAAGGCCGGGTCGCCCTTCCTCCGGCGGGCGTCGTCGAATTGTGCCGGCGCAGCCATGAGGTGCTCGTCGAAAAAAACGCAGGCGCATTCAGCGGCTTCGATGACGCCCACTATGCCGACTCGGGAGCACAAGTCGTTGCCAACGCAGCCGAAATATGGCAGCGCGCCGACATGATCATGAAGGTCAAGGAACCCGTCAACGAGGAAATCCCGCGGATTCGAGAAGGCCAGACCATATTCACATATTTCCATTTCGCGGCAAGCAGAGAATTAACGCAGGCAATTGTTGATTCCGGAGCGGTTGCCATAGCTTACGAGACTGTACAGGAAAAGGACGGTTCTCTGCCGCTGTTGATTCCCATGAGCGAGGTCGCGGGGCGCATGGCAATCCAGGAAGGCGCTAAATACCTCGAAATGGCCCAAGGCGGCCGAGGCGTGCTAATCAGCGGAATTCCAGGGGTCAAGCCTGCAAACATCCTGATTCTCGGCGGCGGGGTGGTCGGAGTGAACGCCGCAAAAATCGCCGCGGGCATGGGGGCAAACGTTACCATTATGGACATAAACCTGCAAAGGCTCCGTTACCTGGACGACATAATGCCCAAGAACGTCTCCAGCGTTATGTGTACCGAAGCGAACCTGCGCGAGTTCTTGCCGACCACCGACATCGTGATTGGCGCCGTCCTAATTCCCGGATCGAAAGCTCCCCATCTCGTCACGCGCGAAATGCTTGGTTTAATGAGAAAAGGCTGCGTGGTCGTGGACGTGTGTGTCGACCAAGGCGGTTGCTTCGAGACTACCCATCCAACAACCCACGGCGACCCCATTTTCAAGGTAGACGGAGTCGTCCACTACTGCGTCTCCAACATGCCCGGCGCAGTTCCTTACACCTCCACTATAGGCCTGACAAACGCCACGCTTCCCTATGCTCTAGAACTGGCCGACAAAGGCTGGCAACGCGCATGTCTCGAAAATTACGCTCTGGGGCGGGGATTGAACATCGCCAAAGGCGCAATTACACGCAAAGAAGTAGCCGAAGTTTTCGGAATGCCTTGCACCCCAGCGTCCCAAGTGATTTCCGGTTAACCACAGCCGCGCTCAATACCCTAACCCGGCGTAGCCGGAACCAAAAAAGTGAGCGCTCGAAGGACTCTATGCGTATTGGCGTTGGCATCTTGGCTGTCACGTATCGCGGCATTGTCGCCATAATCGCGCATCGATCTGCGTCGATAATGTGCTCCATGCCTCTTGAGTAGACTGTTCGTCCGGTCGCCGTGCCAGAATGCTTAACTTTCTTGTCCAAGCTGACAACCAAGGACAAAAACAAATCTATTGTGGATTTTGGGGATTATTATTATAATAAGGCGGAGGGTTTGTTTTTACATACGGGGGTCTTTCCGATGCGAAAATTTGGAGTTTTTCTTTTTCTGTGCTTTTTGGTAGCTTTCGGATTTGTGTGCTTGGCCGGGGACGCACAGGAAGTGGCACAAGAAATGGCAGGCGAAGTGGTCATGGTTCTGAGCGGGGACACCTTGTCGGTCAAGGTTGAGAGTAAAGCTACGGAGGTGCGTCTTCATGGAATTGCTTGTCCTGTTCGAGGCCAACCTTATGCGGATGAGGCCAAGAGTTTCCTCATGCGTTCAACCTTGGGGCGCCGGGTGACCGTTGAGGTCGTGAGTGAAACGGATTCAACGCATGTGGCGGGCAGGGTTTTTCTAATGGATGGAACTGCCATCGGCGAGCGCGTGTTGAGTGCCGGATACGGTTGGTGGGACAAGTCTGCCGCGCCTGATTCGGTGGAGTTTGGCCAACTTCAGGACGATGCAAAGGAAAAGGGCGTCGGGTTGTGGACGGATGAAGACGCGATGGAGCCGTGGGCGTTTCAAGATACAGTTGATACAGAGCCGCCTGAGATGGACACTATAATTGTCTATTTATTGGCGTGCCTTGTCTGTGGGTTGCTGCTGCTCGTGTTTTTTCTGTTCAACAAAATGCGAGGCGCCTCAAATCACGTAGCGAGAGAATCCAGCACGGACTACAAGACTATTGAAAACTGCAAACGATCTATCAGAGATTTGCTCGACAACATTTCGGGAACCGTGACTGGGCTGACAGAGGACAATCAGGATTATCATGAGTCCTTGAAAGGCCACAAGGCATCTATTGCCAAGCAGACCACTATCAAGGGGCTAAAACAGATCGAACGGCTCTTGGTCGGCGAGTTGGATCGAATGTTGGCAAAGAGCAACGATTATCAAGATCGGCTTGCGCAGGCCAATGCCACGATTAAAGAGCAGGAAGAGGCAATCGAACAGATTCAGACTGACGCCAACAAGGATTCGCTGACTGGTATTGCCAACAGGCGGGCTTTCTCCGCGCGAATAAACGAGGAACTGGACAGAGCGGAACGATATGGAAGTGTCTTTTCGCTGATTCTGTTTGACATAGACAATTTCAAAGCAGTCAATGACAAATACGGACACCTCGGCGGCGATAGGGTGCTTGAGGGCCTTACGGGAGTGGTGGCTGATTGTCTTCGTTCATCGGATTTTTTTGCTCGCTATGGCGGTGAGGAGTTCGCAATAATACTTCCGCAAATTCCCGCTGAGGGTGCGCTGCTGGTGGCCGAAAAGGCGCGTAAAACTGTGGAGGCAACAACAGTGACGTCTGGCAATGACAGAATCAAAGTCACGATTAGTGCAGGCGTGAGCGAAGTGCGAGCGGGGAAGGACACGCGCGAATCGTTGATTACGCGAGTGGACGAGGCCATGTACAGCGCAAAGCAGGGCGGCAAAAATCGTGTGGAACGTCCCGGCACGAAAAACTGAGTTTCCCTGGATATTCCGGCAACCCAAAGGAGATGCATAGCGATGAAGATTAAAGAAGCCGTCTTGACAGAGCCAAGGAAAATCGAGATTGCCGAGCGGGAAATCACACCGGGTCCGGGCGAGGCGCTGGTCAGAATTGAAGCCTGCGGTTATTGTATGACGGATTTCGGCGTGTATGACGGGCGCGATCCCGACGCTGAACTTCCAATGGTTCTGGGACACGAATCGGCCGGAGTTGTGGTCGAGACCAATCCAGGACCTGGTGACAAGGAATTGGCCGTCGGGGCAAGGGTAACCGGTGCGTTCTCTTATGCCTTTGCTACCTACGCCGTCGCTCCCATCAATCGCCTCTACGAGTTTTCGGACGAGGTCCCCTTTGAGCATGCGCAGGGTGAACCATTAGCCTGCGTCGTAAACGTGGCCAAGGCGGCCAGGCCAAGAATCGGCAACCACGTGCTTCAGGTCGGCTGCGGGGCCATGGGACTCATGCTTCTGATGTACCTGGCGCGCACATGTACAAGAAGTCTCATCGCTGTAGACATCAACGTCGAGCGTCTGAAACTCGCCAAAGAGATTGGGGTGACACACGCCATCAATCCGGCCGAATGCAACGCAAAAGAGGCGATATTGGATATCACCTGTGGCCGGGGTGTGGACATAGCGATAGAATTCACCGGGAAACCGGTGGGCTTCGAGCTTTGCTCGACAGTGTTGAAGTATGGCGGCGCGAGAATGCTCGTGCCCGGAAGCCACATGGTACCCGCGACTTATAACTTGTGGCCGTTGATGTTGCAGGGCGCTTCGATTGATTTTGTCCATCCCGCGTTTTCGGAGGATTTTGACGGAGACCTACAATTGGGCCTGTATGAACTGGAAAGAGGCGTTTTCCAGATGGACAAGATTGTAACCCATCGTTACACCTTCGACAATGTCGCCCAAGGCTTTGAAATGGCCAGGACCGCCGAGGATGGCTATATTAAGGGCGTGTTTTTGCCCCAGGATTAGGCATTAGGTCTCCTCGAAATGGAATTCGACGTAAAACGTTTTTAATATTTGACAGGATGACAGGATGATGCGGATTGTCTTATTGGATCGAAATTGAGCCATCGTTCTTCTTATCCATAAATCGTTGCGTTTATTGAGTTTTTTGTGGCCAGCAAATAAGCCCTACGTTGGCAGCTACTTGAGGGCCACAAAAAACTCAATAAACGCAACACATTCAAGATTTACTATGGCGATAACAAATCAATCCTTGTTATCCTGTCATCCTGTCAAAAAAAGTGTTTGGTTCCGGTTATGCCGGGCTAGGTAAGCGAAATATGCCGCACATACACCGTTTTTTTGTTGAACCGGACAGCGTTCAACATGATGAAGTTGTCTTGGCCGGCCAGGAGGGCCATCATGCGTTGCACGTGGCGCGCGTGAAAGTCGGGGACAGCGTCGAGCTCTTCGATGGCCAGGGCGCGCGCATGACGGGTGCGGTGTCACGAGTCTCGCGCCACGATGCCTGTGTAAAAGTCGAGCAGGTTGAGCGCGTACCTGAGCCGGGGCTTCGTCTCAGTATTGTGCAGGCTTGGCTCAATCACGAAAAGTCCATTGATTCCCTTGTAAGACGCGGAACGGAACTGGGCGTGGCAAAGTTCGTATTTTTCAAAGGCGAGCATTCCGAACGCGCTCCCAAAGTGTCCGACAAATTGAAGCGCGTCGCCATAGAAAGCTGCAAACAAAGCCGGCGCGCCTGGTTGCCGACTTTCCATATAGCCTCCTCCTTAACGGATGCTCTTGCCGAAGAATACGATGCAGCGTTAATAGCCGTTTGCCACACCGAAGCGACCCCTTTGCGCGTTACTCTCTCAAAGATAAATCCCGAAGGGTCAAAAGTAGCGATTATTGTAGGCCCGGAAGGAGATTTCAGCGACGATGAGGTCGAGACGGCCATAACCAAAGGCGCAAAGCCAATATCGCTTGGAGACGTGACCTACAGATCCGAAGTCGCCGCAACAGTAGCCGTGTCGCTGATACTCTACGAGCTGGGGGAACTCGGTCCACTCGGGGGATGACGGGTGTTTGCGCTCACGCCTGTTTTATGCCTCTTTACTACTATCAGCCAGAATCCTTGTAAACGCCACTGATTTTCATGCTTCGATTCCCGTTTACCCCCCTCGTCCTTACGAGCCCCCCACCGCCCAAGGCACATATTCGTAAAACGACACCAAGATCCGTAGGGGCAGGCCCCTGTGCCTGCCAGCCCCATCCAAGAGCTCCACCCTACCTGTCATCTCGAACCGCAGGGAAAGGGGCTCCGTAAGGAGACCGGAGATCCTCCAAGCCACCAAAGCCTCAATCCATCCCAACCGCCTCACCTCGCACCTCTAACTTCGCACTTCTAACTTCCATCTCGCCCCATTCCGTCATTCTGAACGAAGTGAAGAATCTCGTTTCCGAACCCCTTCTTACTCTTTAGGGGGCTTTGTTCCGCTCGAATTATCATAAACCCATGCGAAACAGGTAACTACAGCTTTCAAACCGCGTTCTTGGTCTGCTAGCGCAGTCCCTGGCACTTTTTAAAAAAAGTGCTGGTCGTCGGCAAGTTATCAAAGCTGGCCGTTTTACGAAATAAGGGGGATTTAATTGACATAACGCGCTTCGGTCTTTTAGCGGAGTTCGTGGCTGTTTCGCGAAACGAAGGGTATTTAATTTGCAATAGAACCCTGAATATATGAAAACTATGTGTAATTACTTGTCAATTACAAGGATTTCGTATAATATGGCTTGAGGGATGATAATACAAGATAATTGAGCTGAAGGGGAAAATGATAAAACTACGGTGGAAACAGCTTTATATTGCCGTAAACAAAAAAGAATAATTGTTAACCACGGAGTTCACGAAGACACGGAGAAGAACTTTTTTTACCACGGATCACACTGATCTCACAGCGCAGCACAGCGCGCCATAGGCGGCAACCAATTATTTTTTTGACAGGATGAACAAGATTCACAAGATGGATAAGAGGTCGGCCACGCGAAGCGCGTGACCTCCCACATCTTTGATAAAGAGAGGGATGGAAACATCGCTAAGGATAGGGGCGGTTTTTGGTGATCCTGTCCAGCTTTGGTCATAAGTTTTTGTGATGGTTTGAGTTGTGCGATAAATGTTGCTAAAAAAACAAGGTTCTGACGGATAGTAGCACGAAGACACGGAGAAGAACATTTGTTACCACGGATCACACTGATCTCACGGATATTCGGGCTCCCTCAGGAGACCAATTACTTCGCACTTCTAACTTCGTACTTCTAACTTCCAAATTCCCCCAACGTCATTCCCCAACTTGATTGGGAATCCAGTTTTTCCTCTCAGTGCCATCCGTGGTTTCACATCTTCAATTAACATTGATACCCAGGATGAACAAGATTCTCTTTTTATCATGAATATCCTGGTTATCCATGTTTATTCTATATTCCTGGCACTTTTAGTTCAGTTGAAGATCATTGTTTTTCACACAAAGCCACTAAGCCACAAAGAGAGAACACCGCAGGCCCATATGTTGTGCTGTCAAACAACTTATGGGTTTAGCAACATCAAAACTCGTGTAGCTTACACAGATTCTGGATGATTGTAGTACGGATATGCGGGCTCCCCCAGGAGACCAATTACTTCGCACTTCGCACTTCTAACTTCGTACTTCAAATGTTACCACGGATCACACTGATCTCACGGATATTCGGGCTCCCCCAGGAGACCAATTACTTCGCACTTCGCACTTTCAACTCTCCACTTTCAACTTTCAACTCTCATCTTCTTGAAATATATACCCAAGTCAGTAATAATCAATTAATAAATCAAAGCAGACTGGGGAAAGAAGGCTGAATTAAGTGAAGGTGCCCTGGGTTCCGAGGCATTTGCTGTTCGGAATTTCCTATTCACGGTTCTTAATTGTAAATTCCCCTGGGCGGGTACGTCTGGAAAGAATACATACGGAAGTTGGGGTGAGAACACAATTTCGGGGACAGGAATTTTTCATGATGAGACCATGCCTAATTTGTAGGCCATCCCCAAACTGCTGCGAAGCTCAACCATGAATCAGGCGGGAGAAAACAATGCCGCAACCGATTTTGCGATTAAATCAGGCATCACTAGAGGAAAACCGGCTGAAAATCGAGATTTCGCTCGATCTCCCAGGCGAAGCCCGCCAGACGGCCGAGTCTGAATTCGAATTTGCGATGACGGATCAGGATCAGGGTGATCTGCGATGGTATATGGAAGACTATTTAGTACGCCCGCACGATCCCGCCCCAATAATCGCGGCGCGAATCGAAGAGCGCATGAGCGAGATCGGCAAGGAACTTTTCAATGGAGTTTTTCAATCGCGCGACGCTTTAAAACTATGGGCTCGATTTCAGGCGCAAGTCGCACAGGCGCGAGTTGAAATCGCCTCAGAAGTGCGCGATGCGACGGCTATTCCATGGGAGCTGCTGCGCGATCCCGATACGGAAAGGCCTTTGGCCCTGACCGCACAGTCGTTTGTGCGAACCCACACAAATCCCGCGCGACCGGCGCTTTCGCCAAAGACAAAAAGCGGCCCTGTTCGAATTTTACTGGTTATCTGCCGCCCCCACTTGGGTGAGGATGTGCCTTTTCGTTCTGTGGCCAGCCGCATAGTTAAAAGCCTGACCGATGAGGCACGCGCGGTGTTTCAATTGGATGTGTTGCGGCCTCCGACATTCGAGCAATTAGGCCTGAAGCTTCGCCAAGCCAAGACCGACGGCAAACCCTATCACGCGGTGCATTTCGACGGACATGGCACATATTTGGAATTCAAAAAGGATCATTCGCTCGCGGATATTCTCAAAAACTTCAGCCCCCTTATACTTGGCGGCCCTCGCGAAGGCTCGCATGGCTATTTGGCGTTTGAAAACAGCGACGTCGAAGAAAACATGGCCTTAGTCGATGGTCCGACTCTCGGGGCGTTGATGGCCGAAACCGAAGTCCCATTGCTTCTACTCAACGCGTGTCAATCGGCCTATGCCGAAGCGGCGCCGACTCCGAAAGAGGCGGCAGAGGATACTCACAAGCAAATCCGCGCCTTCGGCTCGCTGGCGCTGGAGGTCATGGACAAGGGAGTAGCCGCCACGGTGGCAATGCGCTATAGCGTATACGTCGTCACCGCCGCACAGTTCGTCGCCGATCTTTATGCGGCGTTGGTGCGCGGACAGACCTTGGGCGAAGCGGTTTCGCTTGGCCGCAAGCAACTGGCGGACCAGCCGTTGCGCACGATCGCATACGATCCACGGCCGTTGCGGGATTGGTCGGTTCCGGTCGTTTACGAAACCGCGCCAATAGCGCTTTTCAAAAAGCCGAAAAAGAATGAAACAGCCCTTGAGATCGAAGTGCGCGATTCCGCCGCCACTCCCGGACGAGGCGATGAGATCGAGCTGCCGGATCCACCCGACGTTGGATTCTGGGGGCGAGACGAAACGCTTTTGGCGCTTGACCGCAGCTTCGACACCCAAAGTGTTGTGTTGCTACATGCCTTCGCTGGCTCAGGCAAAACAGCCACATCGGCCGAATTCGCAAGATGGTATGGCCTGACAGGCGGTGTTGAAGGGCCGGTGCTTTTTACGACATTTGAACGCTATTTGCCGCTGCCGCGAGTATTGGATCAGATTGGCCGGGTCTTTGGCGGAGCGCTGGAGCAATCGGACGTGCATTGGCTGGCCTTGGACGACGCAAAGCGCCGGGATGTGGCTCTGCAATTGATGCGGCAAATCCCGCTCCTTTGGATTTGGGACAATGTCGAACAAGTGGCGGGCTTTCCGACAGGTTCGGCTTCGGCCTGGAAAGCGGAAGAACAAAAGGAATTGGTGGATTTCCTCAGCGCCGCGCGCGGTACGAAAGCCAAATTCCTCCTGACCTCGCGACGCGACGAACGGAAATGGCTGGGCGACCTCCCAGCCCGAATTACCATGCCGCCGATGCGGATGCAGGAGCGTGTGCAATTGGCACGCGAACTGGCAATCAAGCATGGCAAGACGCTTGGGGCAGTTGACGACTGGTTTCCGCTGTTGCACTTCTCTGGCGGCAATCCGATGACGCTGACCGTCGTGGCGGGTCAGGCATTGCGTGATGGATTGAAAACACGGGAGCAAATCGAAGCATATGTAGAACAGCTTCGCGCAGGCGAAGCCGCCTTCGATGACGAGGCCGAAGAAGGTCGCGACAAATCCCTTGGCGCGTCGCTGAATTACGGTTTCGAGCACGCCTTCAACGACAACGAACGGCAGCAGTTAGCCCTGTTGCATCTCTTTCAGGGATTCGTGAATGTGGATGCACTACGCCACATGGGGAATCTGAAGATGAAAACGGGAGAGGATCACTCCTTGCCCGCCGTGCGCGATCTTGACCGCAATGCCGGCATTGTCCTTCTGGATCGCGCAGCCGAGATCGGGCTTTTAACCGCGCATGGCGGCGGCTTCTACACCATTCATCCTGCCCTGCCATGGTTTCTCAAGAGCCTCTTTGTTAAATTCTATCCGGAAGAGACAACCGCGACGCCAAAGGCGGAATCTGTTCAAGACTCGCCGGCGAACAATCGGTCATCCGCCCTTCATGCCTTTGTCGGCGGAATAGGAGTGTTAGGCAACTACTACCATAAAGAATACGCTGACGGCGACAGAGATGTCATCGCGACACTTCGAGCCGAAGAAGCAAACCTTCTCCACGCCCGCCGTCTGGCGCGCGCTCACGGTTGGCGGGATTGCGTAATCGCCGCAATGCAGGGATTGTGTTTCCTCTACGACCATTACGGGCGCCAATCGGAGTGGGCGGCGCTGGTAAAGGAAATCGTGCCAGACTATGTGGATGACAAAACCGACGGTCCGTTTCCAGACCACGAGGAAGAATGGGGCATAGTCACGGAGTACCGTGTGCTAGTTGCCATGACGGCGCGGCAATTGCCGGAAGCCGAGCGTTTGCAGCAAGTTAATGTCGAGTGGGATCGGAAACGTGCCGCCGATGCCCTGGGCCTGCCGCAAGACGCTCTTGATGGCGTGGAGCGCAACGCCATCCACGCACTGGCGGTTTCGCTTTCGCATTTGGGCATTATTCAAAGAGATCAGGGCAAAGTCGATTGCGTTACGTCGTTCGAAAAAGCCATAGGTTATTATCAACGCATTGGGGTCAAAGCCGGTGAAGCTATTACGGCCTTCAATCTTGGCCACGCATACAAGGATATAGAACCCATTCGGAATCTGGAGCAGGCCGAGAAGTGGTATCGCCGCAGCTTAGACCTGCGTGAAGAGAAGCACTGTCATGCTCGAGGCCAATGCCTTGGTCAATTAGGACTTGTTGCTTACGAACGCTTTAAAGAGGCTCGGGCGGCAAATCGCCCGAAAGAGGAGGTTCAGAGCCATATTAACGATGCTGTGCAATTATACCGTCAAGCCTTCGATCTGCTGCCTTCTGATGCCATTGTCGATTTGGCCGTGACGCACAATCAGCTCGGCAATGTCTATAGTGACATAGGTGATTCGGATCGCGCTGTGAAGCATTACCGAGACGCCATACGGTATATGGAAAAACAGGGCGATCTATACAGGGCGGCTGGAATCCGAGCAAATGTCGCCCATAGCCTGGCCAGGGTCGGCCGCTTTGTGGACGCGCTTGTGTATGCCGACGCCGCTCTGAGCAATTTCGAAACATTCGGCGACCGCGCGTTGGACGACATCCAGAAAACGCAAGAGTTGATCGCAAGAATCCAGCAGGATTTCGCAAAGCAGAAAGAAAGCGTTTCAGAATCAGAATAGCGCGTGGCTTACTGGCTTGACTGTGAATTAAGAATTGAGAACTCGGAATTCACAATTCACTATATGATGTGTTGTCTGGAAGCATGAACGGAAAGCGGGTATATTTGGAAAGCATATAAGCGGAAGTTGGACGTCACATAAGAAATGGAAGAATTCCGGGGACACCATACTAAATTATTGAGTTTGCTACTGGTTTTTTCTATCTTTAACCCCCATCACAATCCCTATTGTCTCATTCAGAAATGTCTACAGACAGGATACCAGGCACTTTTGATTTTCCTTGTCCCTGTTACATGATTGTGTGTTCTTAAATTATTCAATGTAACCCAATGAGCGAAGGGCTTCCTCTCTTTCCGGGTCCAGGGGAATTTCCTCTATTTGCGCTGGTGGCTGAGCGATATCATAAAACTCGCGTACAAAATCCAAATGCCGTTTTGTTACCTTCGCTTCGTCCTTCGCAATGTCCGTCGTTTCTTTCGGATCCTTGCGATGGTCGTAGAGGACTGCTGTCCCGAGCTCGCCCGTTACTTTGTCATATTGGCATTGTAAGCTGTAGTGGGCGCTACGGGCTCCGCGCTTCCAGTCTCTCATGTTGCTCTGCATCGGAACGAAACGGTCTGGCCATGGGTCAGTCTGGGTAAAGGAGGGTATCAGACTCTTCCCCGCGCCACGCATTTCGTCCTTGTCGATGCCCAGCAATTCAAGTATGGTTGGGGCAATATCCGTATTGTCTGTCAGCGCGTGGCTTACGCCGACTGGAACTACGCCATCACATTGAATAATCAATGGGACATTCATACACGGATGGCGTAAGTTATTGCCGTGGTCATACCAGTAATCAGCGTCCCCCAGACTTTCTCCATGGTCCGCCAGCACAATGAGCAAGGTTTTGCCTTCCAGGCTGTTCAGAACATCGAATAAGGCGCTCAGAGATTGATCTACCGCGGCCACTTCACCCAGATGGCGCGAAATCATCTCCGCTGTCCCGGCCACGTGCGTCGCGTCCTCCCTGGGTATCTCTCCATTAAGAAGCTCTTTGCCCTTTTTGGTCCAGCGCCTTGTTTCATGCCCCTTGACCTTCTCCAGGACGGCTGGGTGCTTTAAATAGGGCGTGACAAAATTCTCCGGGGGGCGATACGGTTTGTGGGGCGAGAAATAGAGCATCCACAGAAAGAAGGGATCATTGCCTTGCGCCTTTACAAAATCGATGGCCTTTTCTGTCACCTCCGCTGAGCACGATTCCTCCAGCGAAGCTGCGGGCGCATTGGCCTTGTACTTCTTATCCCCGAGAACATGGGTGAATTCGTCAAAACCATGCCCGAATGAGCCATTATGGGTTTCACCATCTCTGGGTATGCTTCTCTTCCCGTAAAGAAGGCGATTACTCTCAATACCAGCGGTGCGGAAACCCTTTTCGCGCAGCACCTCCATCAGGGTAGGCAGATGGTCACCCAGCCTGCCTCGAATATCTTTGACCTTGTGGTCCTTGGGATAAGCCCCGGTCATAAACGTAGCAATGCTGGGCGTGGTGAAGGGGACGCAGGTGATGGCATTGGTGTACCGCATACCGCGGGCAGCAAGGGCATCCAGATTGGGGGTCTGTGCAGCACCCCCATAGCAGCCTAAATCGTCGACACGGGTCGTGTCAAAGTGGATTACGACCACACGCCGAATTTCAGAGGAGGACACGTCCTGGATGGTCGAGGCAGAGGAGGAGGACGCGTCCTGGACATCCGAGGGAACGGGGGCACTACAGTGGAGTAAAAGCAAGGAGCTGAGAACACATAGTCTCCAGCTTAGTCTGGAAAAGATTTGAATTCTTTTTGGCATAAATGGAATGTATCCTTACAACAGCATGGCGACAGCCTCAGGGTCCAATCCGATTATGCATTAGTATAGCACGGCAAGTCCGCTGGGTTCTCCTGCATCATCTGCAAAAATTCCGGGGACACCATAGAATGGCACTAACTTAAGCATTTGTCTCCAAATTACAGCAAATCGGTATCGGTATCGGTATCGAAATCGGATTTAGGGGGACACAATACTCATATCTTGATTTCGATACCGATAGCGACAGCGATTTCGATACCGATACCGATAGCGATACCGATTTAGGGGGCAAAAGACTTGGCCTTAAGTTAGTGCCATTCGGGACACCATACTAAATTATTGAGTTTGCTACTGGTTTTTTCTATCTTCAATTCCAGCCACGCAGAAGTTAGAAATGCGAAGAGCGAAGTTAGAAGTGAGAAGTTAGGGAGCAGGGTTCTGGATTCCTGGTCTCCTGACGGAGCCCCTGTGAAGTTCGGTCTCCTATCGGAGCCCTAGAACAACTTCTGCTTCGCTTGGTCTGCTGTCGGAGACCGAGCGAAGCAGCAATTCGTCTTCGAATTGCCAGGGGCTGCGAGAGCAGACCGAAAAATCTTGTTAATCTTGTAAATCTTGTCAAAAAGTCTTCTCTTTTTCTTGACAGATTCTCGCTATGCCTCTTTGGCGAATTGGGTGTCGTGGAGCCTTTTGTAGATGCCGCCGCGTTGGAGTAGTTCGTCGTGCGTGCCTTGTTCGACTATTTGTCCGCTGTCTACAACGAGTATTCTGTCCGCGCGGCGTACTGTGGAGAGCCGGTGGGCTATAACCAATGTGGTGCGTCCGACTACGAATTCGTCAATTGCCTGTTGAATGGCCTTTTCGCTTTCGGAGTCGAGGTTGGATGTGGCTTCGTCCAGTATGAGTATTGCGGGATCTTTTATGAGTGCGCGCGCTATTGCGATTCTCTGGCGCTGGCCGCCTGAGAGCATGGAGCCTGATTCGCCGATTGACGTGTCGTATCCGTGTTCGAGCTTTTCTATGAATTCGGTGGCGTTTGCGGCACGCGCGGCTTCCTGTACGCGCTTTTCGGAGAATGATGCTTTACCGAAGACTATGTTGTTGCGGACTGTTTCATCGAAAAGGATAGTTTCTTGTGTTACGAAACTGATTTGTCCTCGCAGGCTTTTGAAAGTTGCTTCTTTAATGTCCGCTCCGTCGATTCTTATGCTTCCGTCCGCAACGTCGTAAAACCTCGGTATGAGTTTTGCCACCGTGCTTTTGCCGCCGCCGCTGAATCCTACCAGGGCGACCATTTCGCCTTTGTTGATTTCGAAACTTATCCCTCTCAGCACCTTTGCCTTGCCGTTGTAGGAGAAGTGGACGTTATCGAATTCCAGCTTGTTTTCCAGGCGCGGCAAAACTTTTGCGTCAGGGGATTCCTCTACTGACGGTACCAAGTCTACGAACTCGAAACAGCGCTGGGCGCTTGCAACGCTTCTTTGGACGAGGTTGTTGACTGAGGACAGTTTGCGTATGGGTTCGAACATCAAGGCGAGAAACAGGTATAGGTTGGCCAGGGATTCAACGGTCATTTGGCCGGATGTAACGCGTTTGGCGCTGAACAGTACGAAAGCGAGCACTCCGATCACGAGCACAAATTCCGTTATGGGCTTTACGGCGGCGTCGGCTTTGGCGATTTTGAGCAGAAGCCTTCGGAGTTTAGCTACTTCCTGCTTTACGCGGCCGGTTTCATAGTCCTCCATCGAGAATCCTTTGACCACGTAAATTCCTGACACGGTTTCGTTTATTACCGATGTCATGGATGCGACTTTCTGAAGCGATCTGCGGACGTTTTTTCGTAGCTTCTTGCCGATTCTGAGGATGACGTATGCTGCTGGCGGCAGAACGCACATGCCTATCAGGGTCAGCCCGACGTCCTCGCGCAATGCCATCAAGAAGAAAGCGAGCGCGATTATGGGTTCCCTTACAAGTCTGACGAGAACACCGGTCAATCCCCTGTTCACCATGAACACATCGTTGGTGAACCTGGCGAGGATTTCGCCTTTTGGCTGTTTTTCGAAAAACTCGATTGGCTGCACCACGACGTTTTCGTACATCTTTTCAGCCAGTTCGGTCGAAATCAGCGAACCTATGGAGCCCGCGTAGTATTCCTGGACAAACCGGGCAAGAAAAAGGAACACGGCCAACGCGCCGACGATAGCACAAGCTATACTGACCGCTCGCATTGGATCCGCGCGCATGCGGTCGACGAGTTCGAGAAATCTGGTGTCAAGATTCTCAGGAGCCCATCCGATCCGTTTTTCCATGTTCTCAGTTGCGTCTCTGATGTCTTGCGCCATCTCGATAGCCGGATCGGGTTTGAGGTCTTGGCCTTCTATGAGCTCCTCGTCCGCTCCATACAAGCTCAATTTTGCCACCGTGCCAACGCCCACAATCATGCTGGTGAATGACGCGGCTATCAAGACCGCGAACACTATGGACAACACAAGCCTGAACTTGTAGTGCCAGGCATAGGCCAGCAGGCGTTTGTACACTTCCCACGCCGTGCTTTGCGACGTGGGAGTGTTTCGCGTGCTGAATTTGGAATGCGACGGAAGATCGACCATTATGAGTCTCAAAAATGTTGACGTTCAAACCTGTGCGCCGCCAATTATACGCTATATCATCGGCAGCGCCATCAGCCAGATGCTAACACAGCATACTCTTGCCGTTCAAAACGCGGGGCGCTTGCCAAATGCGGAGCGCTTGCCAAATGCGAAGCGCTTGCGTTTACAGGGCATGGTCATTAATATTGACGGCATGGCTGGAGAAATTATATGCGGGTTGAATCCCGTCACGGAATCGCTGAGATCGGGGCATAGGGTAAACCGCGTGTATCTGGCGAAAGAATCCCGGGCAAAAGGTTCTCAGCAAGTGGTCGATTTGGCTCGCGAGCAAAGGGTGCCTTTCGATTTTGTGCCTCAGGCCAAGCTGAACGAGCTTGCCGGAACACGCGAACACCAGGGTATTGTTGCCGCTGTGAGTCCTGTCGAATATGCGAATCTGGACGAGTGCCTGGCCGCGTGTCCCAAAGTTGCGACCCTGTTGTTATTGGATCAGGTACAACATCCCAAAAACCTTGGTATGCTTATTCGTACGGCGGTCGGCGCAGGTGTTTCGGGTGTAATCATGACGGCTCGCGGAGGCGCTTTGTTGGACGATTCCGTTGTAAGGGCCAGCGCGGGAACTGTGTTTCATGTTCCACTTATCAGTTGCGTGAAACTGACCCAGGTGATAAAGAAGCTGAAGGATTCAGGATTCTGGGTGTACGGACTTGATGCCTCCGGCAAAGACGATGTGTTTCAAATCAATTGGCCGGACAGGTGCGCGTTAGTGGCTGGCAACGAAAGCTCAGGCATAAGGCATGGCGTGGCAAAGGCTTGCGACGAATTGGTCAGAATCCCTCTGGCCAGCGAATTGGACAGTCTTAACGTTGCAGTTGCCGCTGGGATAGGCCTGTTTCAGGTTGCGTCTCAACATAATGAGCGCAAATAAGCAGTTGAGCCGCTACTCAAAGTGTTTCTTGAAATAAGCTGCGTCGTCTATCCTGTCCAGGTCGATTTCTACGAATTGCTTGAATTCATTTTGACTGATCGGGTCGTCTTCCGTGTCCTCTTCAAGATCGGCAAGTGATTCCATAGGGGCTTCATCGGGCAGGAAATCACTTGTTTCGTCGAATTCGCCATCCATGGGTAGTGGAAATATTCCGCTTTCAAGCAATTCTGCCACTATGTGCGAAATGTGCGATTTTTTCTCCTCGAAAGTACCGCTCTTTATTATCTTGCGGTCTATGGCAAGAACCTTGTCGCGAAACAGCACCACAAGTTCGTGACAAGCCGGACAAGACAAAACTACCACCACGTCCCGTCTCAGTTTGGAACTTACTATTCGGTACGCACCGCAATGTGGACAGACTACCTTCATATTGCCACTCTCTTTCTAAGTACCGCCAAAGCCAACTATCCCTACTTGAATTCTATTCTATAAATCGAACTCTGTCAAATCGAGCTATTCTGTGTGTAATTACACCCACTGTATATTGTTTATTCCTTTTGCTTTTCGCGTGTCCAAATCATCGAATTTCTCTGAGTTTGAACTTTGGGTGCATAATACAACAAACTTGGGGCGAGGAAACCGGTGATCTTCGAGGGAAATACTTTTGTGACGCTTAGAGCTAGTCAAAAAAGCCAGCATAGTTTGTCGTCTTCAATGCCGTCAGAATTGTTCAACCTGTGTTTGGCGGGTCCTTTGCTTTTGGGACTGTCGCTGGGACTGCAAAGTATCGTGGCGCTTGTTGCTATTCTTGGCCCACTGCGCGGCTGGCCCGAACGCGACGATTTGAGCTACATGGGAATCACCTTAGTTCATCCCGAGTACGATCTTCACGCGTATCTTGCCGGTTGCGTTGCTACGATGGTTTTCGTTTGTGCCGCGGTTTGGCTCTGGGCCATGTATATGCGCCGCTTCTCTTTGAAAGAGACGGGAGACGGGCTGTCGCGAGAGGCCGTGGCGTCCTGCGCTTTTCAGATATGCGCGGCGCTCGTGGGGATATTCGCGTTCATTATCGCCACGGAGGCGGTGAGGAGGATGGCGTACAGCCGCTGGCGACTCAATGTTGCCGAGTCGGCCATATTGCTGCTGCCAATGGCTGCAACTTGGGCTGCGACGATCTGCTACTATTGGCGGCGCGACCTGCTGGATCGGCTGGCCGGCGTTCTCGTAAGCGGCAGAAAGCCTTTGCGCTTCCTGTGGGACATTGGTTTCGTAGCCTTCATTTTTCTTGTCATATACATCCCCTCAATAAAGCAGTTCGCCGGCCAGCTTCTTATGCGCGAAGGTTTTTTTCACTGGGACCATTTTGTGATGGCTCCCGCAGCGGCTTTTTCGTCTGGTAAAGCGCTTGGCACTGACACGTACAGCATGTATGGCATCGGTTGGCCTATGCTGTTTGGCCTGTTTCCGGAAGCCTTTCCCTTGTCGTATGTAAGCATGCTTCGGACCTTTGTTTTATACGGATGTTTGTATTTCATCGGACTGTATCTCTTGTTGAGAGTTGCCACGAAAAACGTGTTGTTTGCGACTATAGGGACGGTTCTTGCAATGTTTTTGACGCAGTTTGCTCCGATCTGGACCCGAATTAACTTGACAACATTGTGGCAATGGGCATCTACATCCATCATGCGCTCGCCGATGGATGTATGGTTTTTCCTGTTTCTGGCGTGCCATCTGTTTGCTCGCCGTTTCCTTTGGCTGTTTATTGCGGGGTGTAGTGTTGGGGTGGCCGTGCTGCTGGAAACCGACACGGGAGTTCCGCTTGGAATCGTTCTGATTCTGTATTGCGCGGCACTTATCTTTGCAAGACGCAAAAATGCGGGAGAAGACATTCCAACAATTAGCATCTTTCATGCAGTGGTAACGATATTCAGTTCTGTCTTAGTATGCTTAGCGGGCCTGCTGGTTGCGAGCCGGGGGACTGTGATCACAAAACCAAGTGAGTTTTTCCCCGGTTGGCTGGAGGGGATACTCGAAAACGCGGGTATGGGCGCGAACAGTCTCGTGCTTCTTTCACGGGTGGATGTCTTCGACATAACCTTTTTCATTTTCGCGACCGGAACATTTCTGTACGTCTTTCTTCGAGTGCTGGTGAAGCTGGCGTTTTCGCAAGTGAATCCGACGGATTTGCTTATGGGTTGCGTGGGGCTTTTCGGACTTAGCAGGTTGCTGGTTTTCGTGCAGCGTTCTCTGCCCAACAATCTGTATCATGCCGGAATTGCGCTGAGCATAGTGTTGGTCCTGCTTGCGCATAGTATTCACGAGCGCCTGGGATCGAGAGTGGGGGAGAGTGGCGGTTTCAGTGCAGCGTGGCAAGCATTGGGTTATGTCCGTTCCTCGGCGCCGGTTGTCCTTCTGTTGGTGGTTCTCCTGATGCTGTGGTTCAGTCCGTCCTTTCACGAATACCCGGGCATGTTAAGAAGCATGGCAAAAGGATTTCCCGAAGAGGGATTGCGTCTCACTGAAAGCGAGAACTCCATTTGCGGCCTCCCGCAAAGCGAATCCGAATTTGTAGAGAATTTTCGTGCGAGCGTCAAGAAAATGCGTGAGGTTGGCGCGGCCGGCCACGATGCCGCAATTCTTGACGACCGCAGCACCATTTATTACATCGAGTCGGGCATAAGGCCATGGGGAAGAGATTCGACTATTTTCTACAACACGCTAACGAAGGTGCAGCAACAGGAACTCATCGAGGAACTGTTGGTGACGAAACCCAGTTATGCGTTCATTCGGATTGACGAGCCAGACTCTTATTTCGGAGACACATGGGGACTGCTCAAAAAGACGCTTGAGCAGAACTATTCAAGAGAAGGCAATGCGGGCTTTTTTGAAGTTTGGCATTTAGCGGATTAGTACTGTCTGCGCATCGTTGTGGAAGGAATGCCCAGCGCTTCGCGGTATTTTGTTACGGTGCGCCTTGCTATCGTAAGCCCGTTTTCTTTCAGGATATTTGCAATTTTCTGGTCGCTTAGCGGCTTGCTTCTGTTTTCCTCGTCCACGATTTTCTTAACTATTGACTGCACGCTTTTTGAAGACTGCATTTCGCCTGACTTGCTTTTGAGACCTGGCGAGAAAAAATACTTTAGTTCGAACAGGCCTTGAGGACATTGCATATACTTGCCTCTGGTCGCCCTGCTGATGGTCGCCTCATGAACGCCGACTTTGTCCGCAATCTCCTGCAAAGTGAGCGGCTTGATAAACTCGACGCCTTTGTCGAGAAAGCCTTCTTGCACGCTTACTATGGCGGCGGCAGTTCGCAGGATTGTCTGCTTTCGCTGCTCGATGTTGCGGATCAGCCACTTTGCCGACTCGACCTTTTCCCGCAAGTATTTCTTCTCGTTGCGTCTGGTGTTTTCGCTGTTGATCATGTCCGCATAATCGCCGCTCACGCGTAAGGTTGGCGAGAGTTCATCAACAAGCGCGACAACGTACTCGCCATTGATTTTCTCAACTATCACGTCAGGCGTCACATATTGTGTAGGCGCCAAGGAGTACTCATGACCCGGCCATGGGTTGAGTTTTGTCAGAAGCTCTTTGAGTTCCTCGACACGTTCTGTTGAAATCTTCATAGCTTTCGCTATCTTTGGGATCTGCCTGCGCTCCAATTCATCGAGATGCTCAGAAACAAGCACCGCCAACTCTTCGTCGTCTGGATATTTCGCTTCGATCTGGAGGTGCAGACACTCCAGGACATCGCGCGCGCCCACACCGGTCGGCTCGAAACGTTGGATCAATCTCAGCGCTTTTTCCGCTTTCTCCAATGGCACGTCGAGTTCCGAACAGATGTCCTCCAAAGTGTCGGTGAAGTATCCCCGATCGTCCATATCTCCGATTATGCGTTCTCCAATGAGCCGCATTTGCTCATCGTCGGTCGCCATACGCAGTTGGGACAAGAGCATAGACGAAAAGGACTCTTCTTTCGTGATTGAATCCATGTAAAACTGGCGCTTATCTGCATTATATGGGTTGTAGCTGAGGTCGCGGCCTTCTTTGGATATATCTTTCCACTGGCTGGTGTAATTGTCCAGGTCCAGCGACGAATCGTCAATCGGATCGTCGCCATTGTTCATTGCGGAGGGCATCTCGGGAGCGGGCGGCTCCGGGGATTCTTGGATACTCTCAAGAACCGGATTGGTCTCGATCTCCTGCTGTATGTACTGATCCAGCTCCAACCCGGAATACTGCAAGATCTGTATTGCCTGCTGCATCCTTTGGGTCAGCATCAGACGTTGAGTTTGCGTCTGAATCTGGCGATGTTCCATGTGCATCATGTTGCGAAGATACTCCTGATAAATGCGCATTGTTATTATATCAACGCCCAGCGAATAGTGCAATTTGAAGTGACGGCCGACGGCCCAAATCCAGCATCTTTAAGGGCGGCGCCCAAAAAGAAAGGCGACCGCTTCAAACAATCCATCGACAGCCCCAAAAATTGGTTTTTCTTTGCTTACTTTCTTTTTTTCCAAAAAGAAAGTAAGGCTCTTGAAACGTCCATCTGCCTAGTTTGCGAGCCGAAGGGCGTTTGTGATAGTCTTTTCGCTCGTGTATAATGCGGAGTTCTGCTTCCGCATCGTTTTTTTGTGTCGGGAATTAGCGTAGCGAAGGGATTGAGTAGTGAGAAAGCTTTTGATGGCGGGCAACTGGAAATTGAACAAGTTGGTGGGCGAGGCCGTGGACACTGTCGAGGCGCTCAAATCGCTGGTCGCTGGTGTTACAGATAAAGATATAGTGGTTTGCCCGACATTTACGGCGCTTCAGTCAGTCGGTAAAGCGCTGGAAGGCTCGAACATCCAGTTGGGCGCCCAGAATTGCTACACCAAGGAAAGTGGCGCGTTCACAGGCGAGATTTCGCCTCAAATGCTTAAGGATGTGGGATGTACGTGGACTATTATCGGACACAGCGAACGTCGGCAGTACTTTGGCGAAAGCGATGAATTGCTGAACGAGAAGCTCAAATTCGCGTTGGCTTCGGGTCTCAAGGTCATGTTTTGCGTGGGTGAAACACTTGAGGAACGCGAGTCGGGTAAGATGAACGAAGTTTTGTCGCGCCAGATGATAAATGGTTTGGCGGGACTTTCGACGGAAGATTTTGCGAATATTTCAGTCGCGTATGAGCCAATCTGGGCTATAGGCACGGGTGTAACGGCCTCGCCGGAACAGGCTGAAGAAGCGCACGCATTTGTGCGTGGCATAGTTGCCGACAAGTTCGGCAGTGACGTTGCTGACGCCTTGCGCATCCAATACGGCGGCAGCGTCAAACCTGGAAATGCGGCGGAATTGATGGCCAAGCCCAATGTCGACGGTGCGTTGGTAGGCGGAGCTGCATTGGACGCAGAAAGTTTTGCTGAGATAGTGAATGCCTGCGCATAAGCGAAGAGCTTTGCGTTGAAGGCTTAATCTGGAGGAAATATTCAAGTGTCTGGACTAATGGAATTCGTGTGGCGTTGGGAAACGCTTTGGGGGTTGATGATCGCCCTTTATGTGCCCAGTTGTATTGGCTTGATTGTCGTTGTGCTGCTGCAAAAAGGTAAAGGCGTTGGATTTGGCGGCGCGTTCGGAATGGCCGGTGGAGGCGACACGGTATTTGGTCCGCGATCCGGCCAGAGCCTGGCGTCGAAGCTTACAC
>SDBV01003855.1_pt1 | contig 21807 bp, 21 predicted proteins | sample 2277081 | NCBI WGS metagenome assembly SDBV01 (sample SAMN10402039, study PRJNA504765) | marine sediment metagenome | isolation source: marine sediment core GS10_PC15, 223 cmbsf | place: Arctic Ocean: Southern Knipovich Ridge | collected 2010 | reverse complement strand
GAACTGTAGCTGTTGCCGAGATTGTTGAAAAAGCAGCCCAATGTCTGTCGCTTCGTGAGATTAGCCATGTACAGACTGTCGGTCCTTTTCGGGGCCTTGAATTTTTTGATATAATGACTGTCGGGCGCACTGCGGCCCATACTGGTTGTTTCGATATTGAAGCGCTTCCTGCCGTCGTCATACCTTACAAAGAAATGGCCCGGCACGACCACGCCGTGAAGTTCGAGCCCGATGCGTTCGGCAATCGCAAGGTACAGCACCGACAGGCTCAGACAGTATCCGCGCCGAGTGTCAAGGACGTTGTGCAGGAAGAGATCTTCCGGATTGTCGGCGGTGGGGATGGATCTGAAGCCCATTTCGTTGTAGAGGTAGTCATTGATGACCGCAACAGCCCTGTAGTCGACCTTGGCGACACCCTTTTTTTTGAGTTGCTCGAGTATGTCCTGGGCCATGGCGTCCAGTTTGCCGCGGTACCTGTGAACGCTCTTGGCGTTGCTCCACTTGCGCGAAAGCAGCAGGGCGGCCGTGCCGATATCGACCTGGTCGTCTTTGAGCTTGAGGATCTTGTCAATTGTGAAGAAACGCAAACCATCCTTGCCGGCATTTGCAAGCCGCCGCCGCCCCATCACCTGCCCGCACAGCACCCCAAGAAGAATCACTGTTACAAGAATGGATAAGTACTTTTTCATTACAACTCCACCTGCGAGTGGCATGGGCATCCTGCCCATGATACACATTACAGTGGCATGGGCATCCTGCCCATGATACACATTACAGTGGCATGAGCATCTTGCCCATGATACACATTACAGTGGCATGGGCATCCTGCCCATGATACACATTACAGTGGCATGAGCATCTTGCCCATGATACACGGGCAGGATGCCCGTGCCACATTTCATTTTGTTAGAGTGCCTTATTGTCCCGGCTGCCCGCCGCCAAGCTTCTCTATAACATCTTCAACGGTAACGCCAACGACCGCCAACCGCTTGACCGGATTTATTTTTCCCTTAACGATTTCAATTGCCTTTTTTTTCACGCCTAACTTCCCGGCCAAAAAGCCGATCAGGCAGTCGTTGGCCTTTCCTTTTTCGGCTGCCGCGGCAACCTTCACTTTCAGCATCCCGTCGAGCAGGCCGCAGACAGCGGTCCTGCTGCTGCCGGCAACAACCTTCACCTCGAAAACTACCCTGCCGTCCGACTGTTTGACTTCGAGCCCGGCCATGTTCTATACATTCTCGCGGATGTTCTTGCCCACGGCGAACTGCACATAACGCTCAATCTGCGTGGCTAATTCGCTCAGGGACGGGAGCTGAAAATCCTCATAATGTCCCGGCACAAACTCGCCGTTCATCGCCTTCTTGAAGATGCGAACACGCACAAGAGGCAGTCTGTCATCCGGCTGACTATAATCGGTGCGCTTGTGCTGGGTCATCTCCACACGATACTCTTCACTTATGAACACAAGGCACGTGCCCGTATAGACCGCCATGGGAAAGTAGTCATACAAAAGCTTAAGAACGTCCATTTTCTGCTCCGACACCGCCTGTTACTCCTTGATAAAACAACAATTCATTTTACCGGAAAGGCCCAATTACTGCAATCACACATTAAAAATGCGATCTAATACGCGGATAAGTCGCTTTACAACAATACATAACGTTCTCTCGCGAAAATTTATCACCCTAAGGGTGTTGCAAGCTGCCGATCAGGTCTTTTACATCGTGTATTCCGCTCTCTATGCAGTATTCTCTTATGCCCTCAACAAGGCTCGTCGCACAGGTCGGATCGGCAAACGTCGCCGTACCCACCGCAACAGCCGATGCGCCTGCAATGATAAACTCAATCGCATCCGAAGCCGTCCGTATCCCGCCCAGGCCCAACACGGCAACGTCGTTTGCCTTGGCGACTTCCTCGTAGACCTTGTTCACCAGATAGACGGCTATGGGCCTTATCGCCGGGCCGCTCAGTCCGCCGGTCCGGTTGGCCAGAACCGGCCTCCGCGAGTGAATATCTACCACCATCGCCGTAAACGTGTTCACCAGGCTCAGGGCATCTGCGCCGCCGGCAACGGCAGCGCGGGCCGTTACACTTATATCGGTTACAGCGGGCGTCAGTTTAACCATGACAGGCTTATCGCCAGCGACTTTTTTAACCGCCCGGGTAATCTCTTCGACCTGTGCAGGGTCTTTTCCGAAGGCAATACCGCCTTTTTTGACATTGGGACAACTGATATTCAGTTCAAGGCCCGATATTACCGCTTCGGCGCCAAGACGTTCGGCGACAGCCACATAATCCGAAATTGTCGTCCCGGCAATATTAACAAAGACCGCGGTCTTCAGGTCCCTGATAATCGGCAGTTTCTCCTCGATGAAGCGGTCCAGCCCGATATTGGCAAGCCCGATGGCGTTGAGCATCCCGGAATCGGTCTCGACAATTCGCGGTGTCGCATTGCCTTTTCGCGGCGACAGTGTAATGCTCTTGGTTATGAAACCGCCCAAAGCACCGACATCCAGGAAATCGGACAGTTCATCGGCATAGCCGCACGTTCCCGACGCGGTGAAAACGGGATTGGCAAGCTTCAGCCCCGCAAAATCCACAGTCATGTCAACGTCATTTTTCATAGGCGAAAAGACACTTCCTTACTATCGAAAACAGGCCCGTCTTTGCAGCACAGTTTATACACTGTCCCACCGTCGGCGTCCGGCGCAGTTTCAACGGCGCAGCTTTGACACAGCCCGATACCACAGCCCATCATACGCTCCATGCTCACCTGGCAGTCAATTCCATGCCCAGCCGCCAACCCGGCGACCGCAGCTAACATAACCTCCGGCCCACAACCGTAGATAATCGTTTCATTAGGATCCGGTGCATTCTCATCGACCCATTGTGCGGCTAATTCGGTCACAAACCCATGAAACCCCGCCGACCCGTCGTCGGTCGCCACATACGCCCGGTCCCCCAGACGTGCAAACTCAACAGGCACGCATGTCCCGTCATCGCCGACCTGCACCGTAAACGGAAAATCGTCAAGACTCCTTGCCCCTGCAAAGACGACGACATCTGTATCGGGGTGATGCGCACGCAGGTATTCGGCAAGATGCTGCAACGGCGGCGAACCCATTCCCCCGGCGATCAGGATAGCGCGGTTCTTGCCGGCGGGTACGGAAAAACCATTGCCCAACGGACCGATGATATCGAGCTGATCGCCCGGCTTCAAAGTTGTCATCCGCAGCGTAGCCGGCCCGGTTACGCGGTACAGAACCTCGGCGCTAACGGCAGGGGGACTGGGGGCCGGGTCGCTGATGAGTTTGACATCGCTGAAACTGAACGGCCGCCGCAGAATAATCTGTCTGCATGCCGCATCACGCAATTCGGCGGGTATCGCGATTGCAGGCGGCAAGGAAACCCCCGCCAGGTCAAACTCGGCAAACTGCCCGGGCTTAACATGCAAAAAAAGCTGCGATCCTGCGGCATCCAACTCGAGATTCAAACGCCAATACCGCTTCCTCGTCGCCTTGTTCGACAGGACCTTTGCCCCGAAAGAACCCTTGTTGTTGCTTGCGCGGTTATTTTGCATAATGTCCGCAGAATCAAGAACTTACACCACAACAGCCATAAAAAAACTTCCGGAACATTCATCCACTGACATTCCGGAAGCTTGCCACGGCAAGAAAGCCGCTAAATTCATCATTTCTGCCGGGTGCGCCATCTCATCTCCCGACTTCGGCCAAAGTATAACACGCCCTTTGGCTGTTGTCAACAGTCGTACCAAAATTAAGTGAATAAATCTGACAATTTCTATAAGTCTTTGTCCACAGTGCACTTAGACAAGCAAGAAAATCCTTCTACACCGCACTCTGCCTGAAAGCCTCCATGGCGGCATTACGGACCGCCTTCAATGGGATATCGTGTTTTTTGGCCGCCTCAGCACAATCCGAGTGCTCGGGCTTGGCACTGACAACCCGTCCCTGCAAACTTCCCGTCTTGATACGTGCCGGTCCGAATTCGGTTCTGACCGTTACAGATTGCCGGGCGAGTTTGCTCCTGGCGATCAACTGCCTGCGTATGCCAAGCGTCAGGCCTTCGCCAAAGATGATTCTCTCCAAGTCGCCCGCCTTTTGGGGCGGACTGATCACCGACAGCATTACGGCAGGGCGGTTGTGCTTCATGCCGATCGCGGTGGTAAAGACGTCCAAAGCGCCTTCGTCGAGCAGCCTGTCCATCGTGAAACCAACGCTTTCGCCATCGGCGTCATCGATATTGCATTCGAGCACACACACGCAATCGGTATCGGCCGCCGCATCTTCCGTTTGCCCGACAATCAGACGCAACACATTCGGCACATTGGCGAATTCCCTTGTCCCCGCTCCATAGCCCGTTGCCTGCACCTTCATCGCGCCCATAGCGCCGAATCGGCCGGCAAAATGCGTCAGTATCGCCGCCGCCGTCGGTGTCAGCAACTCAGAATCGACCGGCCCGCCGACAATGGGCGCATCCGCCTCTTTCAACAGTTCGACCGTCGCAGGCGCCGGCACGGGCAGCAGCCCGTGCGCCGACTGAACCGTCCCTCCGCCCACAGACAACGCCGAGCAGCAGACCTCCTCCACGCCAAGCGCATCGAATCCCACGCAGGCACTGACAATATCGACGATGGAATCGACCGCGCCCACTTCGTGAAAATGAATCGCCTCGACGTCTTTTGCATGAATACGGCCTTCGACTTCGGCGAGTTTGCGAAATATCTCGCCGGCATGGCCCTTTGCCGATTCGCCGATATCGCTTTGCTCGATAATCTGGATAATATCCGACAGCTTGCGGTGATGGTGTTCGCCGGGTGCGGCGGGCGTAAAATGCAGGGCGCTTATCCCGCATCGCATGACCTTTTCAACCTCGATTTTCAGGTCGGTAATACCCAACGAATCAAGGCGGCTCTGCAGAAAATCGGCATCCAGGCCGGCGTCTATCATCGCCGCCACGATCATATCGCCGCCGCAACCGGCGAAGCAGTCAAAATAGGCTGTTTTCATAAGTTCCTCTCACGCATAAACTTCTGCAATATTATGCACGAGGGCGGCGTTTGTTCAAGCACAAAGATTCCGCCCGGACTTGAAAATCTCTCCATGCTATGGTAAAGATACTGTTATGGTCAAAGGATTTGGCAAAATACTGCTGATAGCCCTTTTGGGCTTTTGTTTTGCGCCGCAGGCGGATGCATCGCTTTCGAGCGACATAAACGCCATCGTAACCCGCAAATCGCAGAAGAACGCACATTTCACGGTCAGGGTCGTCAACGCCTCCACCGGCCGCACCGCCTACACCAGGTGCGCCGACGAGCTTATGACCCCCGCCTCCAACATGAAGATCATCACCTCCGCGGCGGCGCTGCACTATCTCGGGACCGGCTATGAGTTCACCACAAGAGTCGGCCTGCGGGGCAAAACACTGATCGTCATCGGCGGCGGAGATCCGCTCTTGGGAGACCCCGATACCGACCAAAAGCACGGCAAAAAACCGGGCTGGCTCTTCGCCGACATCGCCCGGGCTCTCAAGGAAAACGGTGTAAAATCCCTCGATGAGATCATCGTAGACACTACCTTTTTTGACAAAAACGGCGTGTGCCCGAACTGGTCCGCCGACTACCTCAACCAGGATTACGCCTGTGAGGTTTCGGGCCTGAACTACAACCTGAACTGCATCAAGGTCTCTGCGAAGAGATCCGGCTCAAGGGCGATCATCTACGTTGAGCCGCAGACAAAGTACTTTGCCTTTGTCAACCAGATGAAATTGGCATCGAAAGGCGAATCGACAATCGCCGTGCTCCACAATGCCCAGCCCAACAAACTGATCGTCAGCGGCAAATGTGCCCCCGGCAGCGGTGCAAGCGCCGACGTTGCGATCAAGAAGCCCGCGGGCTTCTTCGGCGTACTGCTCGCCGAAAATCTCGCCCGCTCGGGAATACGTGTTCCCAGGCAGGTTACGCAGAGATACGCCAAAAACGAAAAGGGCATCAAAGTCATCAGGACCTACAAGACGCCGATTGCCGATGTCCTGAAAAGGTGCAACACCGACAGCCTCAATCTCGCCGCCGAAGCGTTCATCAAGACGATCTCCGCCGAAAACACCAGCGGCAGGATAAACGGCGAATGGCGCCACGGCCACACGCTTGTCGCAAGATATCTGCGTTCACTCGGCATAAAAGACAGCCACTTCGTACTCGACGACGGCAGCGGCCTGAGCCGCAAAAACAAACTCACCGCAAACGTCATCACAACGGTACTGCTCGCCCGCTACAACAGCCCCAACCGAAAATTCTTCACCGACTCCTTAGCGGCAGGGGGCCAAAGCGGCACGATCGGCAAGTACTTCAAGGACCCGCCTTACAAAGGCAACATCATCGGCAAAACCGGCTACATAAGCGGCGTCCGCGCCTTCTCAGGCCTATGCAAAACCAAAAAAGGAAACTACATCTTCAGCATCCTCACCGCAGGCGGCGCCGCATCAACAAGAACAGCAATAAACGACATAGCAAAAGCAATAATAAACAACAACAAGTAATTCGATCGCATTGACCGGATGACTGAGAAAAAGATGTCCGGCTGACTTTGGACCAGGTCAGCCGGACATTGCTTTGGTCTATTCTTCAAGCAATCTACATACGAATCCCCAGGGGCCGCCGGCGTTTTGTATTTTCAGGACGAGGTGGTTTGTCCCTTTCCTGAAGGTCACATTTACTTTATCGTTGTCGGGCCAGGCGCCTCGGCCTGTTTTTTCCCAATGGCTATGAACGAGTTTGCCGTTTAGCCATACCTTGACACTGTCATCGGAACCGATCCCGAGGGTGCCTTTTGTTTCTTCGGGCATGTTTATCTGTGCCCATGCGTGGCCTAGTATGTACCAATTGTCAAAGGGGCCGGTCAGATCGATGACGCCGTATTCCGACTTTAGCAGTGACCACTGGAACTCCTTATCGCCGATGGTGACTTTTGGCTGGAAATTGTCAGTGGGTATTAAATCGATATCGAAGAATTCTTTTGCAGTTTTGTCGTCCGGGAAATACCCTTCGCCGTTCCATGGTATATGGGTGGGTCCAAGGAAGAGCCACTTTTTCATGAACTTGCCCGGATCAAGGCCTTGGTAGGTTGCCTGACTCAGGTCGCCCTGTTCATTAGAGATGCTAACACCGCCTGAGGTCTTTTGTCTTGAACTCTGTGAATCATCTGTTTTCTTTTTTCCGAACTCAAATCCCTGCAGGTACCATTTGTTATCCCGATAAACCGTGGTTATGGTTGCCTCGCAGAGTTGCGATCCTTTCCTACAAAGGTATACGGGGAAAGTATTACCGTTTTGTGGATTCTCGGGCAATGGTGGGGTACCGAGCAGCTCAAATTCATCTGCTGAATTGCCGAACAAGGCCAATACCGAATCGAATTGTCCTGCTGCAATATCCCTGATACCTTCGTCGTATATCATCCTTAGGAAAAGGCCCTTATCCCTGTGTGCTATTGCACTATTCAGAGTGAGGATTGTTTTTAGAGGCGTGGATTGATCTTCGTAAGTACCGCCTGCTAATATCTTTGCGGATTGGAGTTTAGCCTCTTCAACAACTTCGGTGCCCCATGAATTGCGCAAGCCGCGGTACTGTCGGGGAAGGTCAGCAAGCGTAGTTCCATCCTTGTCCGGCCAAAGAAATGCAAAATGAAACATCCCAACACCCATTGGGCCGGTGAAGTTGCGACAAGTTACAGCGACCTGACCATCCAGATTGCCAACCATTGTCGCAGGCCAGTTTGAGTCGACAAAAATGGCGGATTGGGGCAGGATGATACGGCAGTAATTAAGGCAATTGGGCAGCCCCATGTTGCCTGCTGTCAGATGCCATAGAGTGCCCTCGGGCTGTATCTTTATCTGATCTCTCATTTTACTCACAACGATGCACCTGAACATCTCGCCGGGCTGTACGGGATTTGTAAAATGCAGGGTGTAATTCGCCATCTGGGAATTTATCTCATCAGAGTCGAACTTCAGGAGATTGCCCTGTAAATCATATATCCTGGGATCTTCGAAAATGGAATTATTATTCAGTCGGTGTATTTTGCTCGGCTCAGAGTTGGTGTTAGCCCTCTCCACCAACGCCGCGACCGTTACAAGATGCTCAGTTTCAATTCTGGCGATTAATATGATGGCAGCTTCAATCTGCTCTCTTTCAGCCTCTTTTTCAGCTTCGACCCACTTGTACATTTCTATGAGGTCGTCCACCATGGGATCGTCGATGGTGACTACCGGGTGTTTGTCCGGTGAGAGAACCGCTTTCTTGCCTGCTTCTACCGCTACGGTTCTGGTTGATGTTTCGGCGATGACCTTTCCCTTTTTAACGGTTACTTCAGTTTTTTGTGCGATAGCTATTGTCTGGACTGCCAGCAAAGCGATAGCGCATAGTTTGATTATGTTTGACTTCATTGCGTGTCTCCTTTATGCCTCTCCGCAGCAGCGAAGGGGCTATTCGACGGTTACTGTAAATTCCGTTCCCAATGCCTCCACTCGGCCGTGTGGAGTCTCGATGAAGAACGGACCATGTGGACTCTCCAGCGCGGCGGTGCACTCGCCATGCTCAAGATAGAACTGCGTTTGGCCATTATAAGACTTCAAAACCAGCATACTGTTTTGATCTACTTCAATTGTGGATTTGTTGCCCAACCCAAGGATAAAGGCGCTCTTGCCGGTCGAGTGAAACATATCGCCAAGATGGATAGTCGAATTTCTTTCCAGGATTTGCCACGTATCGCGACCGGCATGTTTGACCAGGACCGTTCCTTTAAGATTCACCACACGCACAGGCACTTTAGCCGCAAGCCTTGCGCCGCCCGGCTTAACAAGGCCTGCCATGCCCAGCCCCAGGCCCAACATCACACCGACCACCAACAAGATACCTGCTGCAATCGATTTCCACATCCAGCCTGCAGCCTTCGATTGTGGATGCGGCCCAACGGAGAGTTTGTGCAGAATCCGTTCGCCGGCTCGTTTGGCGCCCTTTGGCGAAGAAAAAGCTTCTGTAACGACCTCCTGAATCAAATTGAAGCTCTTCAATTCTTCACGGCACGATTGACACGTATCGGTGTGTGCCTTCAACTCGGAAAGTTCCGAATTGATAATAGTGCCGTCTACAACTTTTTCGATCAGGCCTTTGTATTTCTGACAGTTACTCATGATCCAATCTCCTCAAAAAGCGGAGTAAGGTCTTTGCGAAGTATCTTACAGGCACGGTGGAGCCGGACCCTGACCGTGCCCGGCCGTTTGCCCAATTGCTCGGCGATCTGCACGGCCGAAAGCCCCCCCATGAATCGCAGAACAATCAGCTTACGGAACTTTCTCGGCAGTTGACGTACAGTCTGCCTTACAAAATCAATCTGGCCGGCCGTCAGGCCCGGATTTGCAGAGCGCGCTGGTATCGCATTCAGCACCTCGGGGCAAGCCGTTTGGCTGCCTAAAGCGCCTTTTTGCCGGATGCTTCTCCTGACCGTATTGGTGCACTGTTGCAGGGCGATTCTGCTGAGCCAGCCGGCAAAGCGGCAGGGCTTCTTAAGCGTCGCCAGCTTCAAATACGCTTTCAGGAAGCTCTCCTGGGCAATATCTTCGGCTTCTGCGACATTGGAAATCCTGCTCAATGCCAGCGCAAAAACCATATTCCAGTAACGTTCGACCAGCTTTCCGAACGCCGCAATGTCGCCGGCCAGTGTGGCGCCAATCAGTTGCTCGTCGCCGATCCTGTTTTGTGTGAAGCCATCCGGCATCAGGTCTCTCCCGAAGGGTATTTGATGCGATTCTACCATAATGAACGCCAAAACCACAAAAGCGTTACAGGGAATCTGAATATGAGGCAAAGTCATCGGCAAAACAGGCTACGTAAGCGGCGTCCGCGCCTTCTCAGGCCTCCCCCTTCGACACCTGTCTCGCCATAGCCACAGGCGAAGGCGGATTCGATATTTCTCAGTTCGACATTCATTATTCCTTTTGTGCCCTTCGTGCTCTTCCCTCCTGCCTAAATCCTTCCCCCCCTTTTTAGCGCGGAGTTTTGCTCCAAATGCAAGGCACTTGCCCGGCCCCATCCAATAGATCTTCGTGTTCTTCTCCCTCTCCTCCTTAAAATAGTAAGAATAAGCTTCGCAAGGCGACGACGTCGCCGGAGCAAGGCGGGTTGGGACCGAAGAAGCTCGCTTCGAGAGGGCACAACCAGCCTTGATCCACAGGGTGTTGCCCCGCAACACCCGCGAAGCGCCCTCCACCGCCCAAATCCCGCCTGCCCTGAGCCTGCCGAAGGGATCACCCGTAAATCCTGAAATAGCCAATCCGTCTGTGGCGGCTTCGTGCCCCTTCGTGTCTTCGTGGTGAATTTTATTTAATATTGGACATCTACCAAACTTTATGGTATAATGCGTCGCCAGTGGAGGACAGATAGAACGCACGCCAAAGGCGTGCATCCAGTAGTTAACCCCCATCTTTTAGTGGGGGATTGTGCCAAAGCCAGGAGGAAAAAATGAACCACCCAAACCCATCAGATAGAACGCACGCCAAAGGCGTGCCTCAATATCATTTAGCCCCCTGCACACGCAGGGGGTTCACACCCAAAAAACGCGAAACGAACCCTAAATCAAACGCACGCCGCAGGCGTGCCTCCACCTATATAACCCCCCGGTTCCACCGGCGGGGTACCCCACCCGACCCAGATCAATCGCCCGCACCCCAAAAATGCAAAACGAACCCAATCCCACCCCGGCCCACGACCAAAAAACGCAAAACGAACCCAATCTGTCGGTCTGCCGCCATCCGGCCGCCCAAACCACCCCGAATTATGCAAAACGAACCCAATTTTCGTCCCCGATTATGCGAAACAAACCCAATTCCAGTTTACCAGGTGTCCAACCACCCCGCCTGCCCCACGAAAAACGCGAAACGAACCCGATTCCGCCCCGGCCCACGCCCCAAAAATGGAAAACGAACCCAATTTCCCGTAGGGGCACGGCATGCCGTGCCCCTACAATGCGAAACGAACCCAATTCCCGCATACCAACCGTCCGGCCGCCCCACATTTATGCGAAACGAACCCAATTTCTGCCCCGGCGGACAAAACACTAAGGATTGTGGACTATCTGCTATATGCTGCTTTTAACAAAACGAACCCAATCCACAGAACCGCCCCCATCTTCGCAGCCTTACCCGAAAAGTTACCGGACACGACAGGTCGTGTAAGTCCCAAAACGTAAACCCTTACGTGGCAACAACTTACAAATCACGCCCGGCAGGACTCGAACCTGCGGCCTACGGATTAGAAATCCGTTGCTCTGTCCAACTGAGCTACGGGCGCTTCTTACTTAAGTGTCGGTAATATAACGACTTCCTACATTGCTTGTCAACATCTTTTCCTTCCGAAATAGGCGGTGCACCAAGGTCCACCAGTTTCTTGCACAGACCACGAGCTTTTGCCAGCCTTGCCCGGTCGATTAAATCGTCTCTCACAGCAAGGTAATATTTGTGGGTTGTACTTATGGTTGATACAGATGAGGCTCATCTGGAAAATACAACCAAAACTACAACTATTTCTTAGTTTGAGGAGGACAGTACTTAGTGCGGAGGAGGTTGCTGAACTTGTGCGGTGACGGGGGCTCGTGTCAGGGGCCATTGTGGTTGCGGGCCGGCCACTCACTCAAAGTGGGTGTTAGATACAGGATGCACGCTGCGCGTGTATTTGTTTAGGTGAAAGAGATCATAGTCTTTTTTTTCTGTGGAGGCAGCCTATGGAGGCTATGCCTATGCCTATGCCTGTGAGGATGAGTGGGCCGGGTGTGGGGACGGTGTAGATGTTTTCGGGGGCGGCGGGGGGTGCGGAGTCGAGTTGGGTTGGGGGCAGATCTTCGAGAATTGGACTGTCGGCAAAGGAGAGGGCGAAGTGTGGTTTGTCGGTGGAGCAGAGCCCGCCTTCGGCCTGAAGGGGAGTTTTTCTGTCCCAGGAGAGATTGGTGAGTTGGCTGAGGGCTTCGGCGCAGTTGGCGGGGGAGGTTATGGCAGGGCCTGCAAGAGAAACGGCATACATAACAAGAATACACGAAGCAAATAATATCGGCCTCTTCATCGTACTGTCTCCTTTACACATATATCAATCGGCGATCCGGATTGCCAGGTGAAATCAGATTTTGCCGTAGGAATTGGTGACGTCTTCAATGAACCGGAGCAAGAGTAGTATCCTGCTGTTTACCCTTACCCTTCCAAAAAGATTTTTCAGGTGGGTCTTTACGGTGCTTTGTCCTATTCTGAGGGCTTCGGCGATTTCGCCGTTGCTGAAACCCCTGCATATTAGAATGGCGACCTGGGTTTCTCTTGGGGTCAGGTGATACCTGTTTTTGAGAAGCAACCAGTACTCGTCCCGGTCGAGAAAGCCTTTGGGGCGTATGAAGAGCGAGCTGTCATTGTCAGACGGTCTTTTAGTTTGTGGCGGTGCCATGGTTATTGTTATTCTGCAATTGGCGGAGGATGCTTTCGATGCGGGAAATTTCAGTTTCATATACATTTCCGGCATCCCGGCCTGATTTGACGATTAGCTGCAAAGCCTGGATCGCTTCGGTATGCAGGCCCATGGCAATTCGGGCTTGCGCCAAGTGAAAAAGCGAGAGTACTGCGGCAGGCGACTGCGGCGGGGACAACTCGACGGATCTGGTAAAATCCCGAACAGCCTCTTCGTACAGGCCGAGTCTGTAGTGGGTGAGACCTAGGGTATCGAGGAAATCGATGCAGTCGCAGTTTTTCTGCAGGGCTTGTTCGGCAAGTTCATGGGATTGACGGTATTGTCCGAGTTTTTCGCACATTATCCAGGCGAGGTTATTGATTGCGAGTTTGGCGTCGGGTTCCATTTCGATGATTTCTCCGTAGAGGCGGGCGGCTTCGGCGTATCGGCTGGTTGTCTGGAGGAGCATTGCCAGTAGAGTCATTGCCTCTACATGGTCGTGGTATGCCTTCAGGCCCGTGAGATTTGCGGTGTGAGCAGTGGGTTTGCGCTGCTGGCAGCGCAGGGTTGCCGCTGACGATATCAGTACGAGCAGAAACAGGACAAGAACAATTAGCTGTTTCCAGTTAGCAGGTTTATTTGCCACGATCCGTCTCCCCCACAATCAGGAATTCCCACGGTTGCAAAGGCAGCAGCAACCATCGAGTGAGTTATCTTAGAACTGGTCGATAAAGTTGGCGATAAGTTTTCGGGCTGTCATCCAGCATAACAAAAGGTCCTGTCGCAGAGACATGTTTCTGACGTATTGAGTGTCATAATGTACCCACTCCTGGAAATCGCGGCCCGGTTGGCGTGTTCTGTGCATTTGCCAGAGTCCTGTAAGGCCCGGGCGAATGGACAATCTGGCGTCACGCCAGAAGTGACATCGCTGGTTTTCGGCTTCTGGGGACGGCCTTGGTCCGACGATGCTCATTTGACCGAGCAGGACATTAATGAACTGCGGGATCTCGTCGATATGCGTATTTCTCAGGAAGTTCCCGACGGTGGTGACCCTGGGATCGTCGGTTATTTTGAACTGTGGTCCGTCGACGTGGTTTCTGGACATGAGCTTGTGTTGCATGTCTGCGGCGCCGACGATCATGGTTCTGAACTTGAGGCATTTGAATGGTCGGCCGTGCAGGCCCTGGCGTTTGTGTCCGAAGAAGACGGGGCCGGGGGAATTGAGTTTGATGCTCAGGGCAATTACTGGAAACAACAGCGCAAACAGGAGAAGAATGCTCGACGAAAAAAGCAGGTCTTTGATTCGTTTTCCGCATCGAGCGTAGGAGAGCAGTGGCCAGGAGCGGTAATTGTGTCTTGAGGCGTGGGCATTGATCCGGACAGGGCCGGGATTCATCAGCGGTTTTGTTTGTTTTGTTTGCGACAACGAACTTTTAGTCAGGACACGGTCTTGTATGACCGAGCCATCCGCGATGGAGAGATTGGGGGCAATTATTGAGGATTTGACGATTACGTGGCTGCCGATCTTTACGTCATCTCCGAGAATTGTGGGCCCGACTATTATCGCATTTTCGCCGATGCGGACATTGCCGGTTATGAGTACGTTACCAAAAAACCTGGCGTTGGGAGCGATATTGCAGGAATTGTTATTGTGTGGGGTATCTCGAATGTGCCGCAACGAACACTGCGAGGCTGTGAGCAAATGCAGCATTCCCGTTTCTGTCTCCAGGTCGATTACGCCGCCGCCGATGTTGAGACAATTCCATTGGAATGAACGGCGAGAACAGGTGTTTAGGAACTCGCTGAAGTCAAGCGGCAATGTGCCATCGACGAGCAAGTCGGTGAGCAGGGCAGGTCTGACAAAGACATGATGGGGCCACTGATCACCGAGAAAACCCGGTAAGAGTGAATTGGAATAGACACGTTTGAAGCCAGCTACGTTGCCGTTTGAGGCAAGGGCCACTTTTTCGTAATAGGGCTGTAATGCGGGATCAACATTTACGGCTATAAGATGCTGGCGGCCATTCAGGTCTTTTTGGATCTGGGCATGGTTGAGATTTGTAATGAATCTGCCGTTGGAAATGACGAGCCATTTATTTTGCTTTCGCATTTTGGCTAGAAGAGGGCTGTCGAGCCTGTTGTCAGCATAGTATGTTATATCGAGGGGATGGCGTGAAGATTTGGTTTGCCATTCTTTGGGGATCGCGATCATTGTTTTGCCGGTGCAACCTGATGGGCAATCACCTGCAAGGCGGCTGTAGATTATGTCGGCAAGCGGTTGAATCTGTAAGACTGATCGTAGCAGAGCGGTGTTTGCTTTGTTACGGCGATCAATAGAGTTATGCATCACAATTAGTTGCATATTCTTTGCGCATGTCATTTTCCGGCTCTCCCATAGGCAGCAGATTGACCCTTGTGGCGTTGTGCCAATGTGGTGCGGTAGTCGAGGTGGATTCGGCGTAGTAGCGATATGAATTGTAGCTTTGTCGTACAGGAACATTGTTGAGGACCGTGCCGAGCACGGCAGTTCCTGTCCGGGCAAGCCTATCGAGGGTTTCCCTGATGTCGGTACTTTTTGTTTGCCCGGAATAGGCTACAAGGATGACGGCGTCAACGGCCTTTGTCCACAACAGGGCGTCGGGAACATCCAGAAGGGGTGGGGTATCTATGATTATGTGGTCATATTGCGTGCTGAAAGAGTCGAGGATGTCCCGTGATCGCTGGGATGCTATGAGGTTATAGACAGTGGAAGGTTGACACGGGTTGCTCGGCAAGATGTCCAGGTCTTGTATAGAGGTGGAGCATATGAAGTCCTGAGGTTCGGCTCCGAGAAGCACGTTCTTTAGACCGTTAGAAGCGCCGGAGAGTTTCATGAGGTAGGCAATGTCGGCCTTTCGCAGGTCACCGTCAATCAGCAATACTTTCTTGTTCATCCTTGCGAGACTCACTGAAAGATTGATAGCGAACGTGGTTTTACCGTCCTTGGGGCGGGGACTGGTTATCAAGAGTTTTTTGGGTATTCCGTGCCCATTGAGCAGCCCGAGATTGGCGCAAATGGTCTGATAATCATTGACAAAATGCTCGGGCAGAAACGATTGCTCGACGTTACTCGGTCTGGTGGTGGTTCCGATTATTCTAATTCCCGTGGCCTGGGCAATGTCATTGGGGGTACGCAGGCTTTTATCGAAGCGGTTTTTGAGAATGGCCAGCATCGCTCCGGGACCCATAGCGGCAAACATAAGGGCAATGGTGTATTTTTTGCGTTTATCCTCAAAAGGAGCCGTGTTGGCGTAGTAAGCTTTAGAAACTCTGGCGGGGCGTTTACGTTCCATTTCGAGTTCCTGGATGCGCCGGCGTACGGTGTCATAAAACTCCTTGGTCATATCAAACTGGATCTGGAGGTCTTCGATAGCCAATTGTTTGCGTCCGAGTTCTATGGTGCTTGCATCTTCCGCGGAGAGTATCTTCTGGAGGTGCTGCTGGTAAAATACGGTTTGCTGCAATTGCATTTTCACGGCGGAGAGTTTGTCTTTGTCTTTCCTGGTCAATTCTTTGGCGACCATGTCATCGAAGTTTTTGCCCATTTCTTCACGATGCTGGTGGAGTCGTTCCTTGAGGGTTTTGACTACTTCGACTTTGCGTGCGAGTGTCGGGTTAGTCTCGGTCAATTGCTGTTTGGCGAAGATCAGTTCCTGATCGAGTTTGGCTGTGCCGGTGGTTAAGGTTTTGACCATGAGATCGGCGTTTATGAAATCGTATCGCAACCTGATCAGTTCCTGGGGTTCTATTTCCAGTTCGTGTTTACTCTCGAGCAGTTTCTCTTTGACTTTCAAGGTAATCTTGTCCATCTCGAATTCCGTAATTTTATTTTGCAGGTCCGAGAGGCGCTTCAACTTCATCTCCTGTCGGGCGGTGAGGGAGGCGGTGCCGTATTCCCTGGTCATCTCGCCGATAGCAGTGTGCTGTCGCTGCAGCTTCTGGCTGAGGGCGGCGGCTTCATTTTCCAGGATGGCTATTTTATCGTCCTCGGATTTGCATTCTTCGGCAGCTACCATGTTCATGTACGCTTTCAGGAACGAATTTACTATGGCGGCGGCCTGCTCAGGCTCGGGACTTTTCATGGTTATTTTTATCAATTCGGTGTTGTCCTCATGCTCCACTCGCAATGTGCCACTGTTTACCATTGCCCTGAGAGTCTTGACCATGCCGGCGGTGTCTGCGCCTTTGGGTTTGTCTTCGGGGTCAGTATCCGAAGTGGCCCATGTTGCGGCGCAGATTACATTTGCTATGGTGAGATCTTCTGCGACTTTTTGCAGCACCGTGTCGCTGACGATGAGATCGGCCTGAGTGTGGACGAAGCCTTTATACATGGGTATGGAGTTGTCGCCGTTAAAGAGAATGCTCGAGATGACGGGGGTGATGCGAATGGCGGCAGTGGCTTTGTAGTAAGGCTTGACGACAATCCACAACAGCGGCAGGCCGATTATGCAAATGGCCAGAAATGTTGCGAGTACGATCCACCACCAACGCACGATTGCCGTAAGCAAGGTCGTCAGGGGATTGCTTTGCGATGTATCGGTATTGTAGAAATCGGGGATGTGACGTTGAGCGGACTGAAAATGATATTTTTCGATATTAGCCATTTTTAGCTCCTGTTTTGACAATTGAACAAAAGATAGTTTTTTCCGGCAGCGGCAAATTCACTATTCGGGTATTGCTATGTGAGGTTGAAACCTGTTTGTTGCAGCGCCGATCAGATTTGTCCACGGGCCAAATCCGGCGGTGTTTTGGCAGAGCACGACATGCTCGTTCACCACAGAGTTGGGGCGTACGGTTGCACTGTGATCGATAATGCTGCGGCGAATTTGACAGTTTGATGCAATATTTGCCCGAGCCCAGACTACGGTGTTGTCAATGAGGGAATTTTCGCCAATGGTAACGTCAGGCTCTATTATGGCGGGTCCGAATATTACCACTCCGCTTGCGATTACGGCCCTTTCCATGACAACAACGGGCCCGTGGATGGTGACATCCGCGGCAAGTTGGGCATTTTCGGCCGTCCACAGATCTTTTGATCTCCTGATTAGATCGAGCGAGAGGTCCTCGTTAATGTCAACACCGCTATGGAGGTAACGTGTCAGGGCAGAGAGATAACTTTCATGATCGCGAAAACCGGTTGCGTGTAGTGGGAGGACTTTGGCGGCGACAGTTTGGCCAACTCTTACCATTTCGGGAATCAGACCTTCCTTTATATCGAAGTAGCCTTGTGAAGGCATGTAATCAATGACCTGCCGGTCACAGACATAAATCTCCAGGGCATGGTCTTCGGGCTGGGAACTTTGGGGGTGAGATGCGAAGAAAACGGTCAGGTGTGATTTACTCTCTTGGTGAGCCTCTATGAGCGTACTTACCTTTGGGGGCGATATTATGCCGGCGTACATCACCAGGAGTAAAGTATTTCTGTCACCACAGGAGGCATCTCTGATACAGCCGGCGCTTCCAACCGGCAAAGGCTCATCCAGAAACTCAAGTTCCATCCCTCTAACATCCTTGACAGCATCTTTTAATCTTTGGTTGTCACCGTAGAAACAAATGACGGCCTGGTCAATGCCCTGGTCTCGAACACTTGAAAGCAGGCGATTCAAGACCGGCTTACCTGCTACCGGCCATAGCGCTGCGCACATGTGGGAAGCCAATTTGCATCGCCCAAAGTCGCGAATCGGCGCAAGGATAACCGCCTTGATTCTCCGTTTAAGCTGATTGCGCCCGGTCATCGGCATCCCCCGAAACATTTTCAATATCTCCTCTGACGGCAATGAGCGTTTCAGCCATGAACGTAATCCTCTGCTTGACTATCCGGCTTTTTGGAAAACAGGATTTCATTTCTTTTAAGCTCATTAGCTTGAAGTTCGCCTTAGGATTGGCGAAAGTATATCTCATATGAACGTGGTTGTAACGCACAACACATGCGGCATAAAGATACGCCTCGCCCGCAAGCCATGTCACCAGCGGCAAGCGCAGATGAAACTCAAAAGGGTACCAACGGTTTGGAGTGGCAACAAACCACCGTTTGCCAACCCGCATGATTTCATCGGCCATTTGCTTCTGTCTGGCGAAATCTCCGACATGCTCGATCACGGCGTTGCTGTATACAATATCAAAATACTTGTCAGGCCAAGGCAGTTTGCACGCATCGGCGACGACGGCTATGATCTGCGGATGTTGCTTTTTGATCCGACTTATATGTTCCTTTGAAAGATTTACGGCGGTAATGTTGGATTTCCATAAGTATGAATCGATAAGCTGTAATCCCCTGTCGCCGTCCGGATTTGTTTCTGCGCCGATATCCAGAATGCGCATCTGCTTCGTCGGCCCGAAAACATTGTTGAATAGGGTAAGTTTGCGCTCGCGGCTCTTCCTGGACAGCCTTGTGAAGAAACTCATTGCTCCCCCCTGTAGCGTTCTAAACGTTTAATTCGTCCAAAAATCCCATGACTCGCCGGGTTACCAATTCGGGCTGTGCTATGCGCTGTCTGGGGATGAAGAACGGCAGTTCCTTAATCTTTTCCAGCAACTCCTCTTCATCGTTGGCTAGCAGTACGTGCCCTGATTCGGCAAACTTCCTTGCAATCGCAACCTGGTGGTCGTTGACGACTTCGCCGTATTTTTTCAATCTCGGCATCACGAGCATAGGCTTATCGTAAGCCATTGCTATATTGATGGAGCCGATTCCGGCGTGGCTGATAATGCCGGTTGCCTGCCTGACATACTCATCAAAGGATTCTTTTTCCAGCGAAGGTTTTGTCGGAAAGTTTCGAGGTTTGTATGATCCTTCACCTGTCTGGGCGAAAACCTGTTCGTTGACCTGTCCTGTCTCCAGAGCTGTATCAACGGCTTTGATGAGGCGGTCAAACGGAAATTGAGTTCCTACGGTCACAAATATCATATTACGGTCCCTGCAAATTGAACATTATCATATTTTTGGGCGAGTTGGGGCCATTGCACGAGAAACAAATCGGCTATGCGCCTTACCATGCGGCCGGAGAGGGACAGGCGGTCGATGTTGGTTATGCTGTCGATCCAGATGATTTTTGCGCCGAGCAGTTTACATAGGAAGCATTGCATGCATCCGGTGGCGGCGCCAGTGCTTATTACGACCTGGGGTCTTTCGCGCAGGGCTATTATGATGCATCGTGATAGTACTTTGAGGACCTGTAGAGGGTGCTGCCGGTTACACTCGCCGACGATGTAGGTTTTGCCGTGTTTTTGGAGCCTGCTGCGAACTACCTCGGATGTGGCTACGCAAAAAGTGTTGTGCCCTTTCCAACTGTCGGCAATCGCCAATAGTTGGCTCAAGTGCCCGCCAGCCGAAGCTGCAAGGCAAATCTTAAGTTTGTTTGCTCTTACCATATTCTTAATCTCCTTTGAATGGGCCTGAATAGGATCTGGGGCCAATAGATCGCACCCACTTGCGGGAATGTTCTGCATAAATGACGACGCAGATTCCTGCGTGCCTGGGCTTCTTTGAATTGAAAATCGTCCGCGTAGCGTTGTTGATATTCTCCAGCATGGGCGGTGGTTTTCAGGAGTTCGCATCGGCGGGTGAATTCGTTTGTCAATGTTGCCTTTCTCTGGCCTCGGGCCAGCGCAGGTCGATGTTCGCAATCTTTTACGATGGGCAGGCAACGCCAAGCGACCAATTCGCCATCGACTACCCTCACGCTCAGCATCACGGACCAGCAGCAGTCGTCGATGAAGCTGTCGAAGATGAAATTACCCAGGCTGTAGGCTACAAGAGCGCCGCTGCGCATCTCAATGCCCTGGGCGACGTGAGGGTGATGGCCAATAATCATCTTGGCTCCCGCGCGGGTCAAGGTTTCTGCTATCCTGATTTGTTCAAGGCTGGGGTAGTCCATATACTCGTTTCCCCAGTGTATGCATATACAGACAAAGTTATGGGATGCGTTTAAGGTTTTTACCTTGTCGACGATTTCATCCAGGTCGGCGCCGCCGTTGAATGCGTATTTTTCGCGGCGGAGGCACAGGCCGATAAAGGCGACGGTCAGGTCGGGGCAGTGAATTTGTTCGACGTGCAGGCCGTTGTTGAATTTTCTATCGGCGCCCGCACCGGCGACTTTTATGCCGGAAGCCAGGAGATTGTCTACGGTGTCAATCGCAGCTTCATGACCGTGCTCCAGTATGTGGTTATTGGCGACATTGGCCAGGGTGAGGTTCCAGTCGGCGAGATAGTCGGCTATGTGGCCGGCGCCGCGCATTTGAATGCTTCGCAGCAGTCGGTTGTTTCTGCCCTTGTCGGAGAGAACACACTCGATATTGCCGACGACAAGGTCGTGGCTGCGGAGGACATCCACGATCTCTTGAGGCAGGAAACGACGGCCGTATTTGCGAAGAGACGATGCTACTCCGGCGCCCGTATTGTAGAAGGAATCTCCGCACATTATGTCGCCCACGCAAGCTATTGTGATATTACTCATGACAGAAGGATCAGGTGAAGTTTACACGTCTAACGGGGGGGGGGTATTCTGTAAGGCATCAGTTATAATATTTGACAGCCGAAGGATATGATTATTCCAGGTATGCTGCTTAGCCGTTTCTATTCGCAGAGTCCTGCGTCGGTCGGTGTCGTAATCCAATTCGGTTTCTATGGCACGGCAAAACTGTTCTTTATTTTCGGCGATGGCGACAATATCAGAGTACAGGTCTTTGACTTCGCAGATGGGCACGGAGACTATGGGATTGCCCGAGGCCATGTACTCGAAGAGTTTGAGTGGGTTGCAGCTTTCAATCCATCCGTTCATTCGCCAGGGCAGGAGGCACACGTCAAAGGAAGCGCAAAGATGCGGGATTTGCTCACAGGGGACGTGGCCGAGGAAGGAGACATTGGACATGCGGCGCAGATGGTCGTAATCGCCGCCGGTTACCCGGCCTGCAAATACAAATCTGATGTGAGACAGGGAAGCGGCGCAATGTTCGAGAAGCTCTATGTCGTTTTCAGCGGTCAGGGTGCCGAAATAACCGGCGACGGCATGGGGGGCATGTTTAAGATCGTCATAAAACCGAGTGTCGTCGTCGGCCTTGCGGAAGAGTTCAAAGTCAACACCGTGAGGCAGATAATGGACATGTGCTTTTTGCTCTCTTTTGGATTCATAGAGCTTGTTAGAGGCACATATAATGACGTCACTGTGTTGGCTTACCAGTTTTTCTCTGCGTTGAAGCCTTAGCTTATTGCGTGTATTGGCGCATTCATCGAACTTGTCAGAAGCATGATATATGATCAAACGCCAGTTGAA